>NPID01007228.1_pt2 | contig 12511 bp, 12 predicted proteins | sample 8637491 | NCBI WGS metagenome assembly NPID01 (sample SAMN07420843, study PRJNA396082) | bioreactor metagenome | isolation source: sample BA6 brine-fed electro-methanogenic bioreactor BA | place: Japan: Kochi | collected 2016-06-14 | reverse complement strand
GTACTCTTGTTCTATAAAAACTCTATCTTTAGGAAGGAGATGAGATGGTTCAATATAGTGAGACCTTCTACACTATTACATTCGTTCTTTTTATGGCGATCTTAGTTGGATTATCTATAGCTTTTCTAACTTTTATTCTTCTCTGGATTCACTCCACCTGCTCTTATAAAAAGAGGATGAAGCCACTCAACGAAGCCGTTGAGAAACAAAGGAAAGAAGCAGAGGAGAAAAGGAAGAAGAATGTTTAGTTCGTAGAGGTATAGAACAAAAAGAGGGATTTGGTTGTGCAATATGCATTTTCAAAAACAACCAGATTCCTCATTTTTATCCTAAGAGTTCCCCTAGTGGTTGGAACATAATCCAAGAGTAAGATATAATACCCAAAATGAACCAGATAGAGTTTGAAAAAAACTCTGCCCCACTACTAGAATATCTTCAACTGAGAAATATTGATGCTGTTGCCTTTGACATTGACAGCACAGTTCTAGACACAGGAGGACAATTCCACGAAACACTCTATGTCCTAGGTCTGGAAATATCCCAAGAATTACCAGTAGAAATAGCCCCGCATTATTATGAGGAAATTAGTAGACAGATAGAAAACGAAGTCTATGCTGTATATTACAAAAACAAAAGAAAACCAGTTTTAATAGGAAAACAGTATGAGGAAGCACTAGCTAACTATCTAAACGAGTTTAACCTCGGAGATATTACTGACCAAATGAGAGAGAGAATAATGTTTTACCAAGAAAAACACTACACTAAATCACCTAAAGCATATCCCTCCACAAAAGAAATTATAGAATTAATATTATCTTCTGGTAGAGAAGTCGTATTTAATTCCCATGCTCAAGACGATTGGACAGAAAAAAAGATTCAGTATATTGCTTCCCTTATTGATGGAATTGACACATTCCCCTATGTGGCTGTTCCAATAAACGAAAATAAAGATACTGAAAGTTGGCTACATGCATATTCCAAAGTAGATAGTGAACCTGAAAATGTTCTCACAGTAGGCGACAACTTCAATGCAGATATAATCCCAGCTATAGAGGCTGGATGCAAAACTGTGGTCTGGATAAATCCAAGAAGATCCGAACTACCAGAAGATTTTATTCTTCCCGAAGATATTCATCTGTTTATAATAGAGAATATTGAAGAACTGAAAAATTTAGATATAAACTCTAGGTACTCTCTCACTAATTCCAGTGAATAAAACCCCATCTTAATATTATTGCTAACAACATAAACCATGTAAAGATATGCTAGGATTAAAAATATAAATTATAAAAATTTTAAATATGAGACATACAGGAACTGTTGTAAGGGGAATAAGAACACCTGTAATTAAGAGCGGAGATGATCTAGTAAGCATAGTACTAGACTCTATTCTTAGAGCTTCCAAGGGAGAGAAGTTTGATTTAAAAGATGGAGACATTATCGGTGTAACAGAGGCAGTAGTTTCCATCTCTCAAAGAAATTATGTTACTTCAGATGATGTTGCCATAGAGATTAAAAAGAAATTTCCTACTAAGGAAATTGCTTTAGTGCATCCCATTCTAAGTAGGAACAGATTCTCCCTAATTCTAAAGTCTATAGCAAAAGCTTATGACAAAGTTCATATCCTCTTAAGTTATCCTGCAGATGAGGTTGGTAATCACCTAATGGATCCAGAAAAGATGTATGATTTAGGATTAAACCCCTACTCGGATTCTTTTGGTGAGACCAAGTATAGAAATTTGTTTGGAGAAGAGGTTAAGCATAGATTTACTGGTGTGGATTATGTTAAGTACTACAAAAGTTTAGGAGAGGACAATATAAAAATATATTTTTCAAATAATCCTAAATTTATTCTTAAATATACTAAGAATGTCCTAGCTTGTGATATCCATACTAGAGAGAGAACTAAGAAAATACTAAGGGAAAATGGTGGAGAGATAATATATGGTCTAGATGACATCTGTAATAGGAAGAATAGTAAAAGAGGTTACAACAAAGATTATGGTCTTTTAGGTTCTAACAAGGTTACAGAAAATAAATTAAAACTCTTCCCAAGGGATGGTAATGAATTTGTTCTAGAGGTGCAGAAGCGATTTAAGAAAGAAACAGGAAAGAATGTAGAGGTCTTAATTTACGGAGATGGAGCTTTTAAAGATCCTGTTGGAAAGATTTGGGAGCTCGCAGACCCTGTTGTTTCTCCAGGTTTTACACCAGGTTTGAAAGGTAGACCAAAGGAGGTTAAGTTAAAATATGTTTCTGAGAATTGGGATGAAACAGGTAACCTAGATGAATATGTTAAGAGTGTAATAAAGGAAAAGAATACAAAGAAGTACCAAGTAGAAAAATCTTTAGGAACAACTCCAAGACAAATTCCAGATCTTTTAGGAAGTCTTTGTGATTTAACAACAGGTAGTGGGGATAAAGGAACACCTGTTGTTCTAATACAGGGTTATTTTGATGATTACACAGTAGAATAGTAGCTTTGATAAATTCTCTCAGATTGGTATACTTTATACTAGATTCTAACTTTATTATCTCAGATCCCAGATGAACAACATAGAAAGGAATGTTTTGAATGGTTTAGTTGCTACCAGTATGGTTGGAGGAGCTCTTGCGGGTTGTGCTCCTGCTAAAACACCAGACACCAATCCAAATACAGATGTTGAAAAGAATCCCCCACAGGCACAAATTCTCACACAAGAAGAGATAGATGAGATACAAGGTAGTACCCAGGAACAAGATGTCTTTATTAACACAGAGCCCTCTTTGGGAAGAGAGATTTTAGAGGAGGAAGTTGTAATGGAAGATATCTCGGCTGAAATAACAGATGAAGAGATCGCACAAATCTCTGCTGAGCAGGAAGAAAAAAGATTTAATTATTCTGTTTTGGATATTCGTAATTGGAATGATTATGAGATAGGCAATATTGAAAAGAAGGCTCCAGGTTATGTTGTGGAGATAGAGAATCCTACCTCTCTCTTTGTTATTCCTTTAAAAAATGATGAATTCCTAGATGAGGAGAGAGAAATTGAGGAGATTGTAGTAGACAGAGGTATGGTATTTGAAGTTGCTGAAGTAAGAAAATTAGTAGGTCCAGAAGGAGAGGAGATAGAGGTGGGGTTGCTTGCGAATACTTATGGTGCCAAGGCTGTAGTTGCGATTGTTATGGAGGGAAGAGATAGCTCAGGAGAGGAGAGAACCTTCACTAAGGAGAGTGAATCTACCGAGAGTGCTGTGGCATATGTTGCCTTAGCAGATAGTATATATCCAAACAAGGTTATTAATATATTTAACGCACTATCAAATATTTCTCGCCATCAAGATGAGATGGGTTTGTTCCAAGCTGGAACGGAGTACTCATATCTTGAATTGATTCAGCTGGATACCCCAGAGAAAAAATATAATTATCTTTTAGGGTTAATGAGTGCTGAAAGTTCAGGCCCAGAGGCTTGGGCTGGAGGAGTTTGTTCTGTGTCTACCGGACTATCCTCTTTGTTACATCAGGACCCGACTAATAGGATATTAGAGCAGTGGCACCATCCAAAGAGATATTTCCAAGGGCCTTTCAGTATGTCACCATATATTGTAGATTCTGCTGTTGAACAAGTCCCTGGAGGTGACGACTACGATCTCAAATGGGTGCTAAGTAGGGATAGGTATATTGAAATAAATACGTATGTCTCAGTTTCTGGTGTTCCCTATTCTGATACTGAACCTAGTGGTGTCGGTGGGGCATCTGACGTAAATGTTGTTTTTTCACTCTCTTTCACAGACCAATATCCAGAAGGTCAAACTGAGAGATTACAGAATATGATGGAAGAATATGCCCAATTCAGACAATCTCAGCATGCAGATACCTTTGAATCCTATGAAAGTTTTAATTATACCTTTAGTGAAGTTGAGAATGCTATTAACCTAATCTACAACCGTGAGGATATCAGATACTTTGAAAGTGAATTTGAACAGAAAGAATATCTTCAAGATATGTTAGCATTCCAAGAAGCAGTAAAGAGTTACCAAGAGGATCCTAACTTTAGACTTGCAGATTATCTAAAGACCACTGAATGGTACGCAAATTACAAAAACAATCCTAATAGAAATCCAGAAAACTTAGATTTAGCAATTAGAATGATTTCTTACACGAATATTCAAGGAGAACCTCTGCAATGTGTAACATATGCAGGAGTCTTACCCCTACTTTATCCTGAATTAAATATACAAGGGATTGGAGGCTCTGGAGTTAGATCCGCTGCAGAATTAGTAAGTGACCAATATGTAGCATACAATGGCACTGTTGCAACCGGTTTCGGAGGAGTACTAGTTGTTGGCAAAGGTTTGAGTATAGATAATTACCATCCAGGAGACTTGTTTGTTACAAGGACAGGAAACTTTGGGCATGTAGGTGCAATATTGGCTGAGACAACAGATGAATTTGGTAACAAGTTACTCTTAGTTACAGATTCTAATAGAGCCAGAGATGGAAAGATTAAATTCTATATGGTAGATGCAAATTCACTAGATGATATTTTCGGTCCGGCATATAGGTATATTATTAGATCTGCAGAAAACCACCAAAAGATTGCTGAGGCCAATAATTAAGAATTCTAGAGAAGAGGCCCTGTATTAGGACTATGCTCATAATCCAAAGAAGATTAGATCATATTCACAGTTGCTAAAGAAAGATTTACAATGGTACAGAAAGCAATTAGGTGAATTTAGTGTGGATATACAAAATGAACAGGTATGAAGTAGATAGAATCGCTATAGTTGGAATCGGCGGTAGTGGTGCATATTATATTGCCAAATTTCTCCTACTCTGTGGCGTGAACGTTATCGGATTTGACCTAAAAAATACTTCCAAGACAAAGGAATTAGAAAAGTTGGGAGCAGAAATTACATATAAAAATCCGCAGAAAAGCCTTGGAGATGTCGCGTATTTTATATATACCCACAACATACCCCTAAACCTAATTAAGCAGTTAATGGAGATGAATCCTGGGGTAGATGCATATGAGGTTGGTGAAATGTATAAGAATATTCTTGGGGATTTTGAAGATAATTTGCTAAGTGAAAATCAACGGAAAGCATTTTACAAATCTAATCTCGCCCCACTCTACTCCCTTGATTTCAAAGACACAAGACTAATAGGCATCACAGGTACGGACGGCAAAACTACTTCGTGTACTATGGTCTATCATATACTTAAAGATAGTGGCTTTAATCCAGCATTAATTAGTACGGTCTCAGCTAAAATAAGAGACAAAGAAATTAGTACCGGATTTCATACTACTACTCCTACCTCACAGGAGCTATTTAACCTCTTTAACCAAGCACTAGATGCAGAATGTACTCATATCATAGTAGAGGTAACATCTCATGGACTGGAGCAAGGCCGTGTGGCCGGTATTAAGTTTGATACCATTGGGTATACAAACATAACCAATGAACATCTGAACTACCACAAGACACATGAGAAATATTTAGAAGCTAAGTCTTTACTAATTAAGGAACACAGTAAACCAGATTCTGTAATAGTCCTTAATATGGATGATGATTCATACGATTTTCTTAATAGAATTTCCTTAGGTAGAAGTATGAAATATGGGATTGAAAATAAAAAGGCAGATATTTATGCAACGAATATAGATGATTCAGATGGTTTAGGGTTTAATCTTTATACTAAGATTGATAGTTTTAATGTACATATTCCTATCTACGGTAAGTACAATATAAGTAATTTTTTGCTTGCCTGTGGAGTATGTATAAATGAAGGAGTGGAGATGAAAGATATTATTAAATCTATCAGGAGCTTTAAGGGTGTTAGGGGTCGTATGGAATTAATTCAACAGAAGCCGTTTAAGGTATTTGTTGATTTTGCTCATACTCCTAATGCTACTTTAAAGGCATTAGAAACTGTCAATGCAATCACGCAAGGCAGAGTAATCCATGTCTTTGGTTGTGCAGGTCTAAGAGATAATACAAAACGATATGAAATGGGTAGAATATCCAATCAGCTTGCTGATGTCACCATTCTTACTGCAGAAGATCCCAGAACCGAGAGTCTTAAAGAAATTAATGATGAAATTGAGAGAGGATGGAGGGATGGAGGAAAAGAAGGAGAATTAATTAGATTTGACTGTGATGATAAAAATGTTGAAGTTAGAAGAGATGCTATTAAAAAAGCAATAGAACTGTCTAAGGATGCTGATACAGTCATTATAACCGGTAAGGCTCATGAGCAGTCTCTCTGTTTCGGAGATGTTGAATATAATTGGAATGATATCGATGAAATTAGGCGTTTGCTTAATTCCTAATACATACCCTAGCATCTACTGTAAGAAAGAAAAAATTAAATCTTAGGAGGAGTTACGCCCACTTGGTTTGTATATCTACTTACTTTGTCTCCCACAATAGGCTCAGAGAGTTTTGCAAAAAGGTAAGTCCCAATTCTCTCCCCGGGATGCAGGACTATGTCAAACTTACCTAGATTCTTTATTTCTAAAACAGAGATCTCTGAATTAAATGGGACGCCATCTAAAACAAGAGCTGTCAGATGAATAGTCATACCTGCCCTAGCGTAAGTAGATCTTCCATCTAACATTGTTATTATATCTTTATCTGTCCTAACACTCTGTTGGGTAGAACCTAATACAAAATCATTTGGTTTAAGGATATATGGTTCTTTACTCAAATCATATTTGTCATATTTCAACTCCTTTGGATTTCTGGTATCAAAGAGCTGTCCTTTCTTTGGAATAAGCAATTCATCTCCTAAGTTTACAGTAATACCCTTAGTCTCAATATGTAAATTACCTTGGACAATAATCTTTCCTTCGTGGATGTATCTACTTATTGTTTTATTTGACAGGAACATATCTTGTGGCAGTTAAGTGATTATATAAATATATACTATTTGTACAGGGGATGTCTATAAAGGGCTTAGACTTCACAGCTTGAAAGCATATGTTTATTGTGAGATATTATAAAGTATATAAATTCTAAGTTTTATTATCATGGGATATATAGATAATATTGAAGAAAAGACCTTAGATAATAACAATTTCAGGCAAGTTCTCTTTACTGGAAAGCACATGCAGTTAGTTGTTATGTCTCTTAAGCCCAGAGAGGATATCGGAGAAGAGATACATGAGCATGTAGATCAATTCTTCAGGATTGAGCAAGGAGAAGCAAAGGTTGTTATTGATGGCCAAGAAGATGTCTTAAAGGAAGATATGGTTGCAATTGTTCCTGCAGGAGCAAAACACAACGTAATTAATACCTCTAATGTTGACCTAAAGCTTTACACAATCTACGCACCACCTAACCACCCAGATGGAACTATCCATAAGGACAAGGCAGAAGCTGAAGAATACGAGAAGGAACAGCATAACTAGGTTTTATGAGTAAACTATAAATTAATATTCTTGCTACGAATGTGGCTACAAAACTAGAGGAACTAAAAGATAGAGCTTTAAAAGAGCTTAGGACGGATCAGGATTTAATCCTTCTTACGATATTTTCAACTTTGCTAGCAGCTTTTGGAGTCAAGATAGCCAATGAGTATGTCATTATAGGATCTATGTTAATCTCTCCACTCTTTAATCCAATACTTTCTATACTCGTTCCAATTTTTGCACAAGATAAGAAATCTTTTTGGAAGAGTCTTAAATCTTTAATGATTGTTCTATTTCTTTCATTTAGTGTCGCAATCTTGTTCTGGTTGGTTATTTATATGATTGGTGGTTATGAAGTAGTTTCAACAGAGATTTTCAAAATAAGTGTTGATAATTTTCTAATTGCAATAATTCTCGGTATAGTTGGCATGCTTCTGTGGATATGGCCCAAGGTTTACAATACTGGTGCAGGAGTTGCTATCGCTATCTCATTGGTTCCTCCTATCGCTTATTCAACGATGTATCTCGTTTACAACTATTATGATCTTTCTCTAAACTATTTCCTAGCTTTCCTTGTAAATCTTTTTGGGACTTTAATAGGTGGATCTGTAGTTCTCTTTTTTTACAAGAGGGGAAATTACAAAACTAGATTGTAGAATTCTCTCTGTCTGCCCTCCATTCTTCTAGAACTTGTTCCAGAGATACTGGTTTGTTATCTCATGATGGTAGAGAACCTCCGACTTCTTTATTGTTTTTCCTAGTTCCTTTGGAGACCTATTAGCTACAGCCTCTTTTAATTCTAAATATCTCTCTTTTGCTTCTTCTCCCAACAATTCTGTTGTAAAGTCACTGGACTTAAAGACTCTAATTGCGTCATATATATTGGAAGGAAGAGTCTTTGTTCGAATTCTTTTCTTACTATCTACCTCCTCTTTCTCTCCCTCTAACCCTGTTCTTAGTAGTGTGTATATTAAAAGATAAGGGTTAGTATCTGGTGCTACAGAGCGAACCTCTATTCTTGTTGAATGTTGGTTCCCAATAGGGAGTCTAACCATTGAAGTTCTGTCGTTATGTGAATATTTTATTTTATTTGGAGCCTCGTAATTAGAATCTAACCTTCTGTAAGAATTAACACTCGAATTAAGCACTAAGCATATTTCATTAGCATTTCCTAGTATCCTCTCCGTGAAGTCTAGTCCTTCTTTGGATATGGTCTTTGGATTACTCTTGTTGTAGAAAATGTTTTTACCCTTTTTAGAAATGGAGATATTTGTATGCATTCCACTACCATTTATATCCGTGAGTGGCTTTGGTAAGAAGCAAGCTGTGCAGTCCATGTTTTCCGCAACCTGTCTAGCCATTAGTTTGTATAGCTGTATTTGGTCAGCTGCGTTAATAACATCTGCATATTTGTAATTTAATTCAAACTGTGAAGGTGCAACCTCAGGATGGTCTTTTTCATTCTCAAATCCAAGTGCTCTCTGAACTTCTGCTGTTGAATCTATGAATAATCTTAGCTTGTCCTTTGGAAGGGAGTGGTAGTAACCTCCTGGGGAAACTAATTTGAAGCCTTTTCTTTCAACATAACGTGTCTCGGCATCTAGTCCTTCTAGTAAGAATCCTTCAAGCTCTGCTCCTACGTTTATCATGAAGCCTTTCTTTTCAAGGTCCTCCATTAATTTCTTCAACCTAGCTCTGAAATCGCAAGGATGAATTTCGTGGTCCTCTGTATATATGTCTGCAAACATTGCTATCTTCCCAGGTCCAAAGATACTTGAAGGTAACCAGTAGAAAGAGGCCCAATCCAATTTAAGCCGAAGGTCGGATTCTGTTACATGACTGAAGCCTCTTACTGAGGAACCGTCAAAGGTTAAATTGGAATCAGAATCTAGTAGGTATTTTTTGTCGTAATCTAGCATGTGGAATCGTCCTTCTAGATCCGAAAAGAAAACAGTAACTGCTTTTATACCATCTTCTTTCTTAAGATAATCTTTGTATTTCTTCTCTATCACTTTAGGGTCTAAGGCGGTTCTCTTGCTTCGTAATTTTTTAGCTTCGAGATTCTTCTCCTCTAGTTCTTTGAAAGAAGGTGAAAGGAAATTTGTTAGTTCTGTATGCATCTTGTTTTGTATTTTATATTAAATATGTAAATAAATATCTTAAAAATATACGCGGCTAGTATAGTGGTGTCAACTGTGTGTTAATTGTTCTTATTATGCAATCTTTTTCTAAAGAGTGTATAATTCCCTTATGGAAAAAGCATCACTAGAAAGAGATTTTCTGCCCCCAATATATGAAGTACCAAGGGAGTTTTTTGTTTTAAAGCCTCCTTTAGATTTGGAGATGCACTCTATGAGAGAGGTTCATAGGTTGTGTACTCAAGAGTATTACAAGCACAAGAAAGGTTGTCCCAACTTTGGCTCTCGTGAAGGTTGCCCCCCTGGTCTTCAACATATAACAGAGATTTTAGATGTTTCTACCCTACACTTCTATTTTGTTAGGTTCCATTTCCAGGAATACATATTACAGAAGATGGAGAGATCTCCTGGGTGGACAAACAGGGCCTATGCAAACCAAAGACATTGGCAGGGACATTTGAAATCACAGTTAGTTAATAGATGGGAGGAGGTTGACCAGTATAACTATCCAGATTATGTCTTACATTTGGAACCTGAATCCTATTGTAGAAATCCCGAAGCTCATGGAATAAATGTTATGCAAACTTTAGAGAATCATGGCTTTGAAACTGCATNNTGAGAATGATCAGCATGAATTTGTTAAATTCCCCAAATATATGCACCAAGTCTTCATCTTTGGAAAGGAGCTTCCTCAGATTGACCAGGTATAGTCCTTGTGCTAGTCTTTTAATAGGTATTAAATAAATTTTTAATAATATCTGATGAAAAAGACCCTCTATATTGTTTTCGGCATTTTAGTATTAATAGCAGCAGCTTATTTAGGTTATGTTCTCTTTGATTCCCTAAATGCTCCTTCAGAGGAAGTTGATACTGAAACAGCAATTCAGCAGGCAGAAGAGAATCTTGATTGGGAGGCTGCATTCCCTACAGTAGTTCCTAAGTATCCAGGGGGTAAGATTACAGAATTAGATATTGTTGCTTCTGAATATTCTATGTTTGATGACGAGGTTGCTGTAGTTGTGGAAGAGACAACGAGGGAAGAATTTGATATGTATATTGCGGATCTTCTTGAAGAAGGTTGGGTAAAAACATATGAAGGTGCAGAGGGAGATCCCTACAACCTCCAGATCTCTCTTGGTGAGAATAGAATTAGTACAAGTCTTAATGAAGAAGGAGTTCTTAGGTTAAGTTCTTATACTCAAGCAGAGTAGAAAAAGAAAACCCCGATATTACAAGCCAATTAGAACCTGAATTTAAGGGAGCTATCCCCTATTATCCTCACAGGGATCCTAAGTTTATGGAATTCCTTTATGCCAGAGATAAGAGAGTTCAAGAACTCATGCCAGATATGCACCAAAGGGNNAAGGGTTGTCCAAGCTTCAAGGGAAATTCTAAGAGTGGACCATTATGAATATATGAGGGATCACAACTTCCGAGTATATGTCTGTCCTGTTAGAGTGAAAGAGGGAGATGAATATGATCACCCTATCCTTCTTACATGCTGTCAGTGGGCAGAGTCTACACAGATGTTATATTGGCCAATGGAGATGATTCCTCTAACGAACGAAGAGAGGGGGCAAGTCTGGGAAGATTTTGTTAAGGATGATGAGCTTTATTACAACAGAATCAGAACTTTTAGTCTTTAACCTTGTTAAGAAAATTTCTTTATGTATATCTTCTTAAGAGGTAAGGAAACCACCATCTACTGGCAGGACTGCTCCCTGAACGTAACTTGCCATATCGCTTGAAAGGAATAAAACTACTTTTGCAATGTCNNATGTCATCTGGTATACCCCATCTTCCATTTGCTAATCTCTGTTTGAAATCATAACCTGTTTTCATCAGGCCAAACTTAGCTTTTGTAAGAGCCTCCTTTATTAAGAAGTTTGTTCCTGGTGTCTTGATAGCTCCAGGCAATATTACATTTGCTCTAAAACCCTGTTTGCCATAATCCCGCGCAAGGGATCTTGTTAGTGCAATTACCCCAGCCTTACTTACTGTGTAATGTACTAAATCTTTTTTAAATGGAAGGATAGCTTCTATTGAAGAGAGGTTTACAATAGCTCCACCCTTCTTTATTCTACTTCTAATAAAATTTTGACACATCCAGAACATAGAGTTCATGTTTATATCTAAAGTTTTATCTAGATACTTCTCGTCTACTTCAAGATAGTCTTTGTTGGGATATATTCCGGCGTTGTTTATCAATATGTCAGGTGTATTCTCCTCTCCTAATTCCTCCCAGAAAGCATCAATCTCTTCCTTCTTTGAGAGGTCTATCTTAAATGTAGATATTTTGCTCACAATCGTGTCTTTATAATTATTTACAGATTCTTTTAGTTTGTCCAAATCTATGTCTAGTAATTGAAGGTTCGCACCAGCTTCTGCAAATCTTTTTGCAATGGCTTCTCCTATTCCTCCTGCACTCCCTGTTATTAAGACAGTTTTGCCCTCAAAGGATAGAATATCTTTAATTGGTTTTAATACTTTCATATTATTTTTTATATAAATTGTCATTAATATTCTATTCTTATTCCTTAATCTCGTCTACTATACAAATCGTTTTTGTTTTACTCTTAAGTCCGTGTTTGATGCTAATATTTCTCTTTGGTACATTGAAATGTTCTGAGAGAATATCAATAACTGCAAAATTGGCTTTGTTATCTCTTGCGGGTTCTTTTGTGAATATTTTTATTTTTCCATCCTTCTCCTCTATCCTGTCTTTCTTACTTCTGGTTTTAACTATTACCTCTAAGTATTTCTCTTTCATCATCTCTAAGTATATAACTATTTATTCTTATAAGTATAAAGATCCTTGTGAGGTTCCTCTTAAGGTAGTGTAGCCCTCCTCTATCATGTCCTCTGTAAACTCTTTCCTTTCACTAGCTGTAGAGTTAATGAGATTAAGATAATTGCTAAGTATATTTCTTTTTAATCTCGTGTCTATGCTTATACCTTTATTTTCAATTTGGGAAATGC
>NPID01040206.1_pt1 | contig 12525 bp, 14 predicted proteins | sample 8637491 | NCBI WGS metagenome assembly NPID01 (sample SAMN07420843, study PRJNA396082) | bioreactor metagenome | isolation source: sample BA6 brine-fed electro-methanogenic bioreactor BA | place: Japan: Kochi | collected 2016-06-14 | reverse complement strand
AAAAAAATAAAAAAAAAAACTTTAGAATATACAATACTATGGAAACTAAATTAAGAGATATAGTAAGAGATGCTTTAGAAAATCATGAAGAAGTTAAATGGATTGTTAGAAATTTACCTACTAAATAATGAAATCTTTATTTAGATTTGATGAAGATGGAAATGTTATAATTAATAAGATTGAAGTCTTTACTATTAACTCTTTTAAATCTATTCTAAATAGAGATAAAAATAGTGGAGTTAATGGAGGTAAAGCTATAGCATTTAAAGAACTTGCTTATGTTTGGTTTATGGGAGATAATACTTCTCCTGTTTATACAAAAGGATTAACTGGCTCTGATGCTCATTCTTTTGCTTGTAAGCATATAGATATGCCTAAGAACTGGACTCCTGATGAATTAGTTAAACAAGCAATCAAAGATTATAAAGAATTAAATGCTAATGCTTTTTCTGATGTTGTATCTGATCTAATTGCAACTTTTAAATATTATGCTAAAATTGTAAATAAAGTTAAAAAGTCTATTGAAAAACAATTAGATTCTAAAGAAGCTTTAAGTAAAGATCAAGCTTCTGAACTTATTAACTTAATGCAATTATTACTTAATGTTTCTAAAGCAGTACCTAAAGAAATTAAATCTTTAAATGAAACTCTACAAGAATTACAAGAAGATAAAGTTAAAGAACAAGTAGATTTACTTAGAGGTACTGATGATGCTGTTCCAGATAGTGCTGACCCTCATCGAGATTGGTAATGGAAAATTATATTCTTCCTTTTATTGAATATTATAATTCGGATAAGTCTCAATATCCTTTTGCTAATACTATTGAGAATCCTAAAACTGGTAAACCTTATATAGATGAAGATAATGATTTTCTAGTAGGTAACAGTGGTGGATTTTTAATGAACATGAGTTTTAAATTTATTAATACTCATTTGTTTAGTGAAGTAGCTATAAACTTTGAGAAAAATAAAAACAATAAAAGTATTGTTTCTTGGGTAGAATCTTTAGATATTAAAAAGAGTGAAAATAGAAATAAATACTATTATTGTCCTCATTTAAAAGGAACTAAAGAATATGAAGATTTTTGGAAAAGAGAAACATTTAGAAGAAGAAATGGAATAACATTACCTTGTAAATTATTACCTAATGGTAAGATAGAAGATTTACATATAACAGGAGATTTTTATCATTATCTTAATTATGGTAGAATACTTAGAACTCCTAATGAAAAAGAAAAAGAATTATTACATGAAAAAGGAGATTTTAAAACTACAATGATTTCTGGTTTTCCTAGATTTTGGGATGGAGATTATTGGAATTTTAAAATAGATTTTTTTATAGCTAATAACTTCTTCCATTTATCTAAAGCTAAAGCTAGGGGTAAAGGATATTCTTATAAGAGAGGTAATCAAGCTGCTAATACAGTTAATCTAATACCTAATGCTACTGTTATTATGGCTGCATATGATTCAGCATACTTAACAGATCAAGGTGCTACTTCTGACATGATTAAAACTTCATTAGACTGGCTTGAAGATAATACTCATTGGAAAAGATTATATTTAAGTGAATCATTAACTAATATTGAATTAGGATATAAAACTAAAAAAGGAGGTAATAAAAAGTTTGGTTGGAGAAGTAAAGCACTATCAGTATCTTTATTTAATAACCCTAGTGCTGCTATTGGTAAAAGGGCATTGGAAATAGATTTTGAAGAATCTGGTAAATGTCCTAATCTTGAAGAAGCATTAGATGTTACTTTAAGTTCTACTGAGGTAGGAGCAGGTAATGTTGGTACTATTAGATGTTATGGTACAGCTGGTGTTAAAGGTAAAGATTGGATTCCTTTTTCTAATATATATTATAATCCAGTTAGATATAAAATGATGCCATTTGAGAATGTTTGGGATGATAATGCTAGGAATACAGTATGTGGATTCTTTCATCCTCAAATACTTAATATGGAACCTTATATTGATAAAGATGGAAATAGTTTATTAGAAGAAGCTTATAAATATGATTTACATGATAAAGAAGAATATGCAAAAGAAAACTCTACTGATAAATGGTTAGCTTATGTAGGACAAAGGGCTAATAAACCTAGTGAAGCTTTTAAATCAATTAGTCAAAATATATTTAGTTCTCCTGGACTTAGTTCTCACATAAATACTTTACAAAACAATAGTGGTGCAATAGCATATAGAGATGGAATGTTATTTGATATTGACGGCAAATTGCAGTTTAAAACGAATAAACAGCTTGCTTCAGAGGGTTTACAGAAGTTTGTACACCCTTATATTGAAGATGTACCTTTTAATATTAGAAAAGATTTTTATGGCTGTATAAGGGAGTTTTACCCACCTTTTAAAGTAAATGATGAAATTCCTGATAATTTATATGTAGTAGTTTATGATTCTGTTGGAAAAGATAAAAAATCTGATTTAGTTATAGGTAAAAACTCTTTGAATAGTATTCATGTAATAATGTATCCTAATTCTATTTCTAATACTACAGGTGATATAATAGTAGCTTCTTATGCAGGAAGACCTGATACAATGGAAGAAGCAGATAAGATTGCTTATAAACTATGTAAATATTATAATGCTAAATTATTACCTGAAGTTGATAGGGGAACAGTAGTTGAAAACTTTAAGAAATGGAAAGTTATAAATAGAGTTATGTTAGACCCTAAATATACTTTTAATAACATACCTATTCCTCTTAACAATCCTTCATATGGAGTTACTATTGGTGAAGGTGATAATGCAAGTGAAGCTCTTATAGGACTTAGCGAATGGTTATATACTAAGGTGTCAGAAACTGATGAATCAAACAATGTTTACACCTATCATTATATCTCGGACATACCGACACTTTTAGAGTTGGAAAATTTCAATGTAGAAGGTAACTTTGATAGAATAAGTAGTTTGAGATTATATCCTATTGCTAGAAGAGTTAGACAATTTAAAAGACAAGATGAAGTAATTAAAAAACATACAGTTTCTAAATCAATATTTAAAGAAATTGGATTATATGGATATGGGAGATAAACAATGACTTATAATTATCCAGAACAAAGAATCTCAATTAGTAGTAAACTTAAAGAAGATTGGTATAAAAATAATGCCGATTACTGGATTAATGTTGCTACTTCAACAAATGATAAAAAACTCACTAGTGATAATTTAGATGCAGCTAATGGTATAGCAAATGAAAATTCATATAAATATGTACTTAAACCATTAAGTGCAGATATAGATGAATCAGACCTTAAAAAATTACCTGGTGAAATAAGGAAGATTGAGTTTATTACTCCTATTAAAGAAAAGAATATTGGAGAATATATTGAGCTTCCTTATAACTATTTAGTTAAACTTAATGATCCAGATATTTCTGCAATTAGAAATCATGAAGTAGGTAAAAAAGTTGCAGAAATTGTAGATTCTATTGTAGCTCAAGCTATTGAAGAAGTACAACAAGGAGGTGAAGGTCAAATTGATGCAAAACAATTACAAGTTAAAGTTCAAAATGAAATAGACAATTACTTTGATGAAAAGACTACTAAAGTAGAAAATTTAATTGAATATATAAATGATTTAAATGATTTTGAAAATTTACGTATTCAAGGTTTTTATTATTGGTGGGCTACTGAAGAAGTATATTTTTATGCTTATATAAAAAATGGTAATGTTTATTTTGAAAATATTGATCCAACTAAAGCCTATCCTATTTTATCAGGAGCTGAATTTGTAGAAGAAGGAGATGGATTTGTAATAATTGAAGAAAAGTCTTTAACTCAATATTTAAGAGATTATGGAAATGAGCTATCTAAAAAAGATATTGAATATATTACTCATTTAAATAATCAACTTAGTCTTGGAGAATCTTATACAATGCCTTCTGAAGTATATATGTCTATATATGGTAAAGTATTTGCAGATGAACATGGTCAAGAATATGGAGCTAATCAGACTTATACTTTTAATACAGCTATATTAAAAGAATATACTATCTTTTTTAAAACTGAAATTAAGAAAAAACTTATTACTAGAATTAATGAATTAGGTCAACTTATAGAAAGTCAAGAAGAAGAAGAATATGTTCTTAATCCTGATAATGGAGATATAGATGAAAAGGTTATTTGGATTGAAGAAGTTTGGAAACAAGTTAGAATAGGAGAACGAAATATAGGAATATATCTTAAACCTGAACCTGTTGATGTTCAAGTTTATAGTGATAAACATGGTTCATTATTACCTGTATTTGGTAAGAAAGGTTTACTAAAAGGAATTAATATTAATCCTATTCCTAAAAGAATTATGCCTTCTATGATCCTTTATTGGATTATAAATTTACATATTGAAAGACAATTAGCTAAATATAAAACTCCTGTTGAAGTTATACCTAAAGGATTATTATCTTCTATGGATGGAGATATTAAAGCTAATTGGTTTTATAAACAAGCAGATTCAACTATTATATATGATGAATCTAAATTTTCTCCAAATGAGCTAGCTGCTGGCTATCAAATTATAGGTAATAATGGATTAGGTAGTTATATAAGAGATTTAATTGACCTTAGAGATAGGGTTAAAATGGAAGCTTGGGATTTAGCTAATATGAATGATAGTAGATATGGTCAAGCTGCTGCATCGTCTACAGTTAGGAATAATGAACAAAATATATATAGAGCTAAATTAGGTAGTTTGCTAATGGTTACTATATATAATAATATACTTTCTAAAGTTCATAATTATACATCGGAGTTAGCTAAGATTGCTTATAATAATGGATTAAGTGCTTCTATTATAGATAGAAAATCTAATCGTCCTGTTTATTTTAATATTAAATCCGGTGAATTATCTAATTCTGACTTAGGAATATTTGTTATTAATTCTATTCTTGAAAAACAAAAATTAGATAGCTATAAAGATTTAGCATTTAGTGCTTCTCAAAATGGAGATGCCGAATTAGCTAGTGAGACAATTAATGCTGATAGTTCTTCTGAAGTTAGGAAACTTATAAAAGAATTCCAAGAACGTAAAAGACAATATGAAGAAGCTGTTGAAAGAAGGAAACAAGAATCTGCTGAACGTATTGCTCAAATAAATCAAGAAACAGAGAAACTTAAAGCAGATAATAAAATTAAAGAAATTGAAAAAGAGCAAGAATTAATTACAGAAAGAGAATTAAAACTTGCAGAAATAAATAAATCTAATAACAATAATTAATTATTTAAACTATGGATAAAGTAGTAATTAATACAGAAGGTGAAGATAACTCAATTGATAATCAAAATGATGTTATTTTAGATGAACATAGTACAGATGATAAAGTCGATATTAGTAAAAGTGAAGAAGGTAAAGATAAAAGAGGAGACTCTTCAAAACCTAATTTTGATACTAATATTGATAACGATGATGACAGTGGTGCTTCTTCAGACAAAGATGATCCTGAAGTAGAACTAGAAGTTATTCAAATTGATGATGAAGAATATCAATTAGATAAAGATGGAAATGCTGTTAAAGATGGAGAAATAATTTATACTAAAGATCAGATTGATTCTTTTGAAGAAGAAAAGGCTCCAGAAGTTTTAAAATCTATTATGGAAACTACTAATATAGTTCCTGTAGATGATAAGGGTAATCCTATTGAATATGAAGATACACCAGAAGGTAGAAGTAATTATGTAAAAGATGTTTATGATATAGCTGCTAAACAAGCAGTAGAAGAATATCAACAAAGCTTATTTACAACTTACCCTGTACTTAATGATGTATTTGATCACCTTATTAAAAACAATGGAAGTTTAGAAAATTATACTCCTAAACAAACATTTTTATCAATTGAAATAACTGATGATTCTGATAAAACTAGCCTTAAGAATATTATAATTTCAGCTAGATTGAAAAAAGGAGATACTTCTGAAAAAGCAGAAAGATATTTTAAATATTTAGAAGATTCTAATCAATTATTAGAAGAAGCTAAATCTGAATTACAATATCTTAAAGATAATGAAATTAAAGAAAAAGAAGCTAAACAACAAGAATTAATACAAGAACAAGAAAATAGTAAAAAAGAAGCAGAATCTTATTGGGGAATTTCTGTAGATAGTAATGGTCAACTTATAGATTTAAATAAGAATGATTCTATTTATGGAATTATTAAATCTGGAGAATTGAAAGTTGATAATGAGTCTTATAAAATTCCTGATAAGATTAGAATTAAACAGGATGGTAAAATTGTAGTTAAAGATCGTAATGATTTCTTTAGATACATTTATGAACCTGTTGCAATTAAAAATGGAGATCAAACTGTCAAAATGACTAGATATGAATATGATTTAGCTATTGAAAATAATAATCGTTCTATTCATAATGATGTGTTTGATGCTTATAGAAGATTTGTTAATTACGATTTAACTCAAATTGTAAAAGACAAAGTTAAACAAGAAGAAGTTAAAAATACAATTAAAAAAATTAGTACTAAAAAACGATCAGCTTCTCCTAAAGTTACTACTTCAGGAAAGGTGATTATTCCTAAAAATGAATAAATAATTAATAAAAATGAGAGAGTTAAAAGCGGTTCAATATAACAGTGAGAGGTTTACAGATGAGAATGTTCTATATAAAAATAGACTTATTGATCCTGTAACTCTTAGTAGAGGACTTACCTATTTATATGGTAAAGATTCAGATATGTTTCCTCTTTTGTCATTGACAGATGGACAAAAAGGAATGGTTTCAGTTAAACCTACTAAACTTAATGACACTCAATATACTTGGAATGTCGCTGGTAGGATGAAACATACTTCTAAAATGTTAGGTCTTGTTAATAGTTCTAATACTAATCCTGGACTGGGTTATTCTTCAATTCAAGTTTATTTTGAAGATAATTGGTTCGTTAAGTATGCAACTATTATGACTCCTGATAAACAGCATACTTGTCGTATTCAAGGTAATCCTGAACATGTAGGAGATAATAAATATAAAGTTACTCTTATTCTATTAACTGGTGATGATACAGAATATATATCATTAGATAACTTTATTAGTGGTAAACATTGGGTAATGGGTGCTCCACTTGTTGCACAAAGTAAATCTGATGGAACATCTAGTAATTCAATGAGTCCTGGTAAATGGACTAATCAATTTGGATTATATCGTTTCAGTAAAAATATTACCGGTAATGTTGCTAATAAGGTAACTAACATTGAATTTGATACTGAAGGAGGTGGTAAAACTAACCTTTGGATGCCTTATGAAATGAAGTTGTTTGAAATTGATCGTAGGATCATGCTTGAAGATAGGCTGTGGAATAGTAAATATAACAGGAATGCTTCAGGTATTATTATGAATAAAGATGCTGAAACTGGTGAACCTTTGCCTGAAGGTGCTGGTATTAAAGATATTCTTTATTCTACTGGTCAATATGATACATATTCTAAATTAACTTTAGCTAAAATTGATAGCATTATTAACCGATTGTATTCTAATAGGGTAGATGATACTCCTATGGAAATGGTTATGATTGGTGGTAAAGGATTTTTAAGAGAAGTAAATAGAGCTATTAAAGAAGATGCTAAAGCAAATGGATATTATGAGAAACTTGGACATGAAGAAATTCAAAGTGGTAAGAATGGTATGTTGTCATATGGTCGTTATTTTAATCAATATAAAACCATTGACGGTCATATTTTTACAGTAAAATATGGTAAATTATTTGATCATGGTCTTTATGCTGAAATGGATAGAGCCAATGGTAATATGTATAATGGTCTTCCCCATGAGTCTTATAATGGCTTTATGCTTGACTTCTCTAAAACTAATGATGGTGAACGTAATATTGAATTAGTTGCAGAAGAAGGACGTGAAATTAAAACTGGTATTTATAAAGGTATGACTAATCTTCCTAGTGTATGGGAAGCTATGGGCAATGATAAATTTATGAGTACTCGTAAAGATGAAGCTTCATATGAAGTTATGGTTTCTCAAGGAGTTGCAATGCGTAATTTCACAACATCATTCTGGTTGCAATTTGCAGCTTAAAATTAAAATAGAAATATTATAAAAGGTATATAACTTAAAAAATATTTAAAATGTTAGTAGAAAACAAAAAATCATTCATTTATTGGAAACAAGCATTTAATGCTTATTCTTATGCTAATAAAGATCATTTACTAGAAGATTCTAGATTAATAGGTTCTTCTTTAAGTGGAGTTAGAAAAATGTTAAGTAAATCAGCTGAACAAAAAGCTTATATGAGCGATGTGATAGGAATCAGTCCTACTTCACCTGATTGGGATACTGCACTTAATCATTATTGGAATTCTTTATCAGTTGAAATACCAATAGGTGGAAAAGAATTAGAAATAGGATTTGTGTACGATGTTACTGATTCTGATAAAGCTGCTGCAATTAAGATATTTAATGAATCTAATAAAGATGTGCAGTTTAAAACAGATGAAGATATTAGAGACTATTTTAATAAAAAATACGAAGCTCTAGTTTCAGAATTTAATAAAAATTTAGCTAATGCTGAATCTATTTCAGATGAAAAAGCTAAAGCAGATACTATTAATTTACTTTATAAAAGTAAATATGATAAGTTAGATTTAATTGAATCTGAAAAATATAAATATGCAACTCCTATTTCTATTTCGGATTATATGTTATGGCGTTATTGCTTAGGATATAATCATGTTGCCAATGAAATAGCTTTAGTTAATAAGAGCAATAATATTAGATTTTATTTACATTCAGAAGAAGAAATTAAAAAAGCTAAGGAAGTTAGAAGGAATGTTGAAAAACAAAGAATGGAAGCTTTCCTTAGTGTAGTTAAGGATTCTGATAAAATGAATAAAGTAATGTATGCTCTTAGATTAGGACATCTATTAGATACTATGGATGATAATGATATAGATATTAAACTTAATGAATATTCATTAGAACATACTAGTAAATTTATTTCAACTGTAAATATGTCTAATCTATCTACTGTAGCTTTTATTGAAAAACTTATAGTAAGTGGATTGTTAAAAAGACTTGAAGCAACTGAAATAATAGTAGATTATACTGATCCTACTAAAGTAATTGGTAATACTCTAAGTGAAGCTGTATCATATTTTTCAAATAAAGAAAACGAAAAAGATATAACTGAATATAAAAATAAACTTAAAGGTTTACCTAAAAAAGATAAATAAAAAATGAGAGATTTAATTATTGGTAAAAGTGTTGCATATGCTTCAGATGGAGATGCTAGTACAATTGCAGGAGTTTGGGAACTTGATGATTTAGCAGATGGTGCAATTGCCATTGTTGATAATGAAGGAACTTTAATTGCTGCTGATGCTGCATCTATCACTAAGCCATATGTTGAAATATATACAAAACTTGGAACAGTAACTAAGAAAGGTGGTTTTCCTCTTTATGTAGGACAAACTACTTATAATAAACTTGCTTATGCTGCTCCTGTAGCTGCTGTAAAATATGTAGGTAGTGATCAAGATACTTCAGCTGGAAGTTATTCACTTAACTTACCTGCTACAATTTCTGCTGGAGATAAAGTAGGAATTAGTATTACTGATATGTCTAAACCAGTTCATGTAGTTGGAAGAACTAGAGAGTATATTTATACTGTAGTTACTGGAGATTTGCTAACTGGTCAAACATCAGCTAATATTATTGCTCGTCTTGTAGCTTTAATTAATGCTGATCCATTTAGATGTGTTACTGCAGCTGCAGTTAATGATGGAACAGATAATGATGGTATTAAACTTACTGCTAAAACTGCTGGAAAAGATTTTAATGTAGGATTGATGGAAGGAGTTCTTGAAAATGCAGATTTAGTATCTTATAAAGAAGTTAATGGCGTTTATACATCTGGTTCTACAACCGCAGTAGCTAACAATTCTGGACATGGTACTTATGCTTCTATTTTAGAAGATTATAAAGCTACTGCTAGTCGTGATGGTAATCAACAGTATATGATTTATCAAGACCTTCTTTTTGATGGATCAAGTGGATTATCTACTACTGGTACATATACTACATATGTATTTAAAACTAAAGTTCCTAATACTGATGAAATTTCAGTATCGAACAGTCCTGATATAGCACTTGTAATTGCTGTACCTAGTGGTGCAACTGGTGTTATTGCTGCCCTTGATAATTTGGGTTCTGTAATTGTTTAATAAATAGTTGTTTAATAGGGGAGTTTATCTCCCCTTTAATTTAAAATATTATGACAGTAAGAGAAATGCATATAGGTCTTGATCTAGCTTTACAAAAGTTAAATTCTAATGTATTTAACAAATTGTTAAAAGAAGAGAAAGACTATTTTTTAAATATAACTACTCAACAATTAATTAGAGCAGCTTTATTGAATGAAGAAAATACAGTATTTAATATTGTATCTTATGCTGACATTAGGGCTTATTATGAAGCATTACAGTATTATATTAGGAAAGTTGAACTAAATGTTAATTTTAATGAGGGATATCCTTTTGTATATGGTAATTTACCTATGAATATTAAAATGGGTAAAATGACTAGTGGAATACTTTATAAAGGTATTTCTTACAAAATTATTACTCCTGGTGATNNGTGATTTTAGTGATGTAGGAGGATCATCTGTTTCTACTGCTGGTGAAGTATTTGAATGTAATCCTTCTGATTTAGGAACTGGAGATAATGTTTATGAAGGAGAAACTTATAGAATTATAAATCCTTCAACTGAAGATTTTACTACAATGGGAGCCAGTTCTAATTTACCTGGTACAGTATTTATTGCAAATACAGATGATACTATTGTAGGAGATGCTAGTACTGTATTAGAAAGATTAAGTTATATTCCTGATTGGGCATCTGCTTCAGGTGCTGAGATTACTCCTACTTCTAATTTTGGATATTATAATTATTTATCTAGTCGTAGTGCAGTAAGATATGGACAAGCTATTTCTAGTGGAACTTTAACTAAAGGAAAACAATATTATGTTCATGTATCTGGTACTACTGATTTAAGTAGTGTTGGAGGAAAAGTTAATAATTCAGTTGGATTTATATTTACATGTACTTCTAGTGGAAGTATTACATGGGCAGGAGGTACAGTATTATATGAAGTTATTCAACCTGTTAATAGAATAGTTAAATATCAAGATATTTATAACTTTTTAGATCATAGTTATGGTACAACTTCTTCTAGTCCATTAGCAACTATTGCTAGTAATAGAATAGAAGTTTATCATAATTATCAATTTGATGTAAATAGGATATATCTTGATTATATTAAAGAGCCTGTAAGTATTAACTTTGAAAATAATATAGATAGTGATTTACCTGTATCTTTACATAGTGTATTAGTTGATACTACTGCTAAATATATTCAATCTACTATGCAAGCAAATTCTTCTACTCAACAACCTCAACAAAGACAATAATGACTAATTTATTATACGAAAGAGGGTTTTTAAAAGACGATCAAGGCAACTTGTCAATAATGCGCCTATTATCTTTTATGACGTGGTTTCTGCTTGCTTTTGTTGTAGTATATCAAACTATAAAAGATACCTATAATATATGGGTAATATTAGTATTAGGGTCTTTGGCTTTTGTACCTAAAGTTTTTCAAAAAATTGTTGAAGCTAGAGCAAATGTTACATCTGAAAATAAATAATAAATAATGGAAAATGCTGAATTACAAAAAATGATTTCTCATAGAGGATTTAAAGTATTATCTAATACAGCTGAACTTACTGGAAGTTTTATGGGATTTAGTGTATGGTCAGATACTGTTATAAGTGCATTAGAAATTAATAAGGAAGCTGTTAATTTATCTGATTATGGACTTAATTCTATAATTATACCTCAAGGTGCATTAGTATATTTTGCTGAACATGAAATTATAACTTCTATTACACTTGCTTCTGGAACTATATATTTACTTAAAACTAAATAGTAATGTTTGCTTTTAATTATTCTTTTAATTTTAATAGTAGTAGAGTTTACTTTTGGAATTATCCTACTTATTTTTTACAATATTTAGCATATAGAGATTATGTTGAATTAGAGTGTGTTTATATACAAAATCAATTATTAACAGCTTCCTTATTTTGTAATACTTTACCTGAATCCAGAGTAAAAGCACTTCTTTATAAAGATTATGTAGAATCACAAGGAGGATACATACAAGACCTTAATACAGCTAAACTATTATTTGAAAGTAATATATAAAAAGATATGAATTTAATAAATGAAAATACATTATTATTCTGGACACCTGATACAGGAATGTTTGTTAGGGAAGATGGAGTATTAAAATATATAAGAACTGGGTATGATACTTCTCCTGATAGTTCCGGTAATTATCCAAGTAATAACTTAGACGGCAGCACAACAGCTTCATTGCAACCCCGATTAGTAGGAGGCATTGCACCTAATTCTAAACCTGCTGCTGCAAACTTAAATGGTGAATCAAGATACTTTACACATCCTGAAATTAGTTTTGGGGCGGATGAGGCGTGGAGT
>NPID01003655.1_pt8 | contig 12528 bp, 10 predicted proteins | sample 8637491 | NCBI WGS metagenome assembly NPID01 (sample SAMN07420843, study PRJNA396082) | bioreactor metagenome | isolation source: sample BA6 brine-fed electro-methanogenic bioreactor BA | place: Japan: Kochi | collected 2016-06-14 | reverse complement strand
ACGCAGAACCAGTCGTGCGGGAAGTGCACGTTCTGTCGGATCGGCACCCGTCGGATGCTGGACATCCTGGATCGGCTCTGCGAGGGGCAGGGCAAGGCCGACGACCTGGACGAACTCGGGCACCTGGCGGAGATGATCCAGAAGGGCAGCCTGTGCGGTCTCGGCAAGACGGCGCCGAATCCGGTGCTGTCGACGCTGCGGTACTTCCGCGAGGAATACGAGGCGCACATTCAGAAGCGCTGCCCGGCGGGCAAGTGCAAGGCCTTGATCCACTATTCGATCACCGACGATTGCATCGGCTGCACGATCTGCGCTCAGCATTGTCCGACGAATGCGATCGCGATGAAGCCTTACGAGAAACACGAAATCGATCCCACGAAGTGCGTGCGGTGCGGGACGTGCAAGAGCGTCTGTCCGGCCGACGCGGTGCGAGTTGACTAGCCATGCCCAGGATAACGATAGACGGTCATGAAGTTGAGGTGGACGCCGGCGCGACGATTCTCGATGCTGCCGAGAAGCTCGGGATCGAGATTCCCACGATGTGCTATCTGCGCGGCCATGAGGCGACGACCAGTTGTATGGTCTGCGTGGTCAAGGTGGTCGGCGCCAACGGGCTGGTGCCGGCGTGCGGAACGCCGGTGCGCGACGGGATGCAGATCGAGAGCGATTGCGGAGAGATCTTCGAGGCGCGGAAGGCGGCGCTGGAACTGCTGCTGAGCGACCATGTGGGCGACTGCATGGGGCCTTGTACGATGGGCTGTCCGGCGCACATGGACATCCCGCTGATGATTCGACAGATCGTGGCGGGGCAACTGCCCGAGGCGATCGCGACGGTCAAAGGGGACATTGCGTTGCCCGCGGTGCTGGGGCGGATCTGCCCGGCGCCGTGCGAGAATGTTTGTCGGCGGGCCCAGCACGATGCGGCGGTTTCGATCTGCCTGCTGAAGCGTCACGTGGCCGACGTGGACCTCAGCAGCGACGAGCCTTACCTGCCTGCATGCGCCGCGCCTAAGGACAAGCGCGTGGCGATCATCGGAGCGGGACCGGCGGGGCTGGCGGGGGCTTACTATCTTCAACAGGAGGGCTTCGAGTGTGTGGTCGTCGACGAGCACGAGGAGGCGGGCGGGATGCTGCGTTACGGCGTGCCCGAGAGCGAACTGCCCCATGACATCTTGTCGGCGGAGATCGCACGAATCGAGAAGCTCGGTGTTCGGTTCCGGCTGGGCATCCGCGTGGGCCAGGCCATATCGATGGAGGAGGTGCGCAAGCAGTTCGACGCGGTGTTCTTGGCGGTCGGCGAGCTGAAAGAGGGGGATGCCGAGATGCTCGGGTTCGATCCGAGCGAGAAGATCAAGGCGGACGGTACGACCTACGCGACCGGCATTTCGGGAGTGTTTGCCGGCGGCGATGCGGTGCGCCGGCGCCGGATGGCGGTGCGGGCGGTGGCCGACGGCAAGGAGGCGGCGCGGTCGATTGCTCAGTACCTTACTGGACACGAGGTGGTGGGTCCCGAGAAGCGATTCAACAGTCGTATGGGCAAGCTCGCCGAGTCGGAGATGCCGGTGTTCCTGGAGCCAGCCAGTGCCGAGGCGCGCATCAAGCCATTCGGGATTGCCAGCACCTTCAGCATCGACGAGGCGAAAGCGGAGGCTCTGCGGTGTCTGCGGTGTGACTGCCGCAAGCCCGAGGCGTGCTCGCTGCGGCGCTATGCCGAGCAGTACGGCGCCAGGCAGAACCGGTACAAGTCGGCCCGGCGGCCCTTCGTGCAGCGGACGCAGCACCCCCATGTAATCTACGAGCCTGGCAAGTGCATCGATTGTGGCATCTGCGTGCAGATCGCGCGCGAGGCGGGCGAAGGGCTGGGCCTGACGTTCGTCGGACGCGGCTTCGACGTGCGCGTGGCGGTGCCGTTCGAAGGGACGCTGGCGGAGGGGCTGCGCGAAGCCGCTGAACGGTGCGTAGCCGCCTGCCCGACGGGCGCGCTGGCCTTCAAGGACGGCAGAAAGTCGTCTGCCGACTGAGGCCGGCGCCCAGACGGTGCGTGTATTCTGTGGAGGGTCCTGTCGAAATGTTCGTCCCCTCAAGACCGAGCCAGATCGCCGAGCCGCAACGCGGTTTCGGCGACGCGTCGACCGAGACCTTTGGCGGTCGTCATGCCGAATTCGTCCTTCGTGACGCCCCCTTCGGCGCCGCTCCAGAGGGTCGCGCCGATGCGCGAGTGAGGTCTGCCGTTGCCGACGACGATCATCTCTTGGCAGAACAACGAGACCTGCACGGACTGCGCGGTGACCTCCTGTCCGCCATTGCGGGTGCCGCCGACGGCCAGCACGCCTGCGACCTTGTCGCTCAGGGCCAGATCGTCGCGGTAGAAGGCCATGCAGCGATCGAGGAAGGCCTTGCAGAGCGAACTCATGTTGCCGAAGTAAACGTGGGTGCCGACGATGATGCCGCGGACCTTCGGATCGGCGAGCCTGGGGACCAGGGGCGGGAAATCGTCCTTTTCTCCGGGTTCCAGGGGGATGCCGGCGGCGAGATTGCCGTTGATCTTGAGCCCGGCCAGCTCGATCAGCTCGGTTTCGATCCGGGGGCTGACCTGGGCGGCGGCTTCGAGGCAGACCTTCAGGGAGGTGGCGGTGGACTGGCCGGCGCGAGGACTGCACGAGATGGCGACGATCTTGATCGCGTCGCTGTGGGAAGCGGCTTCTGCGGCGTAAGAGGCGGATGCCGCGCCGGTGGCTACGACGCCGGCGGCGATGGAATCTCGTACGAAGTCTCGGCGGGTGAAGGCTTTCATCGGCGGTCTCCTTCTGGTCGGTCGGCGTTGACGATTGAGAGCATCAGATTGAGCGAACCTGCTCCATTTTCATCGTATAGTACAAAGATTCCCGGCGGATTTCGCCACCTTTTTAAGGAGAGCTATTATGAAGTTACGGTCGCGTAATGCCTATCAGAGTCTGTCGTCTCGTGTTCTCTTGGTTGCTCTTGTGGTATTCCTGGCCGGCGTCGGGGCGGCGGCCGCTGCGGACTGGCCGAATTATCGCGGTCCGAACTACGACGGGATCTCGTCCGAGACCGGATGGCGGACCGAAATGCCGCAGAGTTCGCCGATCGAGTGGAAGACCTCTCTGGGCTGGGGTTTTGCCTCGATGGCGGTCAGTGACGGGTATGTCTACGCGATGGGCAACGTGGACGATCGGGACATCGTCTATTGTCTCGATGCGGCCACGGGCAAGGAGAAATGGCGGCAGTCGTATCCCTGCCCGCTGTACAAGAAGAACCACGAAGGCGGTCCGTGCGGGACGCCGACGGTGGAGGGCGATGCGGTCTATGTGTTCAGCAAGAACGGCAACGCCCTGCGTCTGGACGCGGGGACGGGCAAGATCGTCTGGGACAAGAAGCTGCGGGAAGAACTGGGTCTGAAGGACCTGACATGGTTTTTCTCAAGTTCGCCTCTGATCGTGGACAACCTGGTGATCCTCAATGCAGGTACCGCGGGCGTGGCGTTGAACAAGGCGGACGGCAGCGTGGTCTGGCACAACGGCGCGGATGCCGGTGGCTATGCGACGCCGGTGCCTTATACGCAGGACGGCAAGAAGTGCATCGCGCTTTTCGGCGCCCGCGATCTTTTCGGGATCGAGGCGGCCACGGGCAAGATCCTCTGGCGGTTCGAGTGGAAGACGAGCTATGACATCAACGCGGCGGACCCGATCGTTGCGGGCGAGCGTATCTTCATTTCGTCGGGCTACAACAAGGGCTGCGCCCTGCTGAAGCTCGAAAACGGCGGGGTCACCGAGGTCTACAGCAACAAGAACATGCGGAACCAGTGNNGGCAGCGGCAGGCTGACGTGCATCGATCTGGAGACGGGGCAGACGAAGTGGGCCCAGCGCGGGCTGGGGACGGGCTCGCTGGTGCTGGCGGACGGCAAGCTGATTGTGCTGGGCGAAAGGGGTAAGCTGGCGATCGTCGAGGCGACGCCCGATGGCTACAAGGAGCTGTCGTCGGCGGAGATTCTCGAAGGCAAGTGCTGGACGAGCCCGGTGCTGGCGAACGGTCGGATCTACGCGCGGAATGCGGCGGGCGATCTGGTTTGTGTGAACGTCAGTGGCCAGTGACGACGGTGTGTGGTTTCTTTATGGACTTATGGAATTGGAGATGTCGATGACGAAAAGAGCGGTCCTATTTGCGGCGATGTTGTGTCTGTTCGTATTGGGTTCACTCGGTTGGGCTGCGGACTGGCCTCAATGGCGTGGGCCGGATCGGGATGGTGTCTGTGAGGAGACCGGGCTGCTTCAGCAATGGCCCCAGGGTGGTCCCAAGCTGCTGTGGGAACTGGCGGGGATGGGGAAGGGCTACTCGACAGTGTCCATTCTCGACGGCAGACTCTATTCGATGGGCGACCGCGAGGTCGATGGCGAGACGGCCCAGTACGTCTACGCGTACGATCTGGACGCGCGCGATGAGCTATGGGCGACGAAGATCGGACCCTCCCATCAGGACGGTCCGCGCTGTACCCCGACCGTGCAGGATGGGTTCGTGTACGCCATCGGCACCAGCGGCAACGTGGTCTGCCTAGCCCTTGAGGACGGTAAGCTCATCTGGTCGAAGAATCTCCTGGACGACCTGGGCGGAGCGAGCAATCCGCGGTGGAAGTTCAGCGAATCGCCTCTGATCGATGGTGACAGGCTGCTCTGCACCCCCGGCGGGCACCAGGCGGCGATCGCGGCTCTCGACAAGAAGACCGGCGCGGTGATCTGGACGGCGTCGATGCCCGACATCGGGCCCAACGGTCGTGAAGAGGCGGGGTACTCGTCGATCATGATTAGCCACGGCGCCGGCGTCAAGCAGTACGTGCAGTTGACCAACGAGGGTCTGATCGGTGTCGCGGCCGACTCGGGCAAGTTTCTCTGGGGCTACAACCGCGTCGCCAATCGCGTGGCGAATATCTCGACTCCTGTAATCGAAGGGGACTATGTCTTTGTCTCGACGGCATACCAGACCGGTTCGGCGCTGTTGAAGCTGGTGCGGGATGGTGACGAGGTCAAAGCACAGGAAGTGTACTGGCTCGATCAGGACACCTTCCAGAACCATCATGGCGGGTTCGTCCAAGTGGGTGACTACATCTATGGCGGTCATGGGCACAATCGGGGCGAGCCCACCTGTCTCGAGATGAAGACCGGCAAGGTGATGTGGCATGCCGATCAGCTCGGCAAGGGCTCGGGATGTGTGCTGTATGCCGACGGTTGCCTGTACTTCCTCTATGAGAACGGCACGGCGGTCCTGGTGGAGGCAACACCCGAGAAGTACAACCTCAAGGGTACGTTCAAGCTGCCCGCGCGGCCCACCGCCACAGGGACGGCCTGGCCCTACCCGGTGATCTCCGACGGCAAACTGTATCTTCGGCATGCGGACGTGCTGTTCTGTTACGACGTGAAGGCCAAGTGACCAAGTGACATCCAGTCAGGGGGCTCCTCCATGAAAGCGGCAGTTATTCACGAAAACGGCGGATTGGACGTGGTGCGCGTGGAGGAGGCCCCCGAGCCCCAGGCGGGACCCGGTGAGGTCGTTCTGAAGGTCGCGTACGCGGGCCTGAATCATCTCGACCTCTGGGTACGCAAGGGCCGGCCCGGGACGTTGTTGAGCGGCATGCACGTCCTGGGCTCCGATGCCGTGGGCACGGTCGATGCGCTTGGCGACGGGGTCGAGAACGTCGAGGTCGGCGACGAGGTGATCGTGAATCCTGGCTTGAGCTGCGGGCACTGCGAGTTTTGCGCCCGGGGTCAGCAGAGCGAGTGCGTATCGTTCGGGATCATGGGCCTGAGTCGGGCGGGGACGTTTGCCGAGCGGGTGGCGGTGCCGGCGTGGAATTTGTGGCCCAAGCCTGCGCATCTGTCGGGCGAGGAGGCGGGGACGCTGGCACTGGCGTCCGTCACCGCCTGGCGCATGTTGATGACGCGAGCGCAGATCAAATCGGGCGAGAGCGTGTTGATCCACGGCATTGGGGGCGGCGCGGCACTTTTCGCACTGCGGTTTGCGAAACTCATCGGCGCCGAGGCGATTGTCACCTCGTCGTCGGACGAGAAACTGGCCCACGCCGCCAAGCTCGGGGCCGATCACGGGATCAACTACCAGAAGCAGGACGTCGCGGGGCGGATCCAGGAGATCACGGACGGACGCGGGGTGGACGTGGCGGTCGACAGCGTGGGGGCTGCGACCTGGCCTCTGGATTTCGCGTCGGTGCGTCGGGGTGGTCGGATCGTTACCTGTGGCGTCACGACCGGGCCCAAAGCGGAGACGAACCTCCAGGCCCTTTACTGGAATCAGTTGACGGTTCTCGGATCGACGATGGGGTCGAATGAGGACTTTCGCCAGATGCTTCGGGCGGTGACGGTCAATGGGATTACGCCCGTGGTCGATGAGGTCTTTCCCCTGGACGAGATGCCACAGGCGATGGCGAAGATGGAAGAGGGAAGGCAATTTGGGAAGATCGCCTTGCGGATAGCGCGGTAGGCGGGGAGGGCAGAAAGACCGAACAAAGACCTGGTCGCGGCATATAAATACGGATGATTGACATTGGTTCGTAATAGGGAGGTTCGATATGTCCGCGACCGCTTCGACCATGCTGCCGCTGAGCACGAGGGCGGCCGATTTCCGTTTGCCTGACACGCGGGGCAAGATGGTTTCTCTCTCTGATTTTGACGACGACGAAGCGCTGGTGGTCGTCTTTATGTGCAATCACTGCCCGTTCGTCAAGCACGTCATCGACGATTTCGTCGATCTGGCGAAGGAGTACCGGAGTCGCGGGGCGGCCTTCGTCGCGATCAGCTCTAACGACGCAGCGACCTATCCCGACGACCGTCCGGAGCTGATGGCGAGACTCGCGAAGCAGAAGGGCTTTACGTTCCCGTACCTGTACGATGAGACACAGCAGGTGGCGAAGGCGTATCATGCGGCGTGTACGCCGGACTTCTACGTTTTCGACAAGGATCGCGAACTGGTCTATCGAGGCCAGATGGATGACAGCCGGCCGGGCAACGGCGTGCCGGTTACCGGAGAGGACCTGCGCGCAGCACTGGACGCGGTGCTGGAAGGAGAACCGGTCCCCGGCGAACAGAGACCGAGCATGGGCTGCAACATCAAGTGGAAGAGCGGCAGCGCGCCGGACTACGCCTGATCGGTGTCCGCGCAGGCTTCATCTGCCGCGAAAGGGAGAAATCTGGTGAGAGCGATGCGGCATTGCGTGGTTGTGACGCTTCTTGTTGTCACGGTAGTGTCTTCCGTTCGTGCGGCTGAGCCTGTCACGGATGCGAATATGCCTGCGACGTTGCAGGATTATCTGCGATTTGCCGCTCGCAACAACGCGGGGCTGGAGGCGGCCTTCGAGGAATGGAAGGCTGCCGTCGAGCAGGTGCCACAGGCGAAGGCGTTGCCCGATCCCCGCTTCACCTACGGGTACTTCATCGACGAGGTCGAGACGCGCGTCGGTCCGCAGGAGCATCGGCTCAGTGTCATGCAGGTGTTTCCCTGGTTCGGCACGATCGCGGCGCGGAGTGACGCCGCTGCGGCCAACGCCCAGGCGGCCTATCAACGATATCAAGCCAAGAAGCTCGATGTCTTCTATGACGTCAAGGATGCGTTTTACGAATACGTCTACCTGCGGCGCGCCATCGCGATTGCCGAAGACAACGTCGATCTTCTGCGGCATTTCGAGGAGGTGGCCCGCACCAAGTACACGACCGCTACCGCGGGCCATCCCGATATCATCCGCGCCCAGGTCGAACTGGCGACCCTTCAGGATAAGCTGGTTGCTTTGGAGGCGATGCGCGCGCCGATCGTTGCACGATTGAATGCAGCTCTTAACCGGCCCACGACAGAACCGCTGCCCTGGCCTGAATACGAGAGATACGAATCGGTGGAGGTGGATTCGTCGGAGGTGCTGGCGATTCTACGCCGACAGAACCCACAATTGCAGGCGCTCGATTTCGAGGTCGAAGCGGCGCGCAGCCGGATCGAACTGGCGAAGAAGAAATTCTATCCCGAAATCGGCGTCGGCGCTGATTGGATCGTGACGGGCGACGCCATCTCGTCCGGCGTTCGCGACAGCGGAAAGGATCCCGTCATCCTGATGTTCAGCCTTAACGTGCCGATCTGGCGCAAGAGCTACACAGCGGCGGCATTGCAGGCGCGGGCCCAGTCTCGCCGAGTCCAACGCCAGCGGCAGGACACGGAAAACAATCTCCTGGCGCGGGCCCAGAGGGTTCTCTACGACTTCGAAGACAGCGGGCGAAAGTTGGCGCTGTACGACGAGATCCTGGTGCCCAAGGCGGAAGAGCTGGTGGGGGCCTCGGAGACGGCCTACATGGCCGGGACGGTAGATTTCCTGAGCCTGATTGACGCGGAGCGGATGCTGCTGCGGTTCAGCCTCGAACGCGAACGGGCGCGAACCGATCAGCGTCAGCGGCTGGCGCAGTTGGAGATGCTGGCGGGAACGGAACTGGTCGGTACCGGGGTCGATTGATCGCGTGGACCTTTGGTTTGGCAGAGTAGGCACGAACAAAAATCCCACTGAACCAGTATAGATTGAGGTTGGGGTAGAAGGAGTGTATGTATGTCATCCAGCCATCGGACAATACGGCTGATCAAGTGGGGGATTGGTGTCTTGACGCTGATCGCGGTGGGCGTCCTGCTCGGGTATTTGGCTTTCTCCGGAGAGCGGACGACGGCGGCGGTGCCGGGAGTCGCTGAGGATGAAGGCTCGCAGCTCTGGTACTGCTCGATGCATCCGCAGATCATCCGAGAAGGGCCCGGTTTGTGCCCGATTTGCGAGATGGACCTGATCCCTATGCCTGAGGATATGGCAGGCGAGGCGTCGCCGAGGGAACTGGTGGTTTCGGAGGCGGCGGCCGAGCTGATGGCGATCCAGACGACACCGGTCGAGCGGCGGGCGGCGGCGGTGGACGTTCGCATGGTGGGCAAGGTCGATTACGATGAGACGCGTGTCAAGGCCATCGCGGCCTGGGCGTCGGGGCGGATCGACAGGCTCTACGTAGATTTTACCGGCACCCGCGTGGCCGAGGGGGATCACTTGGTCGATTTGTACAGTCCCGAGCTCATCAGCGCGCAGGCGGAGTTGTTGCAGGCTGCAAGATCCGCCTCGCGGACAGGCGATGGGACGTCGGAATACCTGAGAGATTCGACGCAGGCGACACTGGGGGCCTCCCGCGAAAAGCTGCGCCTGCTCGGGCTCACGTCCGAGCAAATCGAGAACATCGAAGAGACAGGCGAGCCGGTGACGCACGTGACGATCTACTCGCCCATCGGGGGCATCGTGATCGAAAAGAGCGCGACCGAGGGGATGTACGTCAGCACCGGCAGCCACATTTACACGGTGGCAGACCTGTCGGAGGTCTGGGTGATGCTCGATGCCTATGAGTCGGATCTGCCCTGGATTCGCTATGGTCAGGAGGTGACGTTCACCGCAGAGGCGTTTCCGGGCGAGGTTTTCACCGGCTGGATCAGCTTCATCTCCCCGACGCTCAATCCGAAGACGCGAACGGTGAAGGTCCGCGTGGAGGTCCGCAATCCCGACGAACGGCTCAAGCCCGCTATGTTCGTCCGCGCGGTGGTCGAATCCATGGTCGCCCAGGAGGGCAAGGTGATGGACCCGAACATGGCGGGCCAGTGGATCTGCCCGATGCACCCGTCGGTGGTGTCCGACGAACCGGGGGACTGCACGATCTGTGGGATGGACCTGGTGACGACGGAATCGCTGGGGTATGTGGCCGCCGAGCCGGCCGAGAAGCTTCCGCTGGTGATTCCTGCGTCGGCGCCGCTGATCACGGGCAAGCGCGCGGTGGTGTACGTGGCGGTGCTCGACCGCGCGTATCCGACGTTTGTGGGACGCGAGGTCGTTCTCGGACCACGGGCGGGCGATTGGTACATCGTGGAGGAAGGACTGGCTGAAGGCGAACGGGTGGTGACGAACGGCAGCTTCAAGATCGACTCGGCATTGCAGATCCAGGCCAAGCCCAGCTGGATGAATCCCGGAGGCGAGGCGATGCCGAGCGGCCATCAACACGGAGGAGAGATGGTCATGCCGGAGGCGCCGGCCCCGGGAGCGTCGGCGACGGTTCAAACGACGTGTCCCGTGATGGGTGGACCCATCGATCCGAACGTATTCATCGAGTACAAGGGCAAACGAGTCTACTTCTGTTGCCGGGGGTGCGATGACCAGTTCCTGGCCAATCCGGAACGCTATCTCGACAAGCTGCCGCAATTCAACGATCCGAACGATGCGGCGGACGTCAAAATGAACCACACTGATTACGAACCGTGAGAGTTCACGGTTCCTTCTGAAAGGATAGTGACGATGAATGAACGCATGCGATTTTCCGTTAGAGCCTTGATGGTCCTGGGCCTGGTGCTTGGCGTCGTGGCTCTCTTCTCGGGTTGCAGAGAAGAGCAGCCGATGGCGAGCCACGATCATGCGGGTCACGATCACGCCGGACACGACCACGCCGCGATGGAAGAGTCGGCCGCCGAGCAGACCCCAACCGAAGCGGGCGATCAGGTGGTGGCCTCCACCGAACAGACGACCTGTCCCGTGATGGAAGGCAACCTCATCAACAAGGACATCTTCGTCGAGTACCAGGGCAAGAAGGTGTACTTCTGCTGCCAGGGCTGCGATGACGCGTTCCTGGCCGATCCCGAGAAGTATGTCTCGAAACTGCCTCAGTTCAACGACTAGTCCGTAGGAACGCGTACCCATGGACCAGGAGCAACAGCAGATTCATGCCAACCCGAGCCTGCTGGACCGGACGATTCGGTTTTGTCTGGAGAACAAGCTCGTCGTGGTGTTGCTGGTCCTGTTGTTCGTGGGGTGGGGCCTGATGGTGGCGCCGTTCGACTGGGATCTGGCGGGTTTGCCGAGGTCGCCGGTCCCGGTGGACGCCATCCCGGACATCGGGGAGAACCAGCAGATCGTCTTCACGGAGTGGATGGGAAGGTCGCCACAGGATGTGGAAGACCAGGTGACCTATCCGCTGACGGTTTCGCTGCTGGGCCTGCCCGGCGTGCGGACGATTCGCAGCTATTCGTTCTTCGGCTTCTCGACCATCTATGTGATTTTCGAGGAGGACGTCGAGTTCTACTGGTCGCGGAGCCGGGTGCTGGAGAAGCTCAACAGCCTGCCGTCGGGGACGCTACCCGAGGCGGTGCAACCGACACTGGGGCCCGACGCGACGGCGCTGGGGCAGGTGTTCTGGTATACGCTGGAGGGGCGGGACCGAGACGGCAACCCGGCGGGCGGTTGGGACCTCGACGAACTGCGGAGCATCCAGGACTGGTACGTACGCTACGCGCTGATGGGCGCCGAGGGGGTCAGCGAGGTCGCCTCGGTCGGTGGTTTTGTCCGCGAATACCAGATCGACGTGGACCCCGATGCGATGCGGGCGTATGGGGTGGGGCTCGACGACATCGTCGGTGCGGTGAAGAGCTCCAACATCGACGTGGGCGCGCGTACGATCGAAATCAACAAGGTCGAGTACGTCATTCGCGGACTCGGTTTTATCGAGCAGCTCTCCGATATCGAGCAGACGGTCATCAAGGTCAACGACAACGTTCCGATTTTCGTCAAGGACATTGCAGAGGTCTCGCGGGGTCCGGCCTTGCGGCGGGGGGCGCTGGACAAGAGCGGCGCCGAGGCGGTGGGGGGCGTGGTCGTCGTTCGCTATGGCTACAACCCGCTGGCGGCGATCCGGAACGTGAAGGAGCAGATCGAGCAACTGGCGCCGGGGCTGCCCGAGAAGGTGCTCGAGGACGGGACCGTCTCGAAGGTCACGATCGTTCCGTTCTACGATCGGACGGGCCTGATCTATGAAACGCTGGGCACCCTTCAGGCGGCGCTGACGGAAGAGGTGCTCGTGACGATCATCGTGGTCATCGTGATGGTGGTGCACCTCCGCAGCAGCGTCCTGATCGGTGCGCTGCTGCCTCTGGCGATCCTGATGTGCTTTATCGCGATGAAGCACGTCGGCGTCGATGCCAACATCGTAGCGCTGAGCGGGATTGCCATCGCCATCGGGACCATGGTGGATATGGGCATCATCATCTGCGAGAACATTCTGCGCCGTCTCGACGAGGCGCCGGAAGGGACGAACACGCTGGAGGTGGTGTACCAGGCCTCTTCGGAGGTCGGCAGCGCCGTGGTGACCGCGGTGGCGACGACCATCGTGAGCTTTCTGCCGGTCTTTACGATGACGGGGGCGGAGGGCAAGCTCTTTCGCCCGCTGGCGTTCACCAAGACGTTCGCGTTGGTGGGGTCGATTATCGTGGCGTTGACGATCATCCCGCCGGCGGCGCACGTGCTGTTTACGTGGAAGCCTGCGTGGAGCAAGTTCAGACGCTACGCGCTTGCTGGGTTTCTGTTGGCGCTGGCGGTCGTAGCGGCAGTGGTGCTGGCTTGGTGGATCGGGGTCATCGTCGCGGTGATCGCACTCTATCACCTGACGCGAGACCGGCTGCCTTCCAGA
>NPID01002202.1_pt3 | contig 12529 bp, 11 predicted proteins | sample 8637491 | NCBI WGS metagenome assembly NPID01 (sample SAMN07420843, study PRJNA396082) | bioreactor metagenome | isolation source: sample BA6 brine-fed electro-methanogenic bioreactor BA | place: Japan: Kochi | collected 2016-06-14 | reverse complement strand
AAGCGGGGCAGAAGGTCGACCATGGTTGATTTTCCGCCCCCCGATTGTCCTACCAGGGCAACGATCTTTCCCTTTTGTATATTGAGGTCGATGTGCCTGAGCATGTCGTCTTCTTCATATCGGAAAGTAACATCGCGGTATTCTATGTTTTTGCTGAAATCACTGATGGGACGGGCATCCGGTTTTTCTTCGATCACTTCTTCTGCATCGAGGATATCGAAGATCCTGTCGGCGGAGGCGAGGCCTTTTTGCATGCTGTAATATCCTGTGGCAAAGGTTTTTGCCGGGGGGATGATCTGCGAGAAGACCAGCATATAGGTAATGAATACTTCCCCGCTGATGGGGGAACTTTCTCCGATCACCAGTCCGCCGCCAAACCACAATACCAGGATGATGACACAGGACGACAGAAATTCGCTCATGGGGGAGGAAAGGTCGCGCCGGCGGTAAATGCTCAGGATCACGCGGGCATAATCCTTGTTTTGGTCAATGAACTTCCGGTCCATGAAATTAATGGCATTAAAGGCCTTGATGATGCGCAGGCCTCCGATGGATTCTTCAATAGTGGAAAGCAATCCGGCAAGCTTGTTCTGTCCCACCTTCGATTGTTTCCTGAGGGTACGTCCAATGCGTCCGATAATATATCCGGTCACCGGCAAAACGATCACCACGAAGAGTGTGAGGCTGGGGCTCATGCTTAGCAGGAATACGAAATAGGCAATGATGGTGATGGGATCACGGATGAGCATGTCGAGGTAATTCATGATGGAATATTCCACTTCCTGCACATCGGTGGTCACCCTGGCCATAATATCCCCCTTTTTTCGGGTGTGATAAAATGCGAGGGGCAGTACCAGGATCTTTTTAAATACTTCGTTACGGATATCCCGCACCGCGCTCACCCTGACTTTGGCCATGAAAAAGAGCGACATAAAACGCCCGAAGTTTCTCAGGAAAAAGGCTCCCAGCAGCACCATGCAAATGGTCATCAGGGCTTTCATGGGGCCCTGTTCATCAATGATGTTGCTCAGCATGTAATTCATATAATCGATGAGGGCATCGGAGCTGAGCGAGAATTCAGGCTTGTCGGTGATGAGCTCGGTTTTTCCGAACAAGAGGCTGAGAAAAGGTGCCAGCAGCGCGAAGGTGAAAAGCGAGAATACAATCGTGAACAGGTTGAAAAATATGTTCAGTGCCGCGTAAACCCAATATGGTTTGATATATGCTAAAACTCTCCCGTACCTTTTCATAAGCTTGTTTTTATCCTGTTAGCATTCTCTCGCCTGTTCCATTAAAACATGTTCATGCCTGAATAATTGTGCGGACTGATGCTTTTTAACTCCTCTTTAAGCTCTTTCGATATTTTCAGCCGGTCGATGAAGGCATGAATGCTTTCCTTATCGATCTTTTTGTTCTTGCGGGTCAGGTCTTTCAGCTTTTCGTATGGGTTGCTGAAGCCTTCCCTGCGAAGAATGGTTTGTATGGCTTCAGCCACCACTGCCCAGTTTTCTTCGAGGTCGGCATGGATCTTTGCTTCATGTACCTCAAGTTTATTCAGCCCCTTGACCAGGGATTTCAATGCGATGAGCATGTGTGCGATCGGTACGCCAATATTTCTCGATACCGTTGAATCACAGAGGTCGCGTTGCAGGCGCGATACGGGCAGGTCTTTGCCCAGATGCTCAAAAATGGCATTGGCGATGCCGAGGTTCCCTTCAGAGTTTTCAAAATCGATGGGGTTGACCTTATGCGGCATGGCCGAAGAACCCACTTCCCCTTCCTTGATCTTCTGCTTAAAGTAATCCATGGAGATGTAGGTCCACATGTCGCGGTTCATGTCGAGCAATATGGTGTTGATCCTCCTGAGATTATCGAAAAATGCGGCCAGCATGTCGTAATGCTCGATCTGGGTGGTGAGCTTCTGGCGTTTCAGCCCGAGTTTGTCCTGAAGGAAAGCATTGCCGAAAGCCGTCCAGTCGATATCCGGGTAGGCCACGTGATGGGCATTGAAGTTCCCGGTAGCACCCCCGAACTTGCCTGTAAACGGAATGTTTTTCAGCATGTCCATTTGGATTTTCAGGCGTTCGCCGAAAACAGCGATCTCCTTTCCGAGCCGGGTAGGGGAGGCCGGTTGACCGTGGGTGCGGGCCAGCATGGGGATCTTTTTCCATTCTTTGGCCCGGGCCATGATCTTTTTATGTACTTCCCTGATCTGCGGCAGCAGGATGTCATCAAAGGCCAGCTTGGTTGCATAGGGCACTGCGGTATTATTGATGTCCTGCGATGTTAGCCCGAAATGAATGAATTCCTTGTATTTCTTGAGGCCGAGCTTGTCGAATTTCTTCTTGATGTAATATTCAACCGCCTTTACATCGTGGTTGGTTTCTTTTTCGATGTCTTTCACTTCCCCGGCATCGCTAAAAGAGAAGTCGCGGCTGATCCCGCGCAAATCCTCGAATAGGTTTTTGTCAAAATCTTCCAGACCCGGAAGGGGGATCTCGCAGAGCGATATAAAGTATTCGATCTCCACAAATACACGGTAATTGATAAATGCGGCTTCCGAGAAATAATAAGCCAGGGATTCGGTTTGCTTGCGGTAGCGGCCATCTACGGGCGATACGGCACTCACTGCTGACAGGTTCATATCCTTAAAGGTTTAGTACTGCCAAAATTAGAAAAGAAAGCATAAAAGTCAAGGACTAATTATCATTATGAATTATGGATGGAGAGTTTTGAGTTTTGGGTTTTGAGTTTTTTTTGATCCTCCCTCGCTAAAGCTCCGGAGGACAAGGTTTTGGATTTACTACTTCCTCAACAGGATCTTTTTCGTCATGGTTTGATCTCCTTTTTTAATAACAATGAAATAGAGGCCGCTGCATTGGTCTGACAGGTCGACAAGCAAGCTTTTCCTTAGCCCGGTATATTCCCTGATCCCTTTTCCGTGGCTGGAAAAGATACTGAGCTTGCTGAATGCTTCCGGAGATTCGATATGCACGATTCCCTTTCCGGGGTTGGGCCAGATCCTGATTTTGTCAGCGATGGAGTTTTCTTTTTGCGAAATGGAACCGAAAATTCCTTCAGAACATCCTTCGCAGTCCTCATAAAGTGCAGTTACCCAGTAGGGACCGAATCCGTAATACTGGTCCAGAACATGAAAGGTGTCTGTGGTAAACCCCAGCATTGTGCTCTCAACATATACCCGATACCCCTGGAGCTCTTTAGGTGCTTCTGTTTTGGTGGGTGTGTGCGGAAGCGGAGGACTCCAGGCCAGGACCTGGTCAGGCACCGCCCAATGGAAGTCCTGCGGTGGATTGCATTTTCTGTAGAGATTGATATTGTCGATATACCAGGCATTTATATTGGAAGCGTCTTCGCCTTCGGCAACGAAAGCCAATCGGGTCGTTTTGCCTTTTACCTCCTCAGTAATGTTCACGACAATATGTTCCCAATCATATGACCCGTTGGAATTATCCAATGTCAGAATATTTTGCCAGTCGAGGCTATCGGCAATATCAATTCTGAGCACTTCTGTTCCGCTGCTGGTGGGTGTTACAAGTTTGATATCAAATTCAAGGAAAAAATCTCCATCGATATAAGGCTCGGCAATACCATGGCAATTGATCCAGTATGAGATGAGGGAATGACTGTAATTGGTATCAACGGTATTTGTCTGGAAACCTGCCGCAGGTTCAGGGTTTCCCTCCTGCCCGAAAATGAACCAGCATGAATCTGCCGTCCATAAATTCGGATCAAAGGAACCGGTTGACCATTCCTCCCAATAGGGTAAAATGAAATCATAGCCAACCCAGAATTCTTTGGGGCCTGCCGGTTCTGATTCCGCTGTGTCACCGGGCATGCCTGCCGGTGCTAGATCATACAATGCGGTTACTGTATAGTGATAGAAAGCAGGATATGTGGCGGAAAAGTCCCAGTAAAAAGTGGTGTCGTTTCCATCATATTCCAAATAATCGAGGAAATTTTCATTCCTGTAAATATTATAGCCTATCAGATTGGCTGGAACAACAAAATTGGCATTTTGTGGGAAATTAAATGGAACTTGAATATCCCGACCATCCTTGGCCATATATTTGTTTCCGTTTTTACTCTCAACCTCAGGATTTGTTTTTTGTAATGGCTGATATAAATTTAAGCCTTTAGATAGGGTATCAGGTAATAAGGGGACTTCCCACCATAACCTAACTGCACCATCTTGTGTATATCCATCCAGGTTTCGGGGTGGTGGAAAAGTGTCAATAGCAAGACTGTCGAGTAGGAATAAGTTGGGATTACTGTTCAAATTGCTCTCCTGGGCAAACATGGTAAGGCTCAATCCCAACAGGACTGAGATCGTGATGGCTTTCCATTTCATGGCTTTGGGTTATATCGTAAAGACAACAATACGGCTGAAATGGTTGCATCCGGAAGACCGATAGTTTTAGGTTTTGGGTTTTGGGTTTTGAGTTTTACGTTTTTTGGATTTTATTAGAGTTTAGGATTTCTCCCTTCCTTCCAAATGTTTTCGGAGTTTTGTGAATTCAGGCTGCCAGACCCTGGAAGGCTTCCCTGATGATATCACCATACTGATCGCCAAAAGCAATCACGACCCAGGCTTTCAGAAGAAGAGCTTCTTCTTTTTTGAGCCATTTAACTGATTTCTGCAGTTCTTTGGCAAAGAGTTCTCTGCTAAAACTGACTTTTTTCAGGATCATTTTGGTGTATTCAAGCATGGAAGAACGATTTTGTTTTGTTTTTAGATGAACGGCCCCCGCGTGGGTTTAGTGTGTTAAAAAAACTTAAGATATTAACAGGATAGCGGGAGTGTAGAGTTCCGATTTACTTCAAATGTCAAATATCAGATATCAGATATCAGATATCAGATATCTCATACATCATTCATAATCATAAAAGCTACTCAAACACCGTTGAGGCATACATCACCGGGAAGCTTGAAAAGAAACCTACGGCCCCGCCGCTGATGTTCCCGTTAACATTGGCCGGTGGCCCGCTGAACAATGGGGTGCTGAAGCTCACTTCTTCCTGCAACTCCCATACAAAATAGGCATATTCCTCGGTAATACTGCTGGCCCTGAAGGTGATCACATCGCCCGGCCGTAATTTTTGGTTTTTGCGGCTCTGGTTCAGGTAGCCCACCCCGATGCCGTTGGTGAAGCCTCCGTCGTAAAAGCGGTCGTCGACCACCTGCTTTTCGCTGATGGTATCCGTGAGCAAGGTGTCATTCTTATAGATATCAAACATATAAAAGTTCGGCCCTGGCGGATCGTAATAATAACACTGAACGATGTAAAAACCATCGTCACCGAAATCGGGTTCCCACTTCAAATCGATCCAAACGGTGTCGCCAATATTGGGGGTTTCACTGCTGGCCGTATACAGGCTTTTACCGTCAATGGCTTCTTCCAGTTCGATGTTTATAGTGTACGTTTTTCCGGTTTCTGAGCGGAAGCCTTCGGGCAGATAATAAATTCCGGCTTCTTCCTCAGAAAGCAGTACCGCATTGCCTTCGTTATCGCTCACGCTCACATCAGCATTGCTAACGGCCGGTGGAGGCTGGTTGTAAAAATAACTGGTCGTTTCGGTCAATACCACTTTATGCCGGCATGTGGCATCGGAAGTGATCTGCCCATCGACCACCAGGCGGGTATAGGTGTCGTCCAGTTCCACATCGATCCTCTCGGTGCAGGAGGATATCATCAGGCCTGACAGGAGCAGGATGAAGAACCGGATAATATATTTTTTTCTGTATTTCATGGTCTCAGCTAAAATTTGAAATTAAAGGTGATGGCCGGAATGATCCCGAAAAGGTAGGTTTGTTCGGCGTAAGTTTCATATCCCCGGTTTGGATTGCCGGGTGAAGCTTCTTCCTGTACAAAGTTTATTGCCCAGGTGTTGTGGCGGTTATAAGCATTGTAAAGGGCCAGGGTCCATGAATGCTCCCATTTGCGGTCCGGTTTCTTCTTCCCATTCAGGGTTACCGAAAGGTCAAGCCGGTGATAATCACGCATGCGGTAAGCATTCCTGTCGGAGTATATGGGTAAAATGGCTCCCCCGATCACAGCCCTCCCGGTGGGGAAAGTCACCGGCTGCCCGGTGGAATAGACCCAGTTGGCTGCCACGGTCCAGCGGGGATTGATGTCCCAGTTGGCTACAATCGATACATCATGCGGGCGATCGTATGGTGCCGGATATTTTTTCCCGTTGTTGATATCCGGGAATTCCCGCCAGGTCCTGGACCAGGTATAGCTGACCCAGCCTGAGATGCGCCCCTGGAGCAAGGGCAGGCCGTTCAGCCTGACCAGGGCCTCGATCCCGTACGACCAGGCCTTGCCGAAGCGAAGTTCCCCTTCCAGCTCTTTGTTTAGCAGCAGCTCTGCATGATCCTTAAAGTCAATGGCATTTTGCATGTTCTTGTAATAGCCTTCGAGCGAGGTTTCGACCAGGTTGTTCTTGAAATTCCTGAAATATCCCAGGGCGAACTGGTCGGAAAGCTGGGGCTTGACATTCGGGCTTGCCGGAAACCAGATGTCGAGGGGTGTCCCGGCAGTAGAGTTCTGGGCCACCTGGATATACTGATTGGTGCGGGCCCAGCTTGCTTTTACCGAAGAACGTTCGCTCAGCAGGTAATTCAGTCCGATCCGGGGTTCCAGTCCCCAGAAGGTCTGATAGATCTTCCCGGCAGGGTAAACCGTGGAGTCGATCTTTTCAAAATTTGCATCAAAATTGTAAACGGTTCCCGTGCCGATATTGGAAAAGGTGGATAGCCTCAGACCGTATTTCAGGGTGAGGAGGGCCCCGATCTTTTGCTCATTGCTGATATATACCGCCGATTCGATGGCATGGTTTTTCGGAACGATCCATTCATCGAAAAGGGAGTTTTCGCCCTTTCCTTTGGCCACTCCGGGATTAAAAGTATGATACAGGGAAGTGATCCCGAACCTCATGGTGTTCTTCTCATTAAGGTAAAAAGTGAAATCGCCTTTTAAACCGAAGTCTTCCAGGTCGGAGTCCCAGAAAAAGGAATTGGCTTCGTCGTCGGAGGCTGTTCCAAGACCATATTTGTACTTACTGTAAATAAAAGAGAAATTCGAGAAGATCCTGGCGGAGAAAAGGTGGTTCCAGCGCAGGGTGGCTGTCTGGTTGCCCAGCTTCATCTCGGCAAACTGGTTTTTAAATATATCCCGTCCGAAATAGCCCGATACATAGATGCGGTTGTTCTCGTCGATAATATGGTTCAGCTTGGCATTAAAGTCGTAGAAATACAGTTTGTTGTCTCTCAGGCTTTCATTGCTTGACAGGGGCAGGAAAAGGTCGGCGTATGTCCTTCTGCCGCTGACGATGAAAGAGGTCTTGTTCTTCCATATCGGCCCTTCCAGGGTAAGGCGGCTGGAGATGATCCCGATCCCGCCGGTACCGGAAAAACGTTTTGAATTGCCGTCTTTCATCCTTACATCCAACACGGATGAAAGCCTTCCGCCATATCGGGCGGGAATATCACCCTTGTAAAGCTTAACATCCTTGATCGCATCGTTGTTGAAGACCGAGAAGAAGCCCAGCAAATGCCCTGCATTGTAAACGGTTGCTTCGTCGAGCAGGATCAGGTTCTGGTCAGGTCCACCGCCTCTTACAACAAATCCTGAAGAACCTTCAGCAGCGGTCTGCACCCCGGGGAGCAGCAGCAGGGCTTTGATAATATCCACTTCACCCATGAGTGAAGGGATCTTGTTGATGGTCTTGGAGTCGAGCTTCACTACACTCATTTCAGCTTCCTTAACATTCCTGTCAGGTGCTTCGGCAGTGATCTCAACCTCTTCAAGCAATTCACCCCGGGGCTGAAGTTCAATATCGATGGTCATGTCTTCTTCCAGCAAGATCGCACGGTGTTCCGATTCATAGCCTATGTAAGAAAACCGGAGGGTATAATGCCCGGGATCAAGGCTGATCGAGTAATATCCGTAGGTATTGGTAACGGTCCCCGATTCTCGTTCTTTGATATACACCGTTGCACCGATCAGGTCCTCTCCGTTTGAGGCATCTTTTACATGGCCGCTGATGGTTCGTTTGTTTTTATCGGCTTCCTCATCGCCTTCGGCCTGCAAAACAGGAGAAATGAAAAGCAATGCCATGAAAAGCAGGAATATGGGTGTTCTCATCGGGATCTGGTTTGTGTCGTATCGTATTTTTTAGAATTATTTATTAAACCACCCGAATGACAGGCTCAGGTTTCCGGTCAGGCTGTTCAGGGCATCGGAGTCAAAATACTGCCGTTCGTAAATGGCTCCCTGGTCCAGTGCAAGATAGGTTTCGTTTACCCCGCTTACAAGGCGGTAACCCACTCCGATGCTCAGGCGCATCCACTTGAGCAGGTTCAGGTTAACATCTATTTCGGGGCTGAAAACAAATACATTGTCAATAGCGTAATTTTCCCATTTATATTCTTCTCCCGGGTACTTTTTGTCGGTGATGGAATACGAACCCCATCCCAGTTTTACGTTCGCTCCGAAATTTACGGCCTTTTGCGGGTTGAGGATAAAGCCCAGCCATATACCGCCATGCCCGAAGCGGGTGTATACATCTTTCAGGTGTTCTGTCTCAGCCAGCTCGGGTTCATAAGTTTCGAAACTCCTCAGGTGACGCGTGGTCAGCCCCATGCCATAGCCACCGATGTAAAAACGCTGGTCGATCAGAAGAGCGGCTCCGCCACCCATGGAAAAGGCAAAATCTCCGTCGAACTCTGAAAACTCATTCATGACCCCGGCAAATCCTGATAAGGAAATATCCTTATCCTCTCCCTGGAAAAGATATTGCATTTCCTGTGCCATGGTATGGATGGTGGTCATTGACAGAAACAGGCCTAAAGTGATGATAAATAGCTTTTTCATGATTCTTGTTTTTAGTTGAAATACCAGTTTTACCATACAATGACAATTCAGGTAGGCAAGCGTTGCAATTTTGGCCGATAATTTTGATAAGAAGACGATTTGGCGGCAAACTTATTGCATAATCTCATAAAAACAGGATATTTTGTCGTATATTAACAATGGAACAATAATTGAACGCCTTTGTTTCACATTTATGACCGCTGAAAAGAAAAAATTATATTACAGCTTCTTTTTCCCGGTGATCTTCCTGCTGGTGATCTGGATGGTAAAACTTACTGAATACCTCTTTAATCTGAGTTTTGTCCAGTACGGATTATGGCCGGGAACCCTGGAAGGTGCACTGGGTATAATTACCCTTCCCCTGATACATGCTGATTTTAACCACTTGTACGCTAATACTATACCTTTATTTGTGCTGGGGTCCAGCTTGTTTTATTTTTACCGGAGCATTGCCCTTCGTGTGTTCCTGCTGATCTGGGTATTCAGTGGTATCTGGGTATGGGGAATGGGCCGGGAATCATATCACATCGGGGCCAGCGGATTGGTTTACGGACTGGCTGCATTTCTTTTTGTGAGCGGATTGATCCGAAAGGAGCCCCGGCTGATGGCCATTTCCATGTTCGTGGCTTTTCTCTACGGAAGCCTCATCTGGGGAATTTTCCCTGATATGTTTCCCGAAAAGAATATATCCTGGGAAGGGCACCTCATGGGCATCCTCGCGGGGGTGGTGTTTGCCGTGTATTACCGTAAAAAGGGACCTCAGAAGCGGCGCTATTCGTGGGAATTTGAGGAGGAAGATGATGACGACAGTGATGGCCCTGCCTACTGTAAATTGCCTCCCGGCAGCAACTTCAAACCCTGAATCACTATTTGTTTTTCAGCAGCAGGCGGTCGTAGAGGAACAGCAGCACAACAGTTCCCATTCCTATTCCGCTGAACAGCATCCAGATATTGGATGGATGGTATTCCATCCAGAGGAAATTGGTAAGTTCTACCGGGCTCATGCCCATTGCATTGCATGCATCTGCAAAGAATTCATTTTTCGTAAATTGTTCTGACACGGCTGGAATATCGAGGCCGCGTTTTTCCACTTCCAGCGACAAAAGATAATATTTATCGCTCATGCGGGTGTACACATCTCCAGAGAGTATTCCCGCCAGGAAATTCCCTCCTGCCAGGGGCAGGTAGTAGGTTCCCATGTACATGGCTACCTTATCTTTGGGCGCGATCTTCCCGATGTATTCAAGGATCCTCGGGGAGGATGCCATTTCTCCTGTGGCGAAGATCAGGATAGAAAGGAAGAGGTAAAAGCCGTTCTGGGTCACAAACCAGAGGGCAATACCGATGGAACTGATAAAGAAGCCTGTAATGATGGTATTCACCGGCCTGAATCGCATGATGAGTGACGAAACCAGGACCTGGAAAAGGACGATATAGAGGGCGTCGACGTTCACGATCATTTCAGGATTAACAGTCCCGTGTTCAGTACCGATGAAATCGGCCAGCCAGGGCCAGAATCCCATCACGTAATCATAAATGGCAGAAGTGTTCACCCACTGTTCGATAAACACGGGTAAGGTGAAGAACAATTGGTTGTACATGGTCCAGAACCCGACGATGATGAGCAGGAAAAGCACCAGTTTAAAATCGGTCAGGGCAATACCGAGATTCGACACGATATCGCGGAGTGTTTTCTTCAGGGGCTCATTGGTCTTTTCACGGGCCGGTTCTTTATAGAATAAAACTACCAGTATAATATTCAGGGCGATGGCGGCTGCTGACATATAAAAGGCGTATTGCCAGTCGATCTCCCTAAGTTTTGAAGCCACCACCGGGCCGATGAAAGCACCGATGTTCACGATCATGTAAAAGATCCCGAAACCGATGGATGCTGTTTTTTCGGTGGTGGTCTTGGTGATGGTAGCCGAGATCACCGGTTTGAACAGGCCGGCTCCCACAGCCAGGTAAAGAAAGGCCAGGAATACCGATGCATAGCTTGTTACCACGCCCATCAGCAGGTAGCCGGTGCTGAGAATAATATAAGAAAGGATCAGGATGCGCTTATAGCCGAACTTATCGGCAATGGCTCCGGTAATGGTAGGGAGCACATAGAGTATTCCCACCACACTTCCCATCAGCAGGCCCTTTTGTGCCTGCGTGAACCCCAGAGCCCCTTCGTCGGTAGACCCCGTGAAATACAGGGCCAGCAGTATAAACATGCCGTACCATGCCCAGCGCTCAAAGAGTTCCATTACATTGGCCGTCCAGAAGGTGCCCGGGAAGCCGAAGATCCTGCCGTTTTCTTTTGCCATTCGTTTAGAGTTTGATGCAAAGAAACGAATTAAGTTTTGAGTCTTGGGTTTTGTGTGTTGAGTTTTGTTCCTTCAGCACGCTTTGCCTGGCATTCAATACTCCGCATAGTATCGGAATACTTCCCACATCGGATCAAACGCAATGACACTTCGTAGGCTGTCCTCACAACAAATGGGTCCCACGCGGTCGCGGTGGTTGACAATCAGTTTCACTGTTTCATAATCGAGGTAGGGATGACGAAGGAGGTCACGGAACTCAGCCGTGTTTACCGGTATTTTCCGAATGAACGAGGTATCTACCCGGATGTGTTCTTTAAACCCTTCGTAGCGCAGGCTGTCCATCCCATAAACTTCCAGCAGTTGTTCAGGAGAAAAAAAGCCGCCGAGCATGCCCCGGTATTTCAGGATCCGCCCTGCAAATGAAGGCCCGATCCCATAGAGTCTGGTGAGTTGTAATGAGTCTGCAGTGTTTATCTCAATCATCATGGGGGGCTTCCCGGCACTGGCTTTTTTAGCATATGTTGGTCGTTTTGGGTATGGCTTTTTGTATGAATTGGTCGTTCGCCATTCTTTCTTTTTCTCTGCCAGGGTGTCCGGTGCTGAAAGGGAGAGGCTAAATACTTCGAGTTCTTCTTCGAAATCCGAAAGATCAGGCTTTTCAGGTGTGATCATCGCCGGCAGGATCAGGCCCCCGCCCTCTACCAGCAGGATCAGCAGCACGAGTACCATGATCCCCCGTCGTTCGGCATAATTGAAGGTCAGATAGGACTTAACCCCTTCCCAGATGTTTTTCAGCAAAAAAGACATTAACTATGGTATCTACTTATTAATACCCAAAAAAGAAAAATGTCCCCCTGGGAAGGGGAAGAAAATTTCAATTAATTTACCGGGATGCTGTCCGGACTGGCGCCAATGCTGGGTTGTATGGATTCGAAATCCGGCGGAGCCGAAAAAGCGGAAAGGTCGATCAGGCCGATCCCGTTCAGGAAAACAATGGCAATGGCGATGGGGGCGAGAAACTTCACGATGAACATAAATGCAGTGAACATCCTGCCTTTAAGCTTGCCGCTGTTGGTGAGCTCATCTCTGACGTTCTTCCTGCCAAGGAACCAGCCTACAAATACAGCGATAAGGAAGGCTCCCAGGGGCAACACAATATTTGCGGCCATATAATCGAAGATGCTGAAGAGGTTCTTCCCCCAGAAGGTGAGTTGCCCGGCCAGGGGGCCCTGTGAGAGGGTGGCGAAAACCCCCAGGATTGCAATGGCTGCAGTGGCCAGTACAGTAGCTTTTTTACGACTGATCTTCAGCTCCTCGGTG
>NPID01000621.1_pt5 | contig 12570 bp, 9 predicted proteins | sample 8637491 | NCBI WGS metagenome assembly NPID01 (sample SAMN07420843, study PRJNA396082) | bioreactor metagenome | isolation source: sample BA6 brine-fed electro-methanogenic bioreactor BA | place: Japan: Kochi | collected 2016-06-14 | reverse complement strand
TTATTTATAAATAGATCGGTGCTCTGCACCTCTGGTATCAGCTATGTGATTTGTTTTATAAATAGGACGGTGCTCTGCACCTTAATCTTTCTTGATGCTGGGTTATTTATAAATAGGACGGTGCTCTGCACCTCTGTCTTTATTTTTGTTATATTATTTACAAATAGAGCGGTGCTCTGCACCGTAAAGCATTGGGGGCTGCACCTTATGAAATGCCAAAATAAGAAGAGCCCTGATTGAAGAAGTTTGTTTACTCTACTGTTACTGATTTGGCGAGGTTGCGGGGTTGATCGACGTTGCAGCCGCGCATTACTGCGATGTGATAGGATAATTTTTGTAGGGGGATGGTGGCCAGCAAAGGCACAAACATCTCTTCTGTTTCGGGGATCTCAATCACATAGTCGGCCATGCCACGAACGGTAACGTCGCCTTCTGTTACGATGGCGATTACCTTGCCTTTGCGGGCTTTTACTTCCTGTATGTTGCTTACTACCTTGTCGTAGGTGCCTTTGTTGGTGGCGATAAACACCACAGGCATTTCTTCGTCGATGAGTGCAATGGGTCCGTGCTTCATTTCGGCAGCAGGATAGCCTTCGGCGTGAATGTAAGAGATTTCCTTTAGCTTGAGTGCTCCTTCGAGGGCTACAGGGAAGTTGTAGCCCCTGCCCAGGTAAAGAAAGTTGCGGACATCCTTAAACTTTTCTGATATCTCGATCACCTTGTCGCTTACCTTGAGTGTTTGTTCTACTTTTTCGGGTATGCGTTCCATCTCGTGGAGCAGTTGTATGAAACGGCTTTTGGTGAGTGTTCCTTTAAGCTGTGCCATGCGGAGTGCCATCAGGGTAAGGAGCGTTACCTGTGCTGTGAAGGCTTTGGTAGAGGCTACGCCAATTTCGGGGCCGGCATGGGTGTAAGAACCGGCATGGGTGGCACGGGCAATGGATGAGCCTACCACATTGCAGATGCCAAGGATGGTGGCGCCTTTGCTTTTGGCCAGTTCAATGGCAGCAAGGGTATCGGCTGTTTCGCCCGACTGTGAGATGGCAATCACTACATCACTTTCGTTGATGACGGGATTGCGGTAGCGAAACTCAGAGGCATATTCCACTTCAACAGGGATGCGGGCAATGTCTTCGAAGAGGTATTCGCCTACCAGCCCGGCATGCCATGAGGTGCCACAGGCAATGATGATGATGCGGCTGGCGTTGACCATTTTTTGTTCGTAATCGATGATGCCGCCAAGGGAAACGCTGCCGGCTTCGGCATGGAGCCTGCCACGCATGCTGTCGCGGATGGAGTGGGGCTGCTCGTAGATTTCCTTGAGCATAAAGTGTTCGAAACCGCCTTTTTCGAGGGCGCTCAGGTTCATCTCGAGTGCGTGGATATAAGGGGTCTTTTCCTTGTTGCGGATGGTTTTGATCTTGAGGTCGCTGCCACGTTCGATCAAAGCAATTTCTTCATCGTCGAGGTACACTACGTTTTTGGTGTGCTCTATAATAGGCGTGGCATCAGAAGCCACATAATAGTCGTCTTTGCCAATACCGATTACCAGCGGGCTTCCTTTTCGGGCAGCGATGAGACTGTTGTGGTCGTTGGCGTCTATCACCACGATGGCGTAGGCTCCGATTACCTGGTTGAGGGCGATCCGTACTGCTTCGAAAAGCGAGACGTTTTCGTTGATTTTGATGTCTTCGATGAGGTTGGTAAGGACTTCGGTATCGGTATGTGATTCGAATTTGTATCCTCTGGTTTCGAGCTCCTGCCTGAGGGGGGCGTAGTTTTCGATAATGCCGTTGTGGATCAGTGCAATTTCCTTTGACTGTGAGTAGTGCGGGTGTGCGTTCACATAGTTGGGTTCGCCATGGGTGGCCCAGCGAGTGTGTGCGATACCAATAGTGCCGTTGATGTCGGCATTGGTTACAAATTCTTCCAGGTCGGCTACCTTTCCTTTGGTTTTGTAAACGTTTAGGCTGCTGTTGAGCAGTGCTACACCAGCACTGTCGTAACCACGGTATTCGAGTCTTTTAAGTCCGTTGATCAGGATAGGGTAGGCTTGCTTGGGGCCCAGATAGGCTACAATTCCACACATATTAGTTATTGTTTAAGTGAAGGTTGGTATAATCCTTAATATATATGCTATTAAATGCGGTTTCTGATAAAACCGCTGCAAAAGTAATACAGCTTTGTCAGAAGACCAAATAAGCAGGATATTATTCATCCACAAGGGAATATATGAGTTGTAGTTTTAGCGGCTGAAGGGTATCCGCCTGAGGCTGTGTGCCGTTGAACACCCAGCGATCGGCTTTGGAGGAGGCGCTTAGCACAAAGAAGTAAAGGCCATAGTTGTTGGTTTGGTCGGGATAGAGCAGGAGGTTTTGCACATAGCGTGTGATCCGGAATTCGTAGCCATTGACGGAGGATTTAAACTGTCCTCCAAAGTAAGCATCGCCTTCCAGCTGATCGGGAAGTACGCTGTAGGTGCCATCGCCCTGGTCTTTTACGAGCACCATTTGCGAAGGCGGCGTTAACACAGTATCTTCTGTGCTACGGAACAAGAGTTTGGCTTCGTTTACGATGATTTTTTTACCATCGGAGGCCATATTGTGCAGGTTAGGGAAACGTATTTTAGTTTTTATGCCAGCCATGGCCTGGGTATAGAGTGTTTGACGGCCGGCAGCCGTATCTCCGTTGATTACCTGATTTCTGAACTCAGGACTGGCATCTGCGTAATCGTTATGGTCGAAAATATTGTATCTGGCTTCGGTGGAGGTGATAAAAAACTCGTAGCGCAGGGAATCGTCGGAGTCGTTGGAATAGTAGATGGTCATGCGCGAGAGGTTGGAAGTGGGGTTGTAGTAGAGCATTGCACCATTGTTATCCACAGCATCGGCCATCACCAGCAGCCCTTTAAAGTATTCTTTAAAGTTATCGGTTGATTCGAGGTCTGTTTCGGAGGCATCGAGTAATTTTTGGCCCAGCTCGGGAGAGATATCGCTAAGTCTGATGCGCAGGGAGGGCGAGAGGGTGTCGCCAAACCAGGCAAAGGGGGTGCGGGGGTGTGGATTAAAACTAAAATCTGCCAGATCGGTAGCAGCCACATTGCGCAGGTTATTGGAATAATAGGCCGAATCGAGGTAGATGTCGTCGAGCAGTTCGTACACGCGCATGGTTTGCATGGTATTGGTATCGCCGTAGTAGCCGTCGTAGGCCAGCTGCAGCACCAGCGAGTCGAGCTGTGGGTTGGTACCGAAGTTATGTCCATTGGTTGAGAGGCGTGCCTGGGTATAGAATCCTGCTCTGGAGGTTCCGAAAACGGGATCTTTGATACTGCCGAATAGCACGCGAGCCGGTTCGTCGGTACGTATGGTATCTTCGCGCTGGCTGTAAGCCACAATGGTTGTGGTATCGGTTTGCATGAGGCTGATCAGGTTTTGATCGGGTTGCAGGTTATCACCAATGCGTTCGGGTTTTTTGCTGCAAGCGGCTGCAAGGAGCAGCAGGATAAGTGTTGCAGGCACTATCCTTTTCAGGATTTGAGGCATGATGTGTTTCAAATTCGTAATCCGTTTTTACTGATTATGAGTTGTTATACTTTAAGCAAGCAGACTATCGTAGAAGTCGTTGACGGCACCGATATAAGTTTCCTCGTTGTGGAAGGGCAGCACAGGTTTTTTGAGTGCGCTGATGTAGGCTTCCAGTTCGGGGTTAATTTTTTCGCTGCCAATCACGATGGCATCTGCATAATCGATAGCGGCTTTGGTAAGGCTAACGTAGTTTACGTCTTTATAGTATTTAAGGTCTTTGGCAGTGATGCCCGGGAGTTTGATTTTTTTATCGAACTCTTTGCGGAAGCTTTCGCTAAAATCGTCGTCGTACACCGAATACACGACTTTGGAATCGGAGAAGAGGGGGTTGTCTTTGTAGGCGCGTTTCACATAAAGTGGCACGAGTGCGGAGAACCAACCGTGGCAGTGCACGATATCGGGGCCCCAGCCAAGTTTTTTCACTGTTTCGAGCACGCCACGTGAGAAGAACACGGTGCGTTCGTCGTTGTCGGGATAAAACTTATTGGCTTTGTCGCGGACAGTAAATTTCCGATGGAAAAAATCTTCATTATCAATAAAATAGATTTGCATCCGGGCTTGCTGTATGGAAGCAACCTTAATGATCAGCGGGTGATCGGTATCGTTGATGATGAGGTTCATGCCAGAGAGGCGTATCACTTCGTGGAGTTGGTTTCTCCTTTCGTTGATATTACCGAAACGCGGCATGAAGGTTCGAATTTCTTTACCTTTTTCCTGAATTCCCTGGGGCAGATAGCGACCGATTCTGCTCATGGGGGTTTCTTTGAGATATGGCATAATGGCCTGTTCTACAAAAAGAACCCTTGCTTTTTCCATTTTTTAGAGATTTGATGAACGTTTTCGAAAAAAATATGTGCAAAGGTAATAAAATTTGTGGTGAATGGCAATTTGGGGGTGGGGTTAAGGTTGAGGTTAAGGTTGAGGTTGAGGTTGAGGTTAAGGTTGAGGTTAAGGTTGAGGTTGAGGTTGAGGTTGATCCCTCGGCTACGCTCCCTTCGGCAGGCTCAGGGCATCGCGGGACAAGGGTTGAGGTTGAGGCCCGATAGCTATCGGGAGAGGGTGAGGGGGGTGGTTGGTTTGGTATGAAGTGATGGTTAGGGGGTTTCTCAGCGCTTCGCGCCTCGAAATGACAGTTGGGTTGGTTGTTGTTTTGGGGTGTTTATTTTTGGGGGTGGTTGGTTTGAGGGGGCACCTCGATTGCGCTCGGTGCAAGCATGATGGTGTGGGGGTTTCTCAGCGCTTCGCGCTTCTTCCATAAGGAAGACAGGCCTGTCTACCGCCAGGTAGATCGAAATGACAGTGGGGTTGGTTGTTGTTTTGGGGTGTTTATTTGGGGGGTGGTTGGTTTGAGGGGGCACCTCGACTCCTATGTTTGCAAAATGAAATAGTTTTGTAAGTAAAGTGAAAAAGAATGAGAGCACGATCTCGACTAAATAGTTCAAGAAACATATTCGAGCGCAGAAACAGCCTCATTCTTTTGTATCTCTTAGAGTTTAAACAGAATGTAAGGAATACGGTAAAGCTGTATATCCAGAATCACCGACAAGGAGAGAAAACGCAGGGAGATTCATCACTTTAATTACTAACCTTAATATCAATAAACATGAAAGTTCTCAAACAAGTATCAGGGATTGATGTTTCGCAAAAGGAATTAGTGGTGACTTTGGGTAGGCTAAAAGAAGACCTTACAATTGAACTCTATGCGAACAGAGTGTTTAAAAACAACACAAAAGGGATAGATTCGAGTGTTAAATGGATTGAGAAAATGACCACTAAAGAAGCTCCTGTGCAATATGTAATGGAAGCTACAGGAGTGTACCATCAAAAGCTTGCCTATTACCTTGATGAGCGTGGTTTTGAAGTAAGTGTAGTTATGCCTAACAAGATCAGCAATTACATGCGGACATTGGAAAACAAAACAATCACGGATAAGACAAGCTCAGAAGCTATCACACAATTTGGATTAGAGCGTAAACTGGACCATTGGCATCGCCCTGATCTGGTATATAAGAAGCTGCAACAGCTTACAAGGGAACGTGATCAGATTGTAAGCGAAAGGGTGATGGTGAAGAATATGTTACACGCAGAAAAATCAGAAGCAGAACCCAACCCAAATAGTGTGAAACGGATAAAGGCAAGAATCCAATTTCTGAGCAAACAAGAGCTTCAGATAAAGAAAGAAATAGATCAATGTGTTGAGAGTAATGGTAAGTTGAAAGAAGATATAAAGAACATCTGCACAATACCAGGCGTTGGGCAGCTCACGGCAGTCGTTGTCCTGGCAGAAACAAATGGTTTTAATCTGATTAGAAACAAGAAACAGCTGACAAGTTATGCAGGACTGGATGTTAAGGAAAAGCTCTCAGGAACCTCGGTTAAAGGAAAACCACGCATATCAAAAAAGGGCAATACAGCAATCAGAAAAGCGATGCATTTACCATCTTTATCAGCAATAAAGCATGATGAAAGGTTTAAGGGATTATTTGCACGATTGGTTTCGAGGCATGGTGTGAAAATGAAAGCAGTGGTAGCAGTACAAAGGAAGCTTTTGGAATTGATCTACTTATTATACAAGAACAATACCGTTTACCAGAAAGACTATGAAGAAAGCAAAAGAGTGCAACTACAGGTAGTTAACACTCTTTAGAAACTAGCACAAGGCCGTTTTGAATTACAAAGATAAAAAATATCAGATTTTAATTGGATTTTAACACAGAATCTGCGCTCGGTGCAAGCATGATGGTGAGGGGGTTTCTCGACGTTGCACGTCTCGAAAAGACAGTTGGAAATGGAAACGATTTGGGTTGTGTTGTTTTTGGTTTATTTTTGTGGCAAACAATTGACTTATGATCAAGGCGGCTTACCGATCTTTTAAGGCTTTTTATGCAGGGCCTATGGGGTTTGTAGTGGATGTGGCACTGTTTGCGATTATTACTTATGGGTTTCACCTGGTGTTCAGGTTTTATTCCAGTGAGATCATGTCGTTGCAGTTTGTGAGAGCCAGCAGTGCCTGGCTTGCTGAAATGGTGTACCATATCAGTTTGTGGTTTGATAGGAATATTTTAGGGTATCACATTACAACTGAGCCGGGTAATACCATGTGGTTTAGCAATGGTGGGTATATTACTGTAAATGAAAGCTGCTCTGGTTTAAAACAGTTTTATCAGGTTTTAGTGCTATTCGTTTTGTTTCCCGGTCCATGGAAACACAAGCTTTGGTTTATTCCGCTGGGTTTTGTGATTATGTTTATCACCAATGTATTTCGAATTGTATCGTTATCAGCTATACTGCTTTGGAAACCTGAATATTGGGATTTTAGTCATGACTGGATTTTGAGACCGTTTTTCTATGTAGTTTTATTTATGTTGTGGGTTTGGTGGGTTGAGAAGTTCAGAGGGAAGAAGAGTCAAGTAAAAAGAGCCAAGTAAGAAGAGCCAAGAGCCAAGTTAGAAGAGCCAAGTAAAAAGTAAGAAGAGCCAAGTAAGAAGGCAAAAGTTAAAAAGATAAAGGGAATGGTTTTTAATATTGTTTTGTGCCGGGGATGCCTTTTTCATAGAAAAGCTGTTTTTGAGAATAATGGTTTATTGACCATTTTAAATTTAATATACCAACCATGAGAAGAATTTTTCTTTTATTGTTAGTTGTAGTTTTAACTGTTAACACAAGGTACTTATCAGGTCAAACGGCCTATGAACATATCAGTAATACTGATCTTTATGCCTTTATTGATGATATGTCCAGTCTGCATTTGATTGAAGCTAATACTGCCATTAAGCCATACAGCAGAGCGCAAATTGCCGACTGGCTTGAAAAAGTTAATCTGCAAAGGGATGTCCTTTCCAAAGCCCAGAACGCCAGGTTAGATATTTTTTTAGAAGAATATGCGCTTGAGGCTGGCAGGATGAAAACAGGTTTGTTTGAGCTGGCTCAAAAAAAGGATCAGTTATCGGTGCATCTTGTTCCACCTGAAGTGGTGTGGAAAGACAGTTTATTCAGGGCTATATTAAGACCAGTTTATGGTATACGTTATTTCAGTTCGGGTGATGAGGCTTTTTACCATAGCTATGGGGGCGCAGAGGCCATTGCCTATGTCGGGAAAAAGTGGGCTGGCTATGCTAGTCTGAGGGATAATTACCAAAGCCTGGAACCCCTTGCAATGCCCACCTACCTGACCCGGGAGGCTGGCGGTAATTATAAAATTGGTGTTCAGGGCCGAAGTGGTGCAGATTACAGTGAGATGCGCGGAGGCATCACCTATTCCTGGGACTGGGGTTCAATAGCTTTTATTAAAGATCACCTGCAATGGGGTGATGCTTACAACGGAAGTAATATTCTATCAGGCAGGAACCCCTCCTTCCCGATGGTGAAGCTTCATCTTAATCCGGTAAAATGGTTTGAATTCGAGTATTTTCATGGTTGGCTGGTATCGCAGGTGGTTGACAGCAGTCGCTCGTACATCACTGCCAATGGTGATTACAGGGCAGTATTCAGGGAAAAGTATATTGCGGCCAATATGTACACCTTTAAACCTTTTAAACGATTTAATTTTTCTATTGGGAATTCAATTGTATATAGTGATGTGCCTGTGCAGCCGGCTTATCTTATTCCGTTTTTCTTTTTTAAATCGTTGGATCACACTTTAAATAAGGGCATTGACAATCAAAACTCAGCAATGTTTTTAAATATCAGTTCCAGACAAATCAGGCATTTGCATTTGTTTGCTTCTGTTTTTGTAGACGAGTTTTCGGTGTCGCGGATTGGAGATCCTGACCGGCATAATTTTACAAGTATAAAAGGTGGAGCAGCAGTGACCGGATGGCCGCTTAAAAATCTTTTTATTGCCGGTGAGTACACGCGTACCAACCCCATGACTTACAAGCACCGGGTTCCGGCAACTACTTTTGCAACCAATCTATTCAATCTTGGGCATTATCTGACAGATAATTCAGAAGAAGTGTTTTTAAGCATGCGCTATGCACTTATTAGTACCTTGCAACTCAAGGTGAATTACACTTATGCAATGCATGCCAATGATTATCAGTATGTTTTTGGTACAACGCCAGTAGATGAATTTCCTGTTTTGAAGGATAAGACCTGGACTAATACCACATTAGTTTTCCGTGCGGATTATTTGCCATTACCCAATGTGCGGCTTTTTGCTGAATACAGTATGGGAAACATGCAAGGTTATGATGTGGATGGTAAAACAGCAGCCTATTATCTGAACCGGTTTGGTGCTGACTATTTGCATGGCAAAACAGACACTTTTATTCTGGGATTTGGTATGGGTTTTTAGTGATGTTTTTGGCTGAAGGAAATAGCAAATATTGGCAAGGCCTGCTAGCCGAAGCATTTAATTGTGTTGTAGGTTTACGGGGATGTTGTAACTTGCGCTATCAATCGAATTGGGTAACAGGTTATATGCTATGCAGGTGTTGGTGATCAAGGAGGCTCTGGAATACAATACAGCGCTTAAAATCCGTCAGTTTTATGCGGCACAGCAAGACAGAACGGTCTTTCAGTCGGTTGAGTTCTATAATTTTTTTCTCAGTGTTCCTTTTTATAAACCACTTTACCTGATTGCCACAGAAGCGGATGAGGTAAAAGGGATTTTACTTGCGGTGCTTATCCGCGAAGGTAACGGAATGCTTGCTTTAATGAGTCAAAGGTGTGTAGTATATGGCGGACCGCTGGCAGCCTCTGAAAACCCGGAAATTTTGCAGGCATTGCTGAAAAAACTGAATAAAACTGTTGAACGAAAAGCGTTGTTTACTCAGTTTCGTAATTTTAAGCAATGGAAAGAAGGTTCTGAGCATATATTTGAACAGAACGGCTATGTATTACGTGACCGTTTAAATTCTTTTGTTCCATTGCAGGAAAAAAGACCGGTAGCACTGCAGTTTAGTGCCGGCAGAAGAAGACAACTCAAAAAAGCCCTTCAGACAGGTGTTGTTGTCAGGGAAGCTAAAACTGAAGCAGAAGTGGACCAGTTGTATGATCTGCTGGAGGACTTATACCGTCAAAAAGTAAAAAAACCTTTACCTGACAGGCAGTTTTTTCGTTTGTTCTACAGTCAATTGGTTGCACAAGGAGCGGGTATTATCCTCTTGGTATGGTATCAGCAACAGCTTATCGGGGGTATAGTATCACCAATAACATCGGGTATAAGTATCTCAGAATTATATGTTTGTGGATTGGATAAGAAATTTCCCGAATGCCACCCCAGCACAGTTGCAACATGGGCTGCAATGGACTATGGACAGCGCAATGGTTTGCAGTATTTTGATTTTATGGGTCTGGGCAGGCCGGACACGCCATATGGTGTTAGGGATTTTAAATTAAGATTTGGCGGGAATGAGGTAAACCTCGGTAGGTATGGACGTAGAAATCAAAAGATTATGTATGGGTTAGCCGAGTTGGGGTATAATATCTGGCGTGGACTTCGCAGCAGATTTTAGTTTGGGAAAATAAAGTTACTTGTAGTCAAACTTTTAATGTTATATATTTGCAGCAGAATCAACCAGATATTCAAATTGTAGTTATCCTTACAAGGTGAGGTATCTGATTAAGCCATTTTTTCAACCAATATTTAAAGCATGGCTTCAACAGTACTAGCAATGGAATTAGCTCCTGAACTGGAAAAAGATGTAGATATGGCCTCGAAGGCTCAAACGGCCGGTCCACAAGATATGCAGAGCATTATTATTGAACAAGCCGGAAAGCCCGTTTGGGAGTTTATTTCTCCACTTTTGGAGGAACATCAGGGTAAAACCCTGTTAATGGCGACAAGTACACGTTTTAATGTGCTTAATCAGAAACCATTGACACATCAGAACCTGATCAATCTGAAACGCATCAATGATGTTCGCTATCTGAACAAGTTTTTTGAAGCAATAAATACCGTATTGCCTGAGGGAGGTTTGTATATTAACAGTGTAGAAACCTATAAAATCAGAAAAACAAGAATTTTGAACAGGTTTCCGTTTGGTTTAAACTGGGTGATTTATTTTTTTGATGTTTTGTTCAGAAGGGTATTTCCAAAGCTGCCGGTTACAAAAAGACTCTATTTTTATATGACACAGGGAAATAACCGGGTGTTGAGCAAGGCAGAGACCTTTGGGCGGCTTTATTCCTGTGGCTTCGAAATTGTGTGTGAGCGACAGATTGGCAAGGAGTTATATTTTATGGCCCGTAAGATACGTGAGCCTTTTTATGACTACTCTCCAACTTACGGTCCTTTAATCAGACTGAAACGTTTTGGCAAGGGAGGTAAGCTTTTTGGGGTATATAAAGCCCGTACCATGCATCCTTATTCTGAATATCTTCAGGATTATGTTTATCGTCATAACAAGCTGGATGAAGGAGGTAAGTTTAAAGATGATTTCAGGGTGACCTCATTGGGTAAATTCATGCGTAAGATTTGGCTGGATGAATTGCCGATGTTTATTAATGTTTTTAAAGGGGAGATGAAAATTGTTGGTGTAAGGCCACTTAGCCGGCAGTATTTTGGGTTGTATTCAGAGGAATTGAAAGAAAAGCGTTTAAAATTCAAGCCCGGGCTGATACCGCCTTATTACGTTGATATGCCTAAAACGCTTGAAGAGATTATGGCCTCTGAGATGCGCTATCTTGAAGCTTACGAAAAACATCCTTTGTTAACAGACTGGAACTATTTTTGGCTGGCCATGTATAATATTTTTATTAAGCGGGCAAGGAGTAAGTAGGAAGGAAAAAGGAAAAAGACCTGCCTGCCGTCAGCAGTCAGGCAGGGCCAAGGAAAAAGAGCCAAGGAAGAAGTAAGAAGAGCCAAGGAAAAAGAGCCAAGTAGTATCATTTGATGATTTGAGGTCCTGTCTCCCGCTGGTCGCCAGGCAGGCCTACCTTTTTCAGTCGGTAGGTAAATTCAAAGATTCAATCCCGAATCGCGCTGCTCTCGGGACTAAAGGATTCAATGATTCGAAGACTATTGTTTGTTGGCCTGCCTATCTGACTTTAGCAGATAAATTTGACGCAATGAGGCAACCCCTACCTGATTTGTAGTTAGGCAGGCAGAATGGGTTGCGGTATTTGGGGTGAAGTGGTTGGTTTAGGGGGTGGTGATGGTTAGGGGGTTTCTCAGCACTTTGCGCTTCGAAATGACACGTGGTTGGTATAGGGGGTAGTGATGGTGATGGGGTTTCTCGACGCGTTGCGTCTCGAAATGACAGCGTGGTTGGTAAACGAGTATGGGTGGGGATGTTTTTGTTTTTAGAAGACGTTTTTGGGTGGGATGGTGTCGTTTTTAAAGGCAACCCAGAATGGGTTGCTGATATTGTAGTAAAAGGGATAAAAATGGGGTTTCAACCTTGAAGAGGTTGCGGTACTTGGGGTGAAGTGGTTGGTTTTGAGGGGTGGTGATGGTGAGGGGGTTTCTCGACGCGTTGCGTCTCGAAATGACAGCGTGGTTGGTAAACGATTATGGTTGGGGATGTTTTTGTTTTTAAAAGATGTTTTTGGGTGGGATGGTGTCGTTTTTAAAGGCAACCCCTACCTGCTTTGCAGTTAGGCAGGCAGAAGGGGTTGCTGATATTGTAGTAAANNTCTCGAAATGACAGCGTGGTTGAAAAACCTTTTTACTGGGTTTTTGATAAGAAGTGGTGGTTGAGGAAGTGCATGTTGGGGTTGAAGGTTTTGATGAGGTCTGTTTTTTTGCTGCGGCGCCATTTTTTGATTTGTTTTTCGCGCTGGATGGCTTGGTCTATGTTGTTGTAGTTTTCGTAGTAGATCAAGTAGTGGCAGTTGTATGTTTTGCTAAAGCCGGGATATTTTCCGGTGATGTGTTCATGAAGTCGCTTTCCAATATTGGATGTTACTCCGATATATAAAACGGTTTTGTGTTTGTTGGTGAGGATGTAAACGGTTGCTTGCATGGGGTAAAGGTATGTTTTTTTGGGAAGTGGGTGGTTGGGGTGTGAAGTGATGGTTAGGGGGTTTCTCGACGCGTTGC
>NPID01001997.1_pt1 | contig 12591 bp, 15 predicted proteins | sample 8637491 | NCBI WGS metagenome assembly NPID01 (sample SAMN07420843, study PRJNA396082) | bioreactor metagenome | isolation source: sample BA6 brine-fed electro-methanogenic bioreactor BA | place: Japan: Kochi | collected 2016-06-14 | reverse complement strand
ACAGAGTTTAATTTACACTCCCAACAAAAACCCTATACCACCCGGTACCCGGTACCCGGCACCCGAAACCTGATTAATCTATTTCAATATCACAATTCTTTGCTTTTACTTTTACGGTAGATGCGGAGTTCTTATCGCTGCCGATGAAGGCTTCCACTTCGGTATTGAAGGATTCTTCGATCTGCTTGATAATCTCAGCATTGGATTCCGGGAAATCGATGTCGCCAAAACTCGCCCTGGCATGCAATTTATAGCTGGCCGAACTGCTGATGCTCATTTCCACACCGCCAAAGTCGGTTTCAATATCTATGCTGCTGAAACCACCGGAAACCCGGTCGATCTCAATATCGCCATAGGTCGAGGTCAGGACGATCTTATCCATTAATTCCCCGATCTCCAGGCCGGAGAAATCGCTCTTTCCATCCAGTGTTTCCACGCTGCCGATCTCCACATCATCGTACTGTGAATCCAGGATCAGTTCCGACACCTCACCGATAGACACACTGCCAAAACGGGAATAGAGGTCGAGGTAGCCGGCACGCGTCAGTTCGAGTTCACTGTACTCCATCTCCAAATTACCAGCCTTGATAAAGTCTGCTTCAAAACTGCCGAAGTTGACCTCAATATCATTTTCGCCGGAGTTCAGGCTGTTCACCTCCAGATTGCCATAGCTGACATCGGCCCTGAGTTTGCCGTCGAGATCGTCGACATAGGCATTTCCAAACTCATTGCCCAGGTCCAGGAAGACCGATCTCGGCATTTTTACTTCCATCTCGATCTCAAAATCGCAATTCTTGCAATTCAGTTTGCCGTCGAAGGTCGTACGGGCTTCCACTTTGGAATTACTCCCGCTGATATCAACGCTGATCTTGTCGAGAATGCGTTGTGTTTCTTTTTCACTTTTGGCATCCACACTAATATTCACATCAATCACAACCTGGTTCTTGTCCCAGGTGGTAACAGTGGTATTGCCGAATTTGTTCCACAGGCTCACCTCCGCGTTTTTGTTCACATCGAAGGATTCGTTGAAACTTTTTGTAAGTTCCTGGGCGCTGAGCGGAAGGATAAACAGCAGCATCAGGCTGCCCAGAAAAGTCATCATTGTAAATTTTTTCATTGTTTCCGGTTTTAAAATTTATAACTGACAGATTTGATTTATGATGTTGTCGAGGATCTTGATCCTCGTTCTGTAGTTGCTCACAAGGGCTCCGTAAACACGCTCATTGGAGCCGTCATTTTCGAGTTCCTCTTCGAGATTCCGGGCATCTTCATCCAGTTTCTGCAATTGTTCTTTGGCCAGACCATTGATCTTATTGGCCTCTTCTCCGGTGGGAGCACAAGCATTGATCTGTCCGAGTTTGCGGTCGGCCAGACGGTTATAGTGATCTTTCACCGTACTCAGTTCCTGTACCACCGGATTGGCAGCCACCTGCGAGGAACGGCCTGCATACTGGTAAAGCAAAATACCGCTTATCCCGGCAATCAATAGAACGGCCGCGGCATAACGCAATATGCGAAAGCCTTTCCGCCGCTCTTTCTTTTCATGAAAGCGCTCATCGAGCCTGTCGGCAAAGCGCTCAAAGTGCCCTTCTTCCGGCTCACGCGCATCGTAATGATCGCGGTTCTTTCTGATCTTTTCTTCGAGTATGCTCATGACACCTAGTTTATCATTTCATTGATCTTCTCTTTGCTCAACAAGTCCCTCAGGCGATGCCGTGCACGGGAATATCGCGTACGGCTGGCATTGTTTGTAATATCGAGGATTCCGGCGATCTCTTCGTGATCGTAGCCCTCGATGAGGAAGAGGCTGATGATGATCCTGTCGTCGTCAGGCAGGCGCTCGATACCATTTCGTATTTGTTTCACTTTATAGGCCAGCACCTCCATATAATCTTCCTCCTGTTTATCCGCCACTTTTTCCATGTTCTCCTCATCCAGGGGGAGCATTTCCTTTTTCTTTCTGAGCTGGTCGAGGGCACGGTTCACCACGATGCGTTTCAGCCAGGCGCCAAAGGTCGATTCCCCCTTGTACTCACCGATCTTCTGGAAGGCAGCCAGGAAGGATTCCTGCATAACATCCTCTGCTTCTGCGCTTTCTCCTATGATCCTGTAGGCTGTATTGTACATGGCTTTATAATATAGATTGTATACCTGCAACTGCGACTTGCGGTTGTTCACCCTGCATCCGTCGATGAGTTCTTCGTGAATATTAAGGGTCGTTGTGCTCAAGTTCTGTGCATTTTGTCTGAATAAATGACGCAGGCCATTTTTAAATGTTACAGCCTGTCGTAAACCCGGGTATCGGATATGCATAAAAGTAATACATTTGTTCTTTTTGCTGCCGGTCATGGAAAACAGGAATTCAACAGCGTACTATGTTTATGTGGCGGCCTTCCTGGCGATGCTCTTCTGGGGATTGTCCTTCATCTGGACCTCCATCCTCTTTGAGTATTATTCCCCGATCGCCACGATTTTCCTGCGCCTGGTATTTGCTTCAGCATTTATGTTTATTGCATTGCTTATCGCCGGAAAACTGCAAACGATCCGGCGGGAGCACCGCTTGTTGCTGCTTTTTTCCGCTTTTGTCAATCCTTTCTTTTACTTTATCGGGGAGAATTACGGCCTGAAGTATTCCACACCGGCAACCGCGGCTGTGATGATCGCCACCATCCCTGTATTCAGTCCGCCCATTGCATGGCTGTTCATCCGGGAGCGGGTCAGCCTGCTCAATCTTTTTGGCATATTGATCTCCTTTTTCGGCATTATGTTGATGCTGATCAAACCCAACCTCAGCTTTTCGGCCAGTTATATGGGAGTGCTGATGCTGATGATCGCCGTGGTTTCGGCAGTGATCTATGCCATTCTCCTCACCCGGCTGACCAAACATTACAATGCCGTGAGCATTGTAGCCTGGCAGAATTTCATCGGGATCTTCCTGTTCCTGCCTTTTGTGTTGATGTACGACTTTCACGATATCCTCGAAACCCCGATGGATACGCGCATGTGGACCGCCCTGATCTGCCTGGCCGTATTTGCATCGTCCATGGCCTTTGTACTATTTACGGTAGCGATTAAGAATCTCGGTGTGAACAGGGCCAATGTCTGGAGCAACCTCATCCCGGTGGTCACGGCCATTGCATCCTATTTTATACTCGACGAATATTTCAGTGCTCAGAAGGTCGCCGGTATCGCCATTGTGATCGCCGGTGTTCTGATCACACAAATCAATAAGATCAAAACCAGAAGAACATGGATAAAAAAAGAATCATCGTATTAGGCAGTGGTTTGGTGGGAGGTCCTATGGCCCGCGACCTGGCGGTAGAATTTGAGGTCAGCTTAGCCGACATCGATCCCGCGGCATTGCAACGCGCAGCCGGAGGTTTCGAAATTCATACGATCGAAGCCGACCTTTCGAAGGAAGATATTGTTCGGCAGCTGATCAGGGATAATGATCTGGTGATCAATGCCGTGCCCGGACATATGGGGTTCAAAACACTGGAATGCATTATCGACAGCGGCAAGAATGTGGTAGACATTGCCTTCTTCCCGGAAGACCTTTTCATGCTCGACGGACTGGCGAAGGAAAAAGGTGTAACGGCCATTTCCGACATCGGGGTAGCCCCGGGCATGAGCAATATCCTGGCCGCTTATGCAAGTTCGCATTTTGACCAAGCCGAACGGCTGAAGATCATGGTGGGAGGCTTGCCGAAGATACGGCAGTTACCCTGGGAATACAAGGCGGTATTCAGCCCCGCTGATGTGATCGAAGAGTACACCCGTCCGGCCCGCGTGGTGCGCAAGGGAGAGGAAGTGGTCTTACCTCCGCTCAGTGAGCGTGAATTTGTTGAAATAGAAAAGGTCGGCAGTCTTGAAGCCTTTATCAGCGACGGGCTGCGTTCACTCATCCATACCCTGGATATTCCTGAAATGGAGGAAAAGACCCTTCGTTACCCGGGACATGCGAGGCAGATGGAGATCCTGAGGGATGCCGGGTTCTTCAGCCAGGACGAGATCCTCATCGGAAACCAAAAGATCAGGCCCCTCGACATGACCTCTGCCCTGCTGTTTGATCAGTGGAAACTGGAAGAAGGAGAAGTGGACATCACGGTGATGAAGGTTGAGGTTTGGGGAAGAAAAGACGGGCGGCAGGAATACATCGCCTATGACCTGTATGATGAATACGATCCGGGAAGCGGCATCCATTCCATGGCACGCACCACCGGGTACACGGCAACCATCACGGCGCGGATGGTATTGAACGGGATGTATGCGCACAAAGGCATCTCGCCGCCTGAATACCTTGGTAAACATGAGAAGTGTGTTGAATTCCTGTTCAGGGAATTTGAAAAGAGAAATATCCGATATAAAAAACGCACTACCCGGGAGTAATGCGCTTTTTTGCCTTATTTTGGTTTTGCTTGTTTCGTATTATTTCCTGAAGCGGAATATCATCCCCACATCAAACACAAAATTAGCCGGGAATGTAGTGGAGTTAACATTCAGATAGCTGTTCTCCCCTGTTTCATCGGTAATTCCCCGGAAGTGTTTTCCGCTACCCATAAATACCGGTAAAGCCATATGGCACTGAGCCCGGAAGCCCAGTCGGTGGTTGAAATACAGTTTCACACCGGTTTGTGCTCCAATAGAAAAGCGGGGCATGTTCTCAATATCCGGATCGGAAACATTATAGTTGACCAGGCCGGTAGTTGGTCCGCCGAAAATGTAAAAATCCCGTTGGATTTCCCCTTCCCAAACATAGGATATCTGGAAATAGGACACCATCATGGTGTAATTCTTCTCCGAAATAAGATCGGCATAATCCTCTGATTCTTTCCAGGTTGCATGGGTAAAGGAGTTTGAGAGTAAGATCTCAAAGCGACCGCTACGGCTGTTAGAGGGGAAACTGAAGTTCGCCGCGATGTTGAAATAATCTTTCACTTCCATTTTTCCTTCCTTAAAACGCAGGTCGTTTCGCAGCGCATAACCCACCATTGGGGTTATTTCCACATCCTGGGCCAGCACCCCCGCGGAAACGAAGAGGTAGAAGGCCGCCACCAACATTAGTCGAATTCTTTTCATAGACGCAATCATTTTATGGGTTTTACCTGAATATGTGGTAAAGTATTGACTTATACTCACTGAGGAGGAAAAAGTTTCATAAAGATAAAACACTGACGGATACAATGACAAACCCCGCTGTAAAATTCCGTACAAACACGCTCATTATTAAGTAAAAACACGGAAAACCAAATATTGTTTAACACTGTTCATAAGATTGAAAAACTCTTACCCGGTTGTCTTGCGAATAAAAAAATTTATATCTTTGCCCCCGCAAAACGGCGAGGTAGCTCAGTTGGTTAGAGCGTCGGATTCATAACCCGGAGGTCACGAGTTCAATTCTCGTCCTCGCTACACTAGAGAGCCCTGTATTACAGGGCTTTTTTTATTTGACCATGTTTAAATGGAGTAAGGAAATGGAGTAAGGAATTTCTGATATAATTTCTTACTTTCAATTAAAAAATCTCCAGGTCTTTTGCCTTCTTAGCTGCCTCAATTTGTGAAAAATAGTGTTTCCGGCTTACATCTTCATTACTATGATCGCTTATAATATTACTAAGCTCATACCCGTATTCTGATTTTAATATATTCATAAACGTCTTCCTGAGGTCTTTAAAGCACTTATCTTCTTCAATACCTGCGATTCTTTTAAAGTGAGTAAAACCTCTTGTGATATTTGTATAAACTGTTCCTCTCGTTTTGCCAGGTGCAATTACGTACCTTTCCGTGCCCTTATAATTATCGAAATCAAATTCCTGGATTAATACTTCCAGACACCGGGGTACGACAGGAACCCTTTTTATTCGCTTTTGATTTGAGACGTTACTTACTATGAGCTTTGTAGCTTTTCGATTTAAAGATTCGATGATCAGTACTCCGTCAACTTCAATAATGTCGCTGTACTTCAGGTATACCAGTTCTTCAAGCCTAAGACATGTATACAACCCTAGTTTAAATGCAGCAGGCAGCCATTCCCTGTACAGATTCCTTTTCCATTTCTTATCATACCCATTCTCAGAAGTTGTGCTTGAAATAACAGCATAAAATTCATCTTCATTAAAAACTTTAGGGTCGCTATATACCGTAATAACTTTAACCTTGGAAAACAAATTACGGATATTCAGTTCTTCATATTCGATGAGGTGTTTATAAAATCCACGCAATGAGTTCATGATATTATTATACGTCTTATCAGAGTTACTCCGTTTCCTGATGTACCGGTGAAAAGCATCTATGTGTTCTTTTTGAAGCTCATCAACACGAAGTTTTCTTATGTCAAAGTACTCATCAATGCTGGCAAGAAAGTACCTGAAATGCCTTTTATAATCCTTGATCGTATCAGTTGTAACTGCTCTGGGTGTTTCAAAGTCATAAAATCCACCATTCTCTTTGTATTGAATGTATTTTTCCATTTGGTAGAGAAGCAGATAATTATTCGGGTTTTTCTCTTTGGGAGAAGTCAGCTTATTTAAATTGTAATTATTCTGTTTCAGTAAATCCAGAAATTCTACAATCAGCTTATCCACTTCCTTTATATCACGTGTATTAAATACTTTAATCTTGCTAAGGCGTTTACTGTTCGGTACATGTGTTTTATATTTGAATCTTTGTTTTTCTGGTGGATGTGAGCAATCCTCGAACTTCTTCAAATAACCATCATCAATATTAGAATACCGTTTACACTTATTGCAAAACACATACAGGCCGGTTCGTTTATATTTTCTTGGTATCCTAAGATTTTCCATATCCAATATCTTTCAAAAAATTATTGGAATTGGAAATAGAATCATCATTGTCGGGTATGTGATCTTTTTCAGTCAGCTCAAAATACTTTGTAATGTCTTCACTATCGTACGCCTTATAATACTCCACCCAGTCGTTACTGTATTCTTCTTTCAAGTAATCGACCAGAGGTTTTGATAATGCAACATTGAATTCGTATTCACAGACCACATTTTTATTACCGATTTGGTGTATCTTAACTTTATTATCAATACACCATCTGAGTGCGAAATCTTTTGATTTTCGTTTCAATTTTAACGCAACTTCTTCCATGTCTAAATAACTAATACCACACATAATTAAATCAATCATCAGTTAATGACTTTTAACTTGATGTATCACTATTGGGATAGTCCAAAGAATGATCAAGAAAACTCCATTCAAGAGTGATGGGGGCTGCCTCTACTTTTTTTCTGCCCCAGAGGCTTATTTATTTCACACCACCATGTGGTTGAAATCATTTACTTAAATATAAGAAAAATTTATCAAAATACCAAATCCAGTTAATTAACAGCAATACGCTGATTTACTAAAATTTATGCAATATTGAATATTGGCCTAAAAAAAATTCAAAAAAAAAATTGGAGTTTTTGTTTGCATACAGATTTGCACCCCCTATTTCAGAGCGTTCGATGGAGGGCCGGCAGGATCCCGCGGCTCCCCCCCCNNCTAATTCAGCATGATTTAACCAAAAAATCACAAAAAGCATCCCGGCTTTAAGAAGGGATCAAATTCTTCGGTATAATCGTTAACTATTCATCACGCCGGATGCATGAACTTCCAGTTTGAATAAGTGTTTGGGGAATTTGATTATAGTGTATTAGTAATTAGGACGATGAAACTCGGTATTATTTATGATTGGAGCATATAAAATAGAGAAACATTTTATGTTGTCCAGGTCACACAATTAATAATCCCACCCTCATCAGACAGTTTATCTGCTTTGACGGAGATGATTTGCTTTTTGGGGTAATGTAAACAAATCTCTTCCTTTGCTTTGGAGTTTGCTGATTGAAATTTATCACCCTCATATTCTGGCATGATAATCATGTCATCCAATTTGAGGAAATTTAGATATATCCCTTTTGCACTTTTTTCGTTGGAGTTATGATGCGCTTCGCATGTTAATTTATGTATCTTAAAGCCTGCCAGGTGGAGGGATAATTCAAAATTATTTTTCCATCGATCATAAAGTTCCTGCTCATACGTGGAGGCTTCATCTTTCATTTTCTGGTCAAGGCCTTTTAGATCATTAATAAGCACATTCTTATCGTCTATAAATCGCACCAGCCCGTCCATATGGCCAGTAAAGTCCCAAGGGTCGGAAGGGACAATAATAAGCTTTTCAAGTTTTAGTTTTCTTTTGATCTCATCAAGGACTATTGGAGCATTTCGCTCCCAGGCTGTGCTATTGTCAGCAATAACTCTATCAGAAACGATTCCCTTACCCCCAATTATCTCTATTGCTCCACCGTCCATAATAATTTGGCTGGCTTCATATTTCAATTTTAGTCTATTGCAAATTGATATCTGGTTTGGTATTGTTTTTTCATATGAACTTCGTCCAACAAGATATGAAGGCATATATTTGAATAATACCAGGCCACCATCACTAGCCTTAACAGGCATATAATCCCGGCACCACTCATTTTTATTCAAGGGGATAGTATTCAATTTATCACCAAGAATATTATTTAAATCTTCAGCAACAGCCCTACCCCTATTGGTTTCTCCAAGATATTTCGAAATGTATACTTTTTCAGACATTATCTTTCTTCATTCATCAATGCATCGATATCCAATGCATTAAGGTTAGCAATTGACTCAGCAGTTTTTTCTATTTTTCTGATCAGTTCTACCAATAAAGCCAGGTTAGCATCTGAGGAATTCTCTAGATGTTCCATTTTGAATTGATATACATCTCCAACCTCAAACACATCATCAACCTCACTCAACTCACCCACCATGGCAAGATTAATGGCTTGTGTAAATAGATCATGTCGAATTGATACAAGATCCTTGATTGTAGCTTTAATAGTATTCTTATAAGGTTGGTTCATATCTTAATAATTTCCTCATTAATTAAAATTGCTGTCAAGAATAGCTTTCTCACACTTTTCAAGATCACTTAATGATAGCGCTCCTTCATGCCCTTTTGCAATTACGTCCAACCTATAGTACGCTTCACTGTCATGTGGTACAATCTGCATTAACTGAGTGGCCCAGTTTAATGATAATTCTTTAAATAAACCTGTGGGTGTACGCATATACCATAGTATTAATCCCAGATATCCTAACCAATCGGGGAACCTACAATTATTTGATATTACTATGAGATCTGCTTCTTTACATATACCAATGATGTTTTCTTTCTGATCATCTGAATACTCACGAGAAAATGACCCTAATTCCTCTTCGTAATTTGTTCTCCTAGCATGTATAACCCAATTTTCTTCAATAGGAGATCTTCCTTTCCCCAACTCCTGGAAAGCATACCGGAAATGCATATGCCCACATGTCGTGCAATATAGATCCCAACACCAGTTCTCATCAGAAGCCAGTTTGCAGAGTGATTCAAATTGATTCATCGTCAATGTCCTTTATTCCATCTTCACCCCAGATCTTGACACGATCAGACCGTGTCATTAGCAATAACCCCTGGTAAGAAATGTAAAAGCCGGCTCCGCGAATCGGTTTACTCATCTCTTCATTTGTTTTATCACTCGAATTTGCAATTCCTACACTCGCAAAATAAGGAGTAGCATTATGCTGTGAAGCATGTTCTAACATCTGAAAATGAACTTCTTTCTCAAGAGTCCCTTTATTAGGATAAACGTCGGTACGAACAATGATAAATACCTGTTGTTCTTCCTTTTTAGCCACAATCTGGGGATTTACGCCAAGATCGGTATTAACACTTATTATTTCATATCCATCTTTCTTTAGTTGCTCAAACACAACCTGGCAACCAAAGTGGTGGATCTCTTCGATGGTCATTAGTTCCTCTTTCATAACATTTTATTCTCCATCATCTACTACAATATAAATCACACCATAATATGAGTAATCATAATAAAAGATCATGGTTGTTTTTGAGAACAGCTCCGGATGTCCATTCGCTAAACCAGCATAAAAGAAATAAGACATCCTTTCACTGAATTCGCTTCCTGGTTCCAACTCTCCGTTTATTATCTTATTAAAGTCTTGCTTTGACAGATAGTCTTCATCATCATCCTCTTGCACTTCGTGATCCTCGACCTGGTATAATTTTTCATATACTTTTATTGCTAGTTCAGGGCGAATATAATCCAAAAAATCTCCTCCTATATGAGTCGATGAAAAAATAACCAGGTGTGAACATTTTCCTACAATAGGTTCTTCATCGTTCTCCCAACCAAATAAGTGAGTCCCACAATGAGGGCAATATAGATTATTATGAAAACTAATCGATGGAAACTCTTTATTTGTATTTCCGCCATCACCTGGTTCTTCACCTATTGACAGAATATCATCAAACTTCATCTCCTCAACCTCACTCATGCGATCCAGTATATATGAAATTGCCGCTATTACATCCTCACCATGGAAGTAGACCTTATGAGAAGCAAAATCAGGTACTATTTCAACAGCCTTTCTGAAAGCATTGACTGCTTTACCTAATGCTCCTTCTTTAACACCGCTCTGATCCATGTGATAAAATCCCACATTCAACCAGGCAGGGCCAATATTTGGACATATGGTGAGTGCCTCGCGGTAATATTTGAATGCTTCTTCATATCTATTAAGGTGCATCAAACTAATTGCCCTGTTAGTAATGGCCTGAAAATTCTCAGGATCTATTGCAGATGCCTCGGAGTAGCACTTTACAGCCTCTTCATGTTGTTGGTTATGAAAATGACACAGTCCTTTATTGAACCAGTCACTGAATGTTGGCTCAAACTGCTTTTCTAAAAACAACTCATTACATAGATTTAAGCAGCTTGCAAAATCTCGTTCAGCTAAAAGCTTATCAATGCTATTCCGTTTGTCCTCTATAGCCATATTTATCCAATTACATCAAGAATCCTTGTTATCCGTTCAAAATTAAAACCATCAACCATATTATGTTTATGTTGGTATATTATCTTATTTCTTGTGAGTGGTTTGTTCTCGCTTAGAACACATTTCAGTTTTGTTATTTTCATCTTTTTATCCAGTTTCAATTGAATTCCGAGAAAAAAAACGTGATGCTCACAATCAGTTATCAGTTTTACATAACCGAAACAAGATTTTAAGTTCTCTTCTACGTCCCATCCATTTTCCTTTGCCAGGTCAGGATCTATAATTCTGCCAATGTACTTTTTTGATGCCTCTTCAAAAAAAACAGCGTTTTGTGATATTTCATCAAATCTCGGAAGATTCTGTTTTATCCAGTTTGTATCATCTACCAAAAGTCCATCCGTTTGCTTGGGTGTATTTAGGAATCTAGCTATTTCTTTGGCTACTTGTGCTTCATCATCTTTTGATACATCTGCACTGATTGGAGGGCCATGTCCAATCCCATAACTCGCATAGGCTTCAATATCTATCGAAATAATCTTATAATCTGGATCAGTCTGTATATAAGTTGATAAAAAAACCGGCATACCGGGTCTACCACCAAAATCTAAAACACCATGTGAAAGCAAATCAGATTTGCTTAATTTATTCAAGCTTTCAATTGAACTATTTATTTCAAATCCCTTATCAGTTTCCTCTATTGACCATTCAAATGACAAACATGATGGATCTATAGCTTCTCCAATTAGCTGGCCAAGTTCAATTAATTGTATGTCATCATTCATTTGTCAGCAATAAATATACTAGGTTTATATTTTCTCGATAGATTATATTAATGACAGTTTATCAGCCACTTATCCTATATGAGATTTCATAATTCTTTATATAATCTATTTCATCTTTAGTTAATCCATATAGAGGGCCTATAACATCATCAATTTCATCAATGATATGTTTTGATTTACCAATTTTGTATTCTTTAAAAGAATCTATATTTGCATATCGTTCGGTAATACGTTCATTAGCATTTTTTTCAATATCTAGTAGGTATTTGCTATAAATGCTTTCAAGTTGATTAACTTCTGTATTTCCAATCTTATCAACAGGAACCCTAAATGATTCAAGTTCATAGCGCTTTAAATCAAGATTATTTGAATATATCTGATAATACCAGAAAAAAAGATTGCTACTTAAAATAGCACCCATTATATTTGCGATAACTTGGTCGAAGTAAATTACTTTTTCTTTTGTTGAGTTCGTTGAATAGTTTGTAATTACCTTAAAATATCTACCCCCAGTAGATCTATAATAGATTGCAGAGCCAGTAACTCTGACTAAGCTTTGTACTGGGTATTGACAATTCAATATTTTACCGAGTATACTCTTTTCGATTTCATAGCTTATTTTGGGGAACCTTCCTTTTAATGCTAAGCCTTTCACATCAATAAACTCCAAGTTATTAACAAGGTATGATAAATTGAAATCATTATTTTTTCGATACATTTTAGTCATTAAAAGGTCGTTGTTTTTTAAATAATCCCTCTTGAAAAATAAAATTGAATTATTTACAACTGCGTTTTCAAATACCGGTTGTGGCCGAACCGCATATGATGAAATCTTTCCCAGACTACAATCCTTTTCAATCATTTTATGAAGGCCCTCAACAGAATCACTAGATGTAATTGATATAGGTGCATATTCCTGTTAAACTGA
>NPID01002892.1_pt2 | contig 12592 bp, 9 predicted proteins | sample 8637491 | NCBI WGS metagenome assembly NPID01 (sample SAMN07420843, study PRJNA396082) | bioreactor metagenome | isolation source: sample BA6 brine-fed electro-methanogenic bioreactor BA | place: Japan: Kochi | collected 2016-06-14 | reverse complement strand
CGTTCAGCTCGCCGTAGCGGATGGCCCTGTGGTTGTCCCAGCCGCTCGACACGCCGTTGATGGAATGCTTCAGCTGATCCCAGGGGTCGGTGGGGAAGTCTTCGCCTATGGCTTTCCTGTAGATCTCCCTATAGCTGTTCACGAGCCCCTTGAGGTCCTCGGTATCAAGCTGGGTGTCCAGCTTCACGCCCTTCTCGTCCTTGACTTTCTGCAGTGCGTGCTCGAAGTCGTGATGGGGTATATTCATCACAACGTCGCCGAACATCTGCATGAACCTTCTGTAGGAGTCCCAGGCGAACCTNNGTGTCCATCATTCCCGGCATGGAAACAGCAGCACCGCTCCTCACGGAAACGAGAAGGGGGTTGTCGGGATCGCCGAACTTCTTCCCGAGTTCCTTCTCGAGTTTGGCAATGTTCTCCCTGGCCTGTTCCTCGAGGCCTTCGGGCCAGACTGAACCGGCCCTGTAAAAAGCTTCGCAGGCTTCGGTGGAGATGGTGAATCCCGGGGGGACCGGCATTCCTATTCTGGTCATCTCGGCCAGATTGGCGCCCTTGCCTCCCAGAAGCTCCTTCATTGTTCGATCGCCGTCGGTTCCCGTTGAACCGAAGTAGTAAACGTACTTCCTGGATGTCATGTCTTCCCGTTCCGTTTGAATTCGAATTTATCGTTGAAAGATGAACTGTTCAGCCGGCAGACCGGCAGGGCCCCGGGCCGCAGAAAGACCCGGGATTCCCGCGCTTAATATACAATATTCGTGAAAAGACCGTGGTCAGTCCCGGTAACCTTTTCTCCGCCAGATATATGCCACGAACTCCTCTATCTCCCTGCGCTGGAGCTCGTCAGCCGGGGTTACCCTCTCGAAGACCCAGGCAGCGGCATCTGCCGCGGTTTCGAAGGCTTCCTCTGAAGTGCCCAGTTCCGCCAGGACCGAGGCGATCTCCTCACCCCTTGCCTCCCTGAGCAGATCGGATCCCTCTTCGGAGACCCTTTCCAGCAGATCCGTGGAAGGGATGGTCACGGATTCCCTGATGATGTGGTAATGATCCCTGAGCTGGGTGACCGAAACACCGTATTCCGCGGCGAGCTGGTCCTGGGTGTGATGGGGCCCGGACCTGGTTACCGCATATTCCAGAGCGGCGGCCCAGGCCTCCGGTTTCCTCCCCGTGGGGGAATACTCGGCGCAGAACTTCTTCCATGTCTGGGAAGCTGCCCTGGCCACTTCGCCTGTGTATCCGTGTAGCCCCAGCATTCCCGCCGTCATGCCGGGAACCACGTCCTCCAGCGGAAGGGGTCTCACTTCCACGGCGCTCCTGCGCATCTGGACCCTGAGGGCCTCTATTCGGAGAAGACTGTGCTCTATCTTCTCGTCGAAGGGGGCCAGCTCCTTTGCCTGAAGCAGCAGGTGCAGGCTCTCCTCCAATCTGTCAGCCTTGGCTTCAAGGAGTGCGAGGTATGTAAGTGTGGAGGGTATCCTGTACTTCTCCCTCCTGGCTACCGAAAGCAGTATCCGCTCTGCTTCCTCGTCGCGGTTAAGCATCATGAGCACCAGACCCTTCTTCCGAAGGGCGTCGGTATCCCTGGGATACAGCTTCAGGTAGGAGTCCAGAGATTCCAGTGACATGTCGAAACGGTCAAGTTTGAGGAACACATCTGCTCCCAGGAGAAGCGCAGCGGGACCGGGAACCCCCAGCCACCTGAAATCTGCCAGCCTTCTGGCGGCTTCGCTTACCCTCCCCGTCTCCAGATCGAGCCTGGAGAGCTCCAGGGATGCCAGGTTGTGATCCGGCGTACCCCTGACAGAACGGTCCTGAAGAAGCCTCTCCAGGCTCTCCCTGGCCTTTTCCGAGTCACGGGATTCCCTGGCTTCCTCCACCTGCTTCCAGAGCCAGCTGATCTTGTCGTTACCCATGATCCCCCCCCGAGGGATGGTGTTCAGTTCACTGTGGCGAGCACTCCGGTAACCGAAGAGGACCGGCTGAACAGCCCGCTTTCGGTCTGGGCATCTATCCTGTAAATGTAAGCGCCCGAAGCCGGAATGTCACCATCGGCGTCGAGACCGTTCCAGATGATCTGGTTGTAGCCCTGGGAACAGAGCCTGGAAACGGACTGGATCCTTCTGCCTGCGGTGGTGAAGATCGAAACCGTCACATGGGCCTCTGAGGAAAGGCTGAAGCTGAAACACCTGGTGCCGGAGCCGGGGTTCGGATAGACGATGTGCTGCTGTATGGCCACTTCACCGGCTTCGGTGGAGGTCACATAAAGGGTGTCAGTGGAGATGTTGCCCGCACCGTCCATCCCCCTGAGGATGAACCGGTGCTCTCCCTGGGAAAGTTCTCCCACCGTGTATTGAAGCTGTCCCGTGGTGGTGGAGCCGGTGTTGTAGGAAAACGCGTGGGAAACGTCGTACTCTTCGCTGTCCACGAAAAGTCTGATCCCGTTCCCGGTCCTTCCAAGGAAATTGATGCCGCTGGGATCCGAGAGCTCCGCCTCGAGGAGTCCTTCCCCTGTTACCACCGGTTCCGCCACATCCTGCTGACCGGCGACCCACATGGATATCTCAGGACCCTGATAATCATCGGGCTGGGTGCCTCTGACAAGCACTACAGGAGCGTCGGCCCCCAGTTCGATCCCGGAGGCCACCACGGCGGCTCCATCTATGCGGGCCATATCCCCGGTGGCACAGGAGTAGGGGATTATGCATTCGGCGGAGAACCTGGAATCGTTCAGGGCAGCCCGACCCCTCCATGCGGTTCCACCCTGCCTGTGGTAGTCGATGGTGCCTCCTCCCAGCATGGTGTACTGCCACGGAATGTCCGACTCGGTTATCTCCAGGAGGGCCAGCCCGTCAGGGGAAACGGCCTCGCCCTGCACCGAATTGATCTCCCCTGAAAACAGCGTGTCTCCCTGGAGGGTGACAGCAAGCCTTGGATCAGCCATCATCAGCGTTATGTCCGGAACGCCCAGATAAACGTAGTAAGAACTGTTGCCTGCCCTTGCGGCCTGTATCTTCCCGGCCCAGAAGGAGTAGCCCATGGAGTTCCCTTCGCCGGTGAGCTGGTCCACCACCATGGACGCGTAGGCGAAGTTGGCGGGAGCGGTGGTGCCGCCGGTTGCTCCGATGCTGGCCACCGCGCCTCCTCCGGGGTGATAGACCACCTTCTCTCCTATGCAGTCGACTCCCGGGGCGAAGAACCTGGACAGGTCGCAGGAGAAGAACATGGCCAGCGGGAGCCTGTGGGAGTTCTGCAGTGATCCCGGATCATCCCCAAGGAAAACCTTTTCGTGGGCCATCTGATTTGCCGAACCGTGGCCGAAGAAGAGCATTACCCCCATACCCCGGTTCCACAGGTCGATGAATGCTTCCCTGGCCTGGGGTTTTTCCGGATGTACGCCATCCGGGGTGGTTCCCTGGGGCCATGGGTATTCTATGAGATAGAACTTCTCCGGTTTGACATGGGCGGGAAGGTGGGAGTAGCAGATCTCCTCCATGTACTCGGTGTGCTCCTCTTCTCCAGGGGAGTATCCTCCCCACTCGTCATCGGCGAAAAGGACGAATCTGCCCGCCCAGCTGCCCCCGGCCTGAAGGGAATGGTACATGGAGGTCTTGGCTACTACAGCGCCGAAGGCCGCAGGACTCCCGGCGGGTATCCTTGCCACCGGTATCTCCGGATAAACCGCGTTCTCGTGAACCTGGGCGAACCAGTCCTCAGAGGCCCAGGCGGGATAGCTGGTGTCGTTGCGGAGATATATCTGAGCCGGCACCAGATCAGGGATGGTGGTGGAATAACCCAGTGGATCGTAGTGGCCGTCGCCGCAGAGGATGACTCCACTCAGCGGTTGGGTCCATGAATCCATGCCCCACCTCACGGCTGACCTGATGGCCCCGGGATCCTTTACCCCCTGGCCGAACTCGTCGTAGATCTCCTGATAAGTGGCCATGTATACCGTCTGTCCCCTGGAGGAGTAGATGGGGTGAAGCATCTGGGCGGCCTGATACATGTCACCCGGGACCGCAACCAGGACATCCCCCTCGGAGGAGGCACCCAGTATCCTTCCGGGCTGGGCGGGTTCGATGGAGAGGGGTGATTTCATGGACCGGGGTTCAACGGCAAGCAGCACGGCGAAATCGCCTCCCGGATCATGTGTGAGATCGGCGGTTGAGTCCGCAAGTGTCCATCCGGTGAGTTCCACAGGCGAGTACGGGTCGGTGATGTCATAGATCAGGGCCTCAGGGGAAACCGGGCCAACGCTCAGGGAGAGGGGGCCTGGGGGTATGCCGGTGAGATAAGCCGGATAACCGGCTGATTTCGCCAGCCTTGCCGGAACAAGAAGCTCGGCATAGTCCAGGTAGGTGCTTCCGTGCCAGTCACTCCAGAGCTTGAGCATGTTGCCTCCCGAGGATACCGAGATGCTGTCCAGGGAGTAGTACTCGTGCCTTATGCCCCAGGCTATGGTATCCAGGACCACGGTGCCGTCCAGCTCCGCGACCAGGTTGTGGTCCCACGGTGTTATCCCCGCTTTCAGGATCGCCAGCCTGAATGTGGCCAGGTCGGACTGGAACGGGGAACCCAGGTAGAAATAGCTGGGGGTGTTCTCGAAAATGAAACCCCAGAGCCACCCTGTGCGGTTCCCCTGGTGGTTGGAAAGCACCTCCTCCTCGAAACCGAATGGCACTGTTCCGCTCTCCACAGGCGTTCCCCCGGAAGGCTGAGCTTCAGCGGCTGTAATTCGTGCGCCGTTCTGCCCTCCCCATGTAAGCCAGAAGGTGTTTGCCCTGTCGTACCTGTGCGGGGAACGGTATAGAGAATCGGAGGTGAAACGCCAGCTCCAGAGACCCCTGCCGTAGAATACAAGGGAATCCCCCTGGCCGAACACGCCGTCGCCGCCGTCCTCTACCGAGATGGCCACCGGATGAAGCTGGTGCTCAGCGGTGCGGTCTTCCGGGTCGAACATCTCTCCGGGACCGGAGAACATGGCCAGGGTCTGTGAAGGAACGCCTGAAACCTGGCAGCCAGCCGCCTCCAGCTCCTGGCATGTAACCGAGTAGAATCCGGTCTCGTCCGCCTGTATCCTTGCCCAGGGCCTTCCCCAGAAGGGGCTTTCAGGGGATCTCTCCATCCTGGGCCACCAGGTGTCGGCACCGGGGCACAGATGCTCCAGCAGGCTCCCGCCAACGGGTCTTCCCCCGGGGGCATCATCGTGGTTAAGGGCAAAGCTTATGCGGGAAGCATAGATGGAAGGCGAACCGTAACTGAAGGGAGATACGCTTACCACCGCCACAGTGGTGCCCAGCATATCCACTATCTCCATGGAAACCGGCTGATGTGCCGGGGGAATGTCCCTGGAAGCCCTTTCTTCTCGGGCTTCGAGGCCTGTTCCGATGGCAGCTGGAGCGGAAGAGAGGGGCATCCGTTCATCCCATCCGGTCCTGGAGGTTTCCTCCACCACCCATTCCAGTGCGGGATCCGTTCCGGGGGGTACAGGGAAGAAGTAGCGGCCCGCCGGAACCTGTCCGTAATCTTCGGTGACCTTCTGATACATTCCCGGCACGTGGATCTCGACCAGGTCGTCAACCGGCGCCAGGACCGGTCGGGGGACCTCAACGGTGACCTCGTGGCGGACCGCCGTGAGGGCCAGCAAAAGAACGAATACTGACAGTTCGAACCTCCCTGAGCCAGCGGGGTGCAGTTTTGATATATAATCAATACTCAACCATCGATTGGAGGTTCCCCGCTGCCGGGTCTTTCATGGAAACTTGCGTGGCGCTATCTCAGGCGTCATCCCCGAAGGAGGAGCCTGGCCTTCGCTTCGGTGGTGAGCACCGCCGGAGTGGCCCTGGGAGTTGCCGCCCTTGTGGTGGTCATGGGGGTGCTCTCGGGACTGGAGGAGTTCATCGGTACCAGTGTGCAGGCCGTTGACGCCCCATTGGCGGTGGTTAACCCCGGCGGTGAAGTAAGTTCTGACTCCTCCTTTGCCGAAGGGATCGAAGCCCTTCCCCAGGTCCGGGGAGCCTACCCCTACATCGACGGTGAAGCAGTGGTACGGATGCCCTCCAGGAACAGTGAAGCGGGATGCCTGGTTAGGGGAATAACCCCCGGGAGCTTCACCGCCTCGGGTCTGGACACCATGCTGATATGGGGGGATCCGCCTTCGATTTCCGGGGAAGACCTTCCAGGGGCCGTACTGGGCGTTTACCTATCGGAGGACTTCATGCACAGCGCCGGTGACACACTGCTTTTCTTTCCCCCGGAGGCTTTTTTCACAGGGGGAAGGGCCGGCGCGGGAAGGGCAGTGCTCGCAGGGGCCATCGAAACCGGTCTGCCCGCCAACGACAGGAGGATAGCCTACCTGCCAATAGAGACCGCCTCCAGAATGTTCATGCCCCGGGGAGGTTACACCGGATATTTCATCATCCCTTCCAGCGGGTACTCCCTTGAGGAGGTCACCTCGGCGGTCGCCGGCGTTCTCCCCGATTCCCTGGAAGCGCTTACATGGCAGCAGAGGAATCCGGCGCTGTACGCAAGCCTGGAACTGGAGAGGATGGGTTCCTTCGCGGCGATCCTTCTCATAACCCTGGTGGCTTCCTTCAACATAACCGGAACCATCTCCAGGACCGTTGTGGAAAGAAGAAGGGACGTGGCCGTGCTGATATCCATGGGCGCCGAAAGGAAGCTCATTCTCAAGGTGTTCCTCTGGGAGGGCATGCTGGTGGGCCTCACAGGGGCCGCCGCCGGGATAGCCCTGGGCCTGGCCGGATGCTGGGCAATAGGCTCCACCGGGCTAATCCAGATCCCGGATGTGTACTCCTTCCACGACAGCTTTCCAATGAAGGTCTCTCCCACTGCAGTTCTGGCCGCGGGAGGAGCCGCTGTGCTCATCAGTCTGCTTGCGGCTGTCATACCCGCCGCGAGGGCGGCGTCGCTGGATCCCGTGGAGGGTCTCAGACAGTGAGTCTCCTCCTGCTCCTTCTCTCTTCCTTCTCTCCGGGGGACTCGGCCATGGCCCTTGCGAACCTCAGGTTCATCCCTGAAGCTGCGGTTCTCTACGCACAGATGGCGGCGGTGGAGAACGGCGAATGGCTGGTGGGCTACGGAAGGCTGCTTGAAGCCTCCGGCGATTTCGCCGGGGCCAGAAGGATATACGGCCTTGCCCTGGGGCGGAGTTCGGATACCGCATCCTCCAGATGGCTGATGAACCGCAGGGCGGGAACGGCTCCGCTGGATACCACCATAGTCCTCCTGGTGAGGGTGGCGAACACAGGAAGCGTCGCAGCCAGGAACATTCAGGTTCTGATTCCGGAACCGGTGGAGCACCCGCCCTTCCAGGACCTTGACGTCATCACTTCGGATTTCCGCGTTTCGATGGGGATGTTCACCGCGGAGATCCCATGCCTCGCACCGGGGGACACAGCGGTTCTCGCAGCTGGTCTGCGGATCTTCCAGACCCCGGGCACAATGAGGCCGGTAACGCCTGAGATCAGCGATGAGACGATTGGAACCCTGGCCGGGATGATGAGGGACCTGCCCGTTCCGGATGCCCTCCCCGGCCCGTGCGTTCCCATGTGCCAGGAGCTGCGGGATCAAGCCGGCGGATCAGGGGTGGCGCTGTCGGTGGAGGGAGGTCTCACGGTGGATTCAGGAGAACTGGTCTTCCACGCGTGGAACCGCATCAGGGGAACCGGGGTGAGACTGGATCCCCTTCTTTTCAAGACCGATTCCCTCCTCGCGGTGGCCCATTGGCCAACCGACGTGATACCCCTCTGGGAACTGGATCCCACCGACGGCTACGAACTCACGCTGCTCTTCGACAGCGATATCTACCGGCTTGCAGGTTCCATGGAGGCCAGGTTCAAATAGCCTCCCATCAGCTGAAGTGATCGTATCCGCCCTGACCGGTTTTCATCCTCTTGCCATCGGCGATTACATGAAGCTCGCCATCCCCGGTGACACGGCCTATCATCGCCGCTCCCTGAACCTCGGCACCCGGCGGAAGGGAAAAGAGCAGCTCGAAGTCCTCCCCTGCGGAACATGCTTCCAGCGGCCTTCCGGAACAGTAGGGCACCAGAGGCACCCGGCCCAGGTCCAGTGAAACACCAACTCCGCTCTCCTCCATGATGTGCCTGCACTCTGAGAAAAGACCGTCGGATATGTCTATCGCAGCCTTTCCTCCGGCAGCTCTTATTCCCTGGACCGCGTCGAATCTGGCCCTGGGCTCAAGGAACAGGCGGACCTGTTCCGTTTCCTCGGCGGTAAGCTTCCTATCCCTGGAGCGTTCCAGCAGTTCAGGGGTGTCCAGCGATCTTCCCAGGGGTCCCGTTACCCAGAGGGTCTCACCGGGGGTGGCCGCGCTCCTCAGCAGAGGAGGGGCTTCTCCGCAGTCCCCGATGGCGGTAAGGGTAACACCGAACACCGGCCCCCTTACCGTTTCGCCCCCTGCAAGGGAGCAGTCCGGCCTGGAGGTGAGGCCCCTGTAGAAATCCATTATCCAGCCGACCTCGATGTCCCCCGGGAGCATAAGGGAACTGAAAAGGTATCCCGGCGGGCATCCCATTGCGGCAAGGTCTGAGAGAGTGGCCTCAAGAAGCCTTTCAGCGGTTCTTTCCGCGGTGGTCCACCACCTGTGGAAATGGGTTCCCTGGAAGAAGGAATCGGTGGTGACCACAGGTGTGGACAGGCTTTTCAGGACCGCGGCGTCGTCCCCGGCCAGGGCCATGGGGAAATCCCTTCTCAGGGCTTCTATGAAACCCCTCTCACCCATCTCGCCTATCCTGGCGCTCATCTCTTCAGTATGGTGCCAAGTTCCGCAAGCCTGGACTCTGCGGCGGCTTCAGGGGCTGTCATGGATCCCAGCGGGGCCCTGCAGGCAGCGGAGCACGACGGAGCTTCGGAAAGCAGCAGAAGCGCCTCGGCAAGAACGCTTTTCGCCATCTTCACATTATCCTTAACCACCTGGATGACCATTTCCACGGTAACCGCCTCCTCCGACTGATGCCAGCAGTCGTAGTCGGTGCTCATGGCCAGGGTGCCGTAGCAGATCCCGGCTTCCCTTGCAAGCTTAGCCTCCGGCAGCGTGGTCATTCCTATAAGGTCGAACCCCTGCCTTCTGTAGAACTCGCTTTCCGCCCTGCTGCTGAAGGCGGGTCCCTCCATCACAACGAGGGTGCCTCCGTCGTGAACCACCGCTCCGGCATTACGGCATGCCTTTACCAGCAGCTCCCTCAGCCCCGGGCAGTAGGGGTCGCCGAAGGGAGCGTGGGCTACGACCCCGTCCCCGAAGAAGGTTGAACGCCTGATCCCCCTGGTCCTGTCGAAGAGCTGATCCGGAACCACGAAGTGCCTGGGCTCGATCCCATCCCTGAGGCTGCCCACCGCGTTGAAGCTTATCAGGGTGCCCGCCCCCATGCTCTTCAAGGCGTAGATATTGGCGGCGTAGGGGACCTCGGATGGAGAGAACCTGTGTCCGTCGCCGTGCCTGGGTATGAAGGCAAGGTCCATTCCGTGCATCCTGCCCAGGGTAATGTCCGAGGATGGGTCCCCGTAGGGGGTCTGAACCCTGCGAGTACTGAGTATCTCAACACCGGGAATGGTGTATATTCCGCTTCCGCCTATGATCCCCACTGTTCGGTTCATGTCATTCCTTTCCGTTCCGTTCAGCGGTCAATATACGAAGGAGCGAGGTTGCCGGTAAGAATACTCTCACTGACGTTTCAGGAACTGGAAAAGTGGCTGGTGAACGAAATGGGGGAAAAGGCCTTCCGCGCGAAGCAGATCTTCACCTGGCTGCATTTCAGGAGGGTCCGGTCTTTCTCCCGGATGACTGATGTTTCCCTGGCCCTGCGCTCCCGGCTTGAGGAAACCGCGGAGATAACGGTACCCCGCCGGGAAAGTGCCGCGGAGGCTCCTGATGGTACGGTGAAGTACCTTCTGAGCCTTCCAGGAGGGCCGGCGGAGTCGGTCCTGATACCGGATCCCCCAAGGCTCACGGCATGCCTGTCCACCCAGTACGGATGCAGGATGGGCTGCAGGTTCTGCATGACCGGTTCAGCCGGTTTCCACGGCAACATGACCGCCGACGAGATAGTGTCCCAGCTCTACACCATGGCTGAGGGTTCCAGGAACAGGATCAGCAATGTGGTCCTCATGGGAATGGGGGAACCCATGGACAACTGGGAGAGCGTGGCCGCCGCCCTGGACATCATGAGCGATGACAGGGGGATATGCATCGGGCAGAGGAAGATAACGGTTTCCACCGTGGGTATTCCCGGAGGGATCGCCAAGCTGATCGACCTTAAGAAGCAGTACGGACTGGCGGTATCTCTTCACAGCGCAGTGGAATCCGTGAGAAGGAACCTCATTCCAGCCGCTTCCGCACTGACCCTCCCGGAACTGAAGGACGACATGCTCAGGTACACCGAAGCCACGGGCCGCAGGGTCACACTGGAGTACTGCCTGATCCGCGGGGTGAACGACTCGCTATCCCATGCTTCGGCCCTGGCAGCCTATGCCTCGGGGCTGCCCTGCAAGATAAACCTGCTGATCTACAACCCCGTACCCGGTCTGGAATGGGAAAGACCCACGGAAACTGCGGTGAAGGAGTTCACCGAGTTCCTGTACCCCAGGTGCCAGGCCGTTACCCTGAGAAGGTCCAGGGGAGGGAAGGTGGCAGGGGCCTGTGGACAGCTGGGCGCTTCGGTGCTTGAAGATCCCGCTAGAAAACCAGGCTTCCCTGTATCCTGAGGCCGCTGAGGTCCTCTTCCGTTTCCCCTGCGACACCGCCGCCGGTGGGAACCCATTCGCCGATCAGCGTCAGGTCGAAGAAGCTTTTCTCTCCGGTCTTGATCCTGGTTCCCACCTCTACACCCAGCATTGCCCCGCCGGTGCTTGTGGTCTCGACTCCGGAATCGTCCGCGGCTGAATCCCAGACCAGGATGCCTCCCCCTGTAACCCCCATGAAGGGCTCCAGGGCCCTGGAACCGGCATAGGGCCTGTAGAAGGGGAACTTCCTGTAGCCCAGACTTAGGATCACCGCTGTTATTCCGTCGTAGTCCTCATTGTCGGTACCGCAGAAAGCCGGCCCCGCTGTGAGCCGGAACATGTCCTCCTGGAACATGGGGGTTTCGATACCCGCCATGAATCCGTAGCCAACGGTCAGTTCGCTGTCCTCGTTCATCAGCCCCGGAAGCCAGGCTCCGCCTCCAAGAACGAAGTCCATGGCGTCCCTTGCCGGTTCCTCCTGCGCCGCGGCTGCGAAAGCCGCAAGGAGAAGAACCACTGTGAGTGCTTTCATCATCAACCCCCTTTTTCAGTTCTCTATTCCCCGTCTGGCGGAAAGCCCTTCCGTATTGTAGTAGTGCTTTATCTCAAGCATTTCCGTGACGAGGTCCGCCTTTTCCAGGATTCTATCGGTTGCGTACCTGCCGGTAAAGACCAGCTCAACCGAGCCAGGTCTTGACCCTATGAGCTCAAGGGCAACTTCTTCATGAAGTACCCCCATATGCACTGCGACACAGATCTCATCGGCTCCCACCAGTCCGAACTTTCCCGAATGCATCGCTTCCCCGGTGGCTTCAGCGGCCATGAGGGCGTTCCTCAGGTCATCCGGGGAGGGCTTCTCGCCTGGATTGATGAAGGCCGGCCCGCCGAACTGGCGGATGGTGATCTCGGGAAATCTCCGGGGAAGGCAGAGTTCCGAATACTCCTGGCCCTTCATGAACTGGGCTATGAAAACCCCCATCCCCGAGCAGGCCGCCCTGACCGAGAGACCCAGCAGAGCGGTGGTCTTTCCCTTTCCGTTCCCCGTATAGACCTGAAACCTGCCTGTGCCCACGGTTCATTCGCTCCCTTCAAGGAACCTCGCCAGCTGTTCCTGCAGATAAACGTTATCCGGATCCAGCTCCAGCGCGATCCCTGCCTGTTCCACCGCCTGGGAGACAAGGCCGCTTCTGTAGAGGGCCTCAGCCAGCGTATCCCTTATATTCGCGTCCTCCGGGGCGAGTTCCACAGCTTTTTCAGCCATTTCCACCGCCTCTTCCAGCATCAGGTCCCTGGTGGCCAGCTCCCAGGCTCCCAGGTTCAGCAGCTGGGGATTGTCGCTTCCCTGTGTGGACAGCCTTCCCAGGATGTGGAGCATTCTCTCTTCTGCCACCGGATCGGTGTCCATGCCTTCAGCGTAAACCGGAAGGCAGTTGTAAAGCTCCCAGGTGTAAAGGTGATCTCCCAGCACTGCAAGCGGGTCGGGGTTGTCGTTCACCACCAGCTCCACGAACCTGTCGGTGGCCCCGGAATGCCCTCCGGCCTCCCTCACCACCAGAAGTCCCGCTGACTGCCTGCCCCGGGAATCCCCTCCGGCGGCCTCCCCTGCCAGCAGCGCCGCGTAGAGCCTTTCAGCCAGGGGGAGCCCTTCCGTCTCCAGATAGGCCCTCTCCATTTCGCTTACCACCTCAGGCCCGGTGAGGATGTTGCCCTGGATGGTGTAGCCCTCTCCCTGGACTGAACCTGCCCAGGCCATGCAGCCGCTTCCGGTGAAGGCCGCGGCATTGCCCCCTGCGTCGACGATGCCAAGCTGCCTCTGTTCCCTGAGGGAGTCTTCCTC
>NPID01009075.1_pt2 | contig 12627 bp, 8 predicted proteins | sample 8637491 | NCBI WGS metagenome assembly NPID01 (sample SAMN07420843, study PRJNA396082) | bioreactor metagenome | isolation source: sample BA6 brine-fed electro-methanogenic bioreactor BA | place: Japan: Kochi | collected 2016-06-14 | reverse complement strand
CATAAGCGCCAGAGCTACCACATTGAATGCTCGAAGCCCCATTCCCGGGGTCCTTGGGCAAAAACTCGACCTTTGCCCCCAAGATTTCACGCCCACACCGCCCTCGAGACGGGGGTGGTGCGCACCTGTCGCCACATGCGATAACCCCGACAAGAGCGCTGGCATCCCCTTTAGTCTTCTGTATAATGTAAAGCTAGAAGTCCGTTTCCCTCCAAAGAGGAACGGTACAATACCCCGCGCGCAGGAGAGACGAGGATGAGACGTATACCCCGGTTGCTTGGCCTATTGCTGATGGCTCTGATAGTGGGATGCGGAAGGTCCGCCCCCCCTGCCNNCCCGGCCCTCCCCCCTCCTGAACCGCCCCCCACAGAGAGCGAAAGCGACACAGCCCCCGAATTGGTCATCTGGGCGGAGTACTGGACAGTCGATGCGATGAACAGTGACCCGGAAGGACGGGGGCGCTACGGACGCTATCTGGTGGAGCAGTTCGAAGCCGAGCATCCCGGGGTCACCGTGCGGTTGGAGTTCCATGGCTGGGACGAGGGCTTGCGCCAGAATCTTTCCAACGCGCTGCTGGCGGGTACCCCTCCCGACGTCGTTGTCGGCGAGAACTTCTTCCGGCCCCTGATCCACGCCGGCGAGTTACTCCCCCTAGACCCCCTGCTGGAAACCGTCCGCGAGGAGCTGCTTCCCGGCACTTACGAGGCCGTCGCCCACGAGGGGCAGATTTACGGGCTGCCGGCCTTCACCGGGGTCTTCGGCTTCGAGCGCAACTGTGAGGTCATTACCGCCGCTGGATTGGACTGCGATCATCCCCCTGCCACCTGGACGGAGCTGCTGGCACAGAGCCGGATCATCACCGAGCGCGGCGAGGATGCATACTACGGCTATACCTTGCAGGGACCGGCGGAGACCTACCTGGGGAGCGCCCTTCGGATCGCCGTCTTCCTGGCACAAGCCGACGCGGAGCTCTGCCTGGATGACTGTTCGCGCCCCTACTTCGATAACCCCCGTGCGCTGCCCGTCCTCGAGTTCCTGCGGGAGCTGCACCGCACCACCCCTCCGGGCCTCGCCTTCAACCCCGATGAGGGCCAGATCTACGAGCAGCTCTTTCGCGGCCTGACCGCTTACCAGATCGCCGGCAGCTGGCATCCCCAATGGGCGCGCGAGACCGGCTGCGCCGACTGCCGTTACTCCGCGGTGCCCATCCCCGAAGGGGGACATGAGGCCAGTCTGGTGGTTGGCAACGTCATCTACGTCGTGCTGGCGCAAAGCGAGCAACCCGACTTGGCCCTGGAGTGGGTCCGCTTCCTCGTCCGAGACGACGTGCAGGCCTTGGTCTATCCCACCCTGGGTCGCCTGCCCACCACCCGCACGGCTCTGGAGACTCTGCGCCCCTCGGTGGAGCCGGAGATGCAGCCCTTCATCGATCAGCTGCTCTACAACCCCCATCTCACCGTCTTGCCCCAGTGGCGAAGGGAGCCCCAGGAGCTCTGGCGTATCTACAACGAGATGGTGATCCAGGTACTGACGACAGAGCGTCCCATTATGGAGCTCATGAACGAGGCCCAACTCGCGGCGGAGGGAATCCTGGAACCGTGACCGGCAGAAAACACCACCTGCGTACAAAAATGACGTTGGCCTTTCTCGCGCTGACCCTGATCGCGCTGGGTGCGCTGGTCATGCTCTACACGCGCACCACGCGGACGGCCCTCGTGGGTGAAGCCAACCAGACGCTCTACGCCGCAGCCTCCCGCACCGCCTCCAGCCTTGATACCTTCCTGAACAACAATCTGAACAGCCTGCGTGCCGAAGCCGCCCTACCGGAAATCCGCTCCTTCATGGCACTGACGCCCGAAGCGCAGGCCAGCGCTCGGCGGAATTCGACCATCCTCGAGGTGCTGAACACCCTGCGGCGCAAGGACCTCTTTCACATCGAATCCTACGGGCTGCTGAACCGGGACGGCATCAACGTGGCAGACACACTGCCTCATCGCGTGGGTGAGGATGAGTCCCAGGCAGCTTATTTTCGGCGCCCCCTGGAGACGGGAGTTCCCTGCATCGCCCCAGTACAATTCGCAGAGCGCGTGGGAGGCGTCTACTTCCATTTCAGCGCGCCCATCCGGAATGATCTGGGGCAGATCGTCGGCGTATTGCGCGTGCAGTACAGCGTGGGATACCTGCAGCAGCTGGTGCTAGAGACCCGGGACCTCGCCGGTCCGGGCTCCTTCGCCATTCTGCTGGACGAGAATTATATGCGTCTGGCCCACTCCACCACACCGGCGCTCGTCTTCAAGACGGTGACCCCTCTCGATCCAGAGGTGGAGTCAGAACTCCGGACCTCGGGGCGGCTGCCGAATGTCTCCCCGGCAGCGCTGGCGACCGACGTTCCCGCGCTGCGCGCCGGGTTGGAGGGCATGGAGACCCAGCCCTTCTTCGTCGCCGACGCCCACGACGGCAGCACGCCCCCGGAACAGCTGGCTGTGGTTCGCTTGAAGAACCAGGATTGGTACGTGATCTTTGCGCAATCACAGGAGACCTTCATGGCACCCGTAGAGCAGGCCGTACGCGCCACCATCAGCTGGGCCACGCTTATCGGCGGCAGCGTGGTCTTTCTCGCCTTCGTCGCCAGCGACTGGCTCACGCGTCCCGTCATCCATCTCACCCGGGTGGCGGAGCAGATTGCAGCGGGCGATCTGGATGCAGAAGCCTCGGTGCGTTCGCAGGATGAAATCGGGCGTCTGGCGCAGACCTTCAATTCCATGACGTCCCGGCTGCGCGAAACCCTGATCGGTCTACGCGAGACCAACGAACAGTTGATTCAGGAGGTAGCCGAGCGGGAGCGGGCTCAAGAAGAACGGCAACGCTTGTTCGAGGCGGAGCAACGGCAGCGCCTGCTGGCGGAGACCCTGCGGGAGGTCACACTGGCGCTCACCTCCCCAACCGGGTTGGATACAGTGCTACAGGAGATCCTGAACCAGGCCCAACGCATCGTGCCTTATCCTTCCGCCCAGATCGCCCTGCTCGAAGGCGATACCCTCTGCCCGGTGCGCAGATCGGGGCCCGATCCCTACACCACTGCCCCGCCCTTGCACCACGGCTCCCACACGCTCTCCCAACTGCCCTTTGACGAAGCAGCAGTACAGAGCCGAACCCCGGTACTCGTTCCAGACACGACCCGCGAGCCGCGCTGGCGAGAGTTCGAGGCCACCGCATGGATTCGCTCCTACCTGGTGTTCCCCATCTGCCTCCAGGAGCGGGTACTGGGCGTCCTACGACTGCACAGTGACACGCCCGGCTTCTTCTCCAGCCAAGACGGTCAGCGCTTGCTCCCGCTGGTGAGCGCCGCTGCCATCGCCCTTGAGAAAGCCGCCTTTGTGGAGGGGCTGGAAGCGGAGGTCGCCGCCCGAACGGCGCAAATTCGCGCCGAGCAGGAAAAGAGCACGCGCATTCTGGACAGCGTCGCCGACGCCATTCTCATGACCGATGAAGAGCTGCGCGTCAGCTACCTCAACTCCGCCTACACGCGCCTCACGGGCTTCACGGCTTCTGAGGTGCTCGGACAACCGCTAACGTCGCTCACCTCCGGCCCGGAGGGTCTATGGGAAGCAATCGAAGCGACGCTGCGCCAACGGCGGATCTGGGAGGGCGAACTCCTCGTTCCCGACAGGGACGGGGTTCACCACGATACAACCACCACCGTCGCGCCCGTCTACGCAACGGAAAGGAGACAGGTCGGCTACGTGATTAGCCATCATGATGTCACCGCCCGAAAGCACTTTGAACGCGCCCAACGCGCCTTTCTGACCAGCGTCTCCCACGAGTTGCGCACCCCCGTGACCACGCTGCGCCTCTATCTGCAGCTACTCCGACGTGGGGCCGATGAGAAGAAGGTCGCCAGCTATCTGCAGAACGCGACGACGGTCACCGAGCAGCTGCTCCAGTTGGTGCAGCACTTCCTCAGTGCAGCCGCCCTGGAGACGGAGCCCGGCGTCACCGTCTGGCAGCCGATCCAGCCGGGCCGACTCGTCGAGGAGCTGATTGCTTACCGGCAGGGACGGGCGGCGCAGGAAGTCGCGCCCCTCAGGGTGAGTCCCCTTCCCCCAGAGCTGCCCGAGCTGAGAGGGGATTCCGAACGGCTTACGCACGCCCTGCGCGAGATTCTCGACAACGCCCTTACCTTCACCCCACCGGAGGGAGAGGTTCGTCTGGAGGTACGCACTGTCTCAACGAGCGAGGAGAAGTCGGAACTCGCCATCAGCATCTCCGATACCGGTCCGGGCATAGAAGAGGATGAGCGGGGCCGAGTCTTTGAGCTTTTCTTCCGCGGCCAGGCAGCGCTCTCCCACACGCAGCCCGGCATTGGGCTGGGCCTGCCCATCGCAAAACGGATCGTCGAAGCTCACGGCGGGCGCATCACACTGGAGAGCGCGCCGGGTGGGGGCAGCACCTTCACCGTCTGGCTACCCCTGACCTGAGCAGAACCGCTAGACGCTCGTACCCGCGCCCGACCCCTGGGATGACTCCCGTCCCCAGGCCCGCGCGTGCAGGGGTGCGGTTGTCGCCCGCAACACCAGCCGCGTGGGCAACACCAGATGGGAAGGCTCAGTTTTCCGTTCCGAAAGCCAGGAGAGCAGGAGGCTTGCTGCGCGCTCCCCAAACTCGGAAACCGGCTGGCGAATCGTCGTCAGGTCCAGATACGCGGCTACCTCCTGATCATCAAATCCAATCACAGANNCGCATCGCGAATGGCCTTGAGCGCCCCGATGGCCATCTCGTCGGAGAGGGCGAAGACGGCAGAGGGTGGTTGCGGAATGGAGAGCAACTGCGTCATGGCCTCCGCCCCACCGGCGAAGGAGAAGTTTCCTGGCACGTTCAACTCAGGACGCATCACGATGTCATGCTCTTCCAGCACGCTACGATAGCCCCGGACTCGGTCTAGCGGCACATCGAAGCGCATCATGTCCTCGCTCAGCCCACTGATAAGCCCAATCTGGGTATGCCCCAGATTCACCAGGTGCTGGGTCGCTTTTCGCCCCGCCTCAACGTTGTCGATGCAGACCGAGGGGAAGCGGTCAGTCTCCCGCTCCACGGTAACGATGGGACAGTCCATAGCTTCAAAGTAGGTCAAGTTGTCCTCTTCCAGCGCCAGATTGACGATGATCAAGCCATCGACGCGCCGGCTCGATATCAAGCGCTGAAAGACCTCCTGTTGATCGCCCAACCGCGCCAGATTGTAGCGTAGAACGTCGTACCCCGCTTCAAAAAGCACCGCCTCGGCGCCCACCGCCACCTTACTGTAGAACCACTGATCGGCCAGCGGCATCACGAGGCCCACGGTCATACTCCGCCCACTGGCCAAGCGCGAAGCCTGGGAGTCGATGGCGTAGTTCAGTTCTCGCGCCACCTGGAGGATATGCTCCCGTGTTGAAGGAGCGACGTTAGGCAAGCCCCGCAGCGCGCGGCTCACCGTCGCCGTCGAAACCCCGGCTTTGACGGCCACATCTTGAATCGTCGTTGTCATGCTTCCTCCTCGCCCACGACTTTCCCGCCAGCTCTTGACATGCGGGGGGGTCTTGGGGTATAATGTAAACGCTTACATTTATAATGTAATTATTTCATAACAACACGTCAAAAACACGAGCCATTTACGGTATTTTACATCCCATCGCTCTTCCAGGGTTCATTTTACAGGAATTACCGTAATTCCCAAGTCAGTGTACCGCGAGTAAGAAGGGAATCTGTTGAGAATCGAGCGAGACACTCCCATCCCTCTGCACTACCAGCTGCAGCGGCTCATCCGCCAGCAGATCGAGAGCGGCACACTCCGTCCCGGAGATCAGCTGCCGACCGAGCAGGAACTCTGCCGGGAGTATCAAATGAGCCGCACCCCGGTACGTCAGGCCTTGGCGGTCTTGGCGCAGGAGGGTGTCATCTATCGCCGGGCAGGGGTAGGGACCTTCGTGAGCGAACGTCGCCCCGGCTCCCAGGTCAACCCCGAGCTGCGCGCGCTCTTCGGCACGAAATTGGCCGGTCAACTGCTGCATCACGCCCGGCGCCGCTGGAACCAGAACCCAGCCACTCCTCCGCTGACCCTCAGCACGGAACACTGCTTCTCTGGCGCCCTACGGCAACGCCTCAATGAAGCGACCGCCCGAGGAGCGGCCCCTGACCTGGTCGAGCTCGACGCTCTCTACCTCACGGATTATGCACACGCGGCCTATCTCACGGCCCTCCCCCACCTCGGGGCTGGCTGGGATGACCTACTGGCAACGGAGTTGGAGCCGGGAATCCACCAGAGCTATACGGTGCAGAACGCTCTCTTCGGCCTGCCCGTCCAGGCGGAGGTGACGGGAGTCTGGCTCCGCCAGGACTGGTTCGCAGCAGCCGGACTGGAGCCACCGGAGACCTGGAGCGCTTTCGAAGCGGCATTGGAGTACTTCACCCGCCCTACCTCTCGCTGGCGCTTTGGACACCATCACGCGCTGGCTTTCCCGGGCGGCACCTCCCGCCCTACCTCCACCCTGCGCGCCCTCCTACCCGTGATCTGGAGTGCCGGCGGCACGCTTGTCACGACAACTGGGGAGCTGGCGTCGCCCGATGACGCTGTCTGCGCGGCTCTGGAACGCCTCCGCTCCCTGGTACAGCAGGGATACATAGCCCCCGAAAGCCGACACGCAGATAGCAGGCTACCGCCCCGGCAGCTCGCTCGCGGAGAGGTCGCTATGACCCTGGGCGGCACCTACGATTGGCCTATTCTGGAAGCCGCCTCCGGCTGGAGTAAGGAGGAAGCGCTTCGCACGCACCTGAGCTTCCAGCCCTTGCCGAGTGCGGCCTCCGCTTCACAGCCCACGACGGCGATTGTCAGCAGTGGCTGGTGCATTACCCAACAGTCCAAAGCACCGCAGCTGGGAGAACGCCTGTTGCGCAGCCTCGCCGAAGACGACGAGCTCGCAGCGCCCTATCTCGCCAGCCTGCAGCTCTCCCCTTTCCGGCGCGTGAACCGACATCTGGCCGAAAGCCATCCCTGGTTGGCCCCCCAAGTTGCGTTACTCCGCGCCGCGCGTCCACTGCCAGCCTGGAAGGAGCAGGCGCGCATCTCCCGCTTTCTGCAGCGAATGTTCGCGGAGATCCTGTGGGAGGAAAGGCCCCTCCGTATTACAGTGAGGCGGACCTTTCATTATCTGGGCCTCTTGCTGGAAAAATAGAGGCGACTTCTCGAGAAAGGAGGTAGGCGATCACCCTTGATGTGAAAAGTGAAGTAGTGCTGTTCAACCTTTAATCTTTAACCAGAGAGGAGAAACATGAAACGCTGGTACATACCCATAACCCTGGTCATCTTGACCACCCTGTTGCTGAGTGCCTGTGGCCCCGCAACTCCCGCCGACCCCGATCCCGGCATGAACGATGACGACGGCGTGGCCGGCACGACCGTTACCATTTTCGGAGCCTTCGTCGATGAAGATGCCCGTCGCTTTGCCGCTTCGATGGCGCCCTTTGAGGAGCGCACAGGGATCACGGTCCAGTACGAAGGCTCAGGTGACTTCGAAACTCTGATCCTGGTCCGCGTCGAGGGCAATGATCCACCCGATATTGCCGCTTTCCCCCAACCGGGTCTGCTGGAAGGGTTTGTGGAGCAGGGACAGGTCATCGACCTGAACGATTGGTTCGAGGCCGGCTATCTCCAGGAGCAGTATGACGATTCCTGGCTGGAGATGGCGACGATGGAGAACATGATGTCCGGTGTCTGGTACCGGGCCAACGTCAAGAGCCTCGTCTGGTATCCGAAACCGGCCTTCGAGGCGGCAGGCTACGAGATTCCCGAGACCTGGGATGAGATGCTCGCCCTCTCCGACCAGATGGTCGCCGACGGCAACACCCCCTGGTGCATCGGCATCGAGAGCGCCGGCGCCACCGGTTGGGTCGCCACCGACTGGATCGAGGACATCATGCTGCGGACGCAGCCCGTCGAAAGGTACGACGCCTGGGTCAACGGAGAGCTCCCCTTCGACTCACCGGAGGTCAAAAACGCGGCGGAGATCATGGGCGAGATTTGGTTCAACGACGACTACGTCTACGGCGGCACCCCCGCCATCCTCACCACCCCCTTCGGCGACGCGCCTACCCCCATGTTCGATGATCCACCCAGCTGCTGGCTGCATCGGCAGGCGAGCTTCATCCCCGCATTCTTCCCCGAGGGCGTCGCCATGGGCGAGGACGTGGACTACTTCTACCTGCCCCCCATCGAGCCCGACCGCTTCCCCCGGCCCGTACTCGGCGCCGGTGACCTCATGGCCGCCTTCAACGACCGGCCCGAGGTGCGGATGGTCATGGAGTACCTCTCCACCGGCGAATCGACCCGGGCCTGGTTGCAGGCGGGCGGCTTCGTCTCCCCCCACAACGATACCCCTCTCGATTGGTACCCCACTGATGTGGATCGCGGCTACGCTGAAATCCTCCAGGAAGCCAGTGTCTTCCGCTTCGACGGCTCGGATCTGATGCCGGGCGCGGTGGGAGCGGGTGCCTTCTGGACCGGCATGGTCGATTACGTGAGCGCCGACGGGGAAAACCTCGACGGAGTAATGCAAGAGATTGACGCCGCCTGGCCCAGGTAGTCCTTGCAACCAGAGTCAGATGTAGCAACACGGAGGGGGGCAGGGCCTTCCTGCTCCCCTCATCCCTCTGGTGAGATTTTTAAGGAGACAAATCATGGAACAAGCAGACCCCAAACCCCAGGCGATCCTGGAATGGCTCACCACCAGCGTGGGACGCGTCGTGGTCTCCCTCGTCGTACCCGTCGTCACCTTTCTCGTCATGTGGCGCGTGTTCATCTTCCTCCGCGATGGCGATGCCCCAAAACTGGTCACCGTCACGGTTGCCATCCTGTGGGGCGTGCTCGGCGTCGCCGTGCTCTTTCTGCTCTCTAACTTCCTCGTGGAGCAACTCCCCTCCCATTGGACGGCCAATCTGCGCCCCTTCGTATTCGTAGGGCCGGCCCTGGCAATCCTGGGCTGGTACCTTTTCGTGCCGACGTTGCGCACCCTCTACGCCAGCTTCTTCGACGCCCGCACGGAGAGTTTTATCAGGTTCGAAAACTACATCTTCGCCTTCAGCGATGCGAAGATGTTGGAGTCCTTCCGCAACAACGTGCTATGGCTCATCTTCGGCACCACCCTCAGCGTCGGGATCGGACTGTTGGTCGCCGTCTTGGCCGACCGCTCCGACTTTGAGACCTTGGCGAAATCCCTCGTCTTTCTCCCGATGGCCATCTCCTTCGTCGGCGCCGGCGTCATCTGGCGCTTCATCTACTTCTACAAACCGCCCGCCCAGGAGCAGATCGGACTCCTGAACGCGATCCTGGTGGCGCTCGGGGGTGCGCCGGAGGCGTGGCTCACCCTGCGCCCCTGGAACAACCTCTTCCTCATCGCCATCCTCGTCTGGTTGCAGACCGGCTATGCAATGGTGCTGCTTTCGGCCGCCCTCAAAGGCGTGCCGGAGGAGCTGCTGGAAGCCGGACGCATCGACGGTGCCAACGAGGTGCAGATTTTCTTCAACATCCTCATTCCTTACATCAAGAGCACTATCATCACTGTCTCGACGACCATCATCATCCTCACCCTGAAGATCTTTGACATCATCTTCGTGATGACCAACGGGAACTTCGGCACGGAGGTGATGGCCAGCCAGCAATATAAACAGATGTTCAGATTCCGAGACTTTGGGCGGGGTTCGGCAGTAGCCATCGTGCTGCTCATCGCCGTCATTCCGGTGATGTGGTACAACCTGCGCCAGTTCGGGGAACAGGAGGCCTTCTGATGAGCTTCAAACGACAAAAACTACTGGGAAGAATAGTGGTCAACGGCATACTGCTCATCATCTGCCTGACATGGACCTTGCCCACCCTCGGGCTGTTCGTCTCTTCCTTCCGCCCGCGAAATGACGTGAACCGCACCGGCTGGTGGACGGTCTTCGATCCCACGCGGGAGCGCGAAGGCCCCATCTTCACGGTCGATAACTACCGCGCGGTGCTGCTAGGGCGGCAGATGACGTTCACCGATGCCAGCGGTCAGGAGGTCATCGCCAGCGGCGACGACCTTAGCACGGCTTTCCTCAACAGTCTCGCCGTCACCCTCCCTTCGACGGTCATTCCCATCCTCATCGCGGCCTTCGCCGCCTACGGGTTCGCCTGGATGAGTTTTCCGGGTCGCCGGGTGCTCTTTACAATCGTCGTAGCCCTGCTCGTCGTCCCCTTGCAGATCGCACTCATCCCCATTCTCAGAGACTACACCCGCCTCGATCTCAACGGCACCTTCCTGGCGGTCTGGTTGGCCCACACGGGCTTCGGCCTCCCGCTGGCGACCTATCTACTCTACAATTACATCTCCGGTCTCCCCCGCGATATCCTCGAATCGGCCTTCATGGACGGGGCCTCCCACTTCACCACCTTCACCCGGCTGATCCTGCCGCTCTCCGTTCCCGCCCTCGCCTCCTTCGCCATCTTTCAGNNNNCTGCTGGTGGCCCTCGTCTTCATTGGCAGCAAGCCCGAGGTGGCCGTGCTCACCCAACGCCTGCAGGAGATGGTGGGCTCGCGGGGCCAGGATTGGCACCTGCTGACCGCCGGCGCCTTCATCACCATGATCCTACCCCTCCTCGTCTTCTTCTCCCTCCAGCGGTACTTCGTGCGTGGCCTGCTGGCCGGCTCGGTCAAAGGCTGAGGGGATGATGCATATGGTAGATTTACAGGCCTTCATCCTCGACCTGGATGGTGTCGTCACCGACACCGCCGAATACCACTTCCGGGCGTGGAAGCGGCTGGCCGACGAAGAGGGCGTCCCCTTCACGCGGGAGGACAACGAGCAGCTGCGGGGCGTCTCCCGGCGACGCTCCCTGGAGATTCTGTTGGGCGAACATCTTTCGCGCTACGAGGAAGCGCAGCTGCTGGAGATGATGGCTCGCAAGAACGGCTACTACCAGGAATTCCTCGGGCAGATCACCGAAGACGACCTGCTTCCCGGCGCGCGGGCGCTCATCGACACCCTGAAAGAGCGCGGCATCAAGGTCGCCATCGGCTCTGCCAGCCGGAACACGCAGCTGGTCCTCGACCGGCTGGGCATCACCCAGATCTTCGACGCCATTGCCGATGGGCACTGCGCCGCCCGCGCCAAACCTGCGCCCGATGTCTTCGTCTGGGCGGCGGGCCGGCTGGACATCTACGCCCAGCACTGCGCCGTCGTGGAGGACGCGCAGGCCGGCGTACAGGCTGCGCTGGCTGGCGGCATGGTCGTCGTGGGCGTGGGGCCCGAGGAGCGCGTGGGCGAGGCCCACTTCTGCTACGCTACCACCGCCGACATCGATCTCGACGAGATTCTGACGGCGACCGCTGCCGGGGACGTGTAGACCATGAAGGCCCTGAAGAACAACCTTCACACCGAGACAGGCTGGGAGATCGTCGAGCGAGCCTTCGATCCGGAGCAGCAGGTCACCTCCGGGAGCAACTTTATGATCGGCAACGGCTACCTGGGCTACCGGGGCACCTTTGCCGAGGAGGAGGCCGAGGACTACGTCGCCTGCATCGTCACCGATACCTGGGACACCGCCGAAGGGAGTGAGTGGCGGGAGCTCTGCAATGTGCCCAACGGTCTGTTCACCCGTCTCTTCCTCGACGGGGAAGTCCTCTCCGCCTACGCTGGTGAGGCGCAGGCGTACGAGCGCCGCCTCCATCTACGGCAGGGCAGCTATCACCGCGCGCTGACGTGGAGAAGCCCGTCCGGCAGGGGAGTACAGCTGCGAGTAGAGAAGTTCGCCAGCTACGCCAACGTCCACCTGCTGGCCATGCGCTACACCTTCACCCCTCAAGAAGCCGGGAGGGTGGAGATCGTGACCGGCATCGACGGGCAAGTCTGGAGCCTTAACGGCGAGCACTTCCGCACCTACACCCCCTTCACGGAGGGAGAGCTCATCGGCATGGAGACAAAGACCGTCGAGTTCGGCATCCGCATAGATGTCGTCGCAGGGCTGCGCGTCCACGGGCCCCAACCCATCCAGACGGAGATCGAGCAGGAGGAGCGGCGCATCCTCCGCCGATTGACCTTCCAACTCGAAGCCGGTGAGCGGGTCACGCTGGAAAAGGTGGTCGCCATCTTCAGCAGCAACGACGTCGCCCACCCGCAGCAGCAAGCGGTGATAGACGTAAACACGGCGCTGGGGGCGGGTTACGACGCGCTGCTGGCAGCTCACGCGGAGGAATGGGACGCCATCTGGGCGGCTTCGGACATCCAGATCGAGGGGGACCTCGAAGCCCAGTTGCTGACGCGCTTCAACCTCTACCAGGCGACCATCGCCACCCCCACCCACGCCCCGCTGCCCATCGGCGCGCGGGGCCTCTCCTGCCAGGTCTACCAGGGCGCCGCCTTCTGGGATCAGGAGACCTTCAACCTGCCCATGTACGTCTACAGCCGCCCCGACGTGGCCCGCAACCTCCTCCGTTACCGCTACGACACCCTCGACGGCGCGCGCCGGAAAGCGCAGCGCCTGGGCTACTACGGCGCCTTCTACGCGTGGACCAGCGGCAAGACCGGCGAGGAGCTCTTTCCCGACTACTTCTTCACCAACGTGCTCACCGGACG
>NPID01000939.1_pt1 | contig 12646 bp, 15 predicted proteins | sample 8637491 | NCBI WGS metagenome assembly NPID01 (sample SAMN07420843, study PRJNA396082) | bioreactor metagenome | isolation source: sample BA6 brine-fed electro-methanogenic bioreactor BA | place: Japan: Kochi | collected 2016-06-14 | reverse complement strand
ACGGCTACAATATCAAACATCGGGCATGGCGTAGAAGTAAACCGCCGGATACTCCAGAGGGTCCATTGAGAAGCAGAGCAGACCATACTCGTCCACCGACCACCAGAGCAGTTCGTTGGTCTCCGATGGATCCAGACCGTGGACTTCTGCCGTGAAAAGCAGATCACCCTGGTAGTCGTAGACCAAAAACTCCTGCCCGGGAACGAGCCCGTTCCTCACCCACAGCCTGCCCAGGTTGTCTGCATGTATCCCATTAGGTGGAATCGCGTAACGATGTTCCAGCGCTTCGAAGCTTCCTGTGAATCCGTTGTTCCTGGCCCTTATCACCGAGTTGAACCTTTCTTCCTCCAGGGCGATCTCCCCGGCGCTTCTTTCAACCGGGGACACATCCGTGACCAGGTTCAGGAACTGGCTGCCTGTGGAGTCAAAACCCATCAGACGGAACTCTTCGCAGGAACACGGGGCGATGAAGGTGTTCCCAGATTCATCGGAGTCGAAGGAACAGGAGAAATTCGTGTTCCTGAGCATGGCGCTGAAGTTCCCGTACTCAAGTGTATAGTGGTGGGTGTAGAGGGTATCCATGGGATTCAGCCGTGAATCGAACACTATCACCATGTAGACGCCGTCCATGTCACCGCCCTCCGGATCCCTGGCGGATACACCTCCCACGAAGAAGGACTCGCCTGCTGACGAGCAATAGGTCGGTATGATCCCGGCGGCATCACGAAGCTCCCCTTCATAGATCCCGTCTGAACCGAACATCGATGCCTTGCCTGAACTTCTCTCGAACACCACCATGCTGCTTCCGAAAGATGTCATGCAGTCCGGGCTGACGAACTCTCCAGGTCCCGAGCCCGATCTCCCCAGTGTGTACAGGTACTCCCCGGAGCTGCTGAACACCGAGGCACATCCGCGAACCCTGTCCAGTACCGCTATGTCACCGCCTGGAGTGAACTCAGCGTCGCTTATCGCTGCGAAGCAGTCTTCACCGGAGTAATCCACGGAACCGATTACCGTTGCCGGAGCCAGCTCAACGATCGAGGAACGGGAATCCAGTGCTGCATCCTCAGCGGTTTCCGAGCAGCCTGCGAGAAGGAGGCAGAACACCAGAGAAAAGAAAGTATTCTTCACATCCACTCCAATCGGGTAAGTAACTAAAGGGAATCGCAGAACTCCCTGAGGGCCTGCATGAACTCATCTGGTCTGTCGGCGAAGGGGCTGTGGCCTGCATCGGGTATCATCACGAAACTGCATGAGGGATACTGATCTCTGAGCAGGAAGGCTTTCTCAGCACTCCATGTAAGGTCCCATTCAGCCTCAACGACGAGAACGGGGATTGAGAACTCCTCAATTGTTCCGTCCGGCTCGAACCTCCAGAAATCCCTGAGTACTTCGGAGCGGAAAATCGGATCTTGCACCCACTCGTACAAGACCATCCTTGCCAGATCCTCTTCCGCTGGCCTGAAGAAGGACTGCCTCTTCCAGTCGCCAGCCAGATGCCTGTTGAAGAGCCTCTGGGCGGGGTTCAGACTGTCGGCCTCGGCAATCCGGTTGATGAGCAGTCTCTCCTCCAGCGTGAGGTAATCGAACTGCCTCGACCCCTCCAGTTCATCATACAAACTGATACAGATCGCCGAGCAGATCAGCACAAGCCCGGAAACACTTCCAGGGTAGCGATGAGCATACACCTGGGCGAGCAGACCTCCGTACGAATGGCCGGCAATCACCCATGTTTCATGGCCGAGGGCCACCCTCAGGGCCTCCAGGTCATCAGCCGCCTGCCCCACCGAATAGCCCTTGCCTCCCCTGTCATAGCCGGACAGACCGCATCCCCTCTGATCGTAGTAGATGACTTCAGCAAACTCCGCCGCTCTGGAGAAGTGAGGGTGGAAATAATGATGGGTCGCCCCGGGGCCACCATGTAGCAGAACAACCGGAATCCCGCTGCCTTCCCTTTCAACATACAGATGGGTTCCGTTAACTTCGATGTACCGGCCTTCGAACCCCATCTGATCGCAGAGGGAAGGCACATCCGGGATCTCAAGCACTACCCCGTCGGGAATATCCACCACCCGGTCGAGAACCGTTTCCCGGGTACCGCATCCTGTCAGAACAAGAATAGCAATGAATAGACAAATAGCTGTTTTCATCTGCATAAAATGCTTAGTTGAAAAGAGGTTCGTCAACAGTGGTCAGTGGATAAAGACCACAACAGGTCCAGCCCACGGGAGTGTCAGGTCTATCTTCTCTTCTTATGGACCATTACAGATTTTGATTGACATACTTGCGGACGGCCTGGGGGTATGGCGGAGGAGGTGGGATTCGAACCCACGGTCCCCGAAAAGAGGACAACGGTTTTCGAGACCGCCCCGTTCAACCGCTCCGGCACCCCTCCGCGCAGGGAGCAGGAATATAAGGAATAAACCCCTGATAGCGAAGGGGGCAGCAGCCGCATTGTGGCACCGGGCGACAGAAGAGCTTCGCACAGGCCACCAGCAGCGCATGGAACTCGTTGAACACCTCCGCATCAGGGTCCAGGGCATCATGAAACAGCTTCTGTATCTCATGGTAGGAGGCCTTCTCGGAGCAGAGCCCGTGCCTGGAAAGGATGCGCCGCGTATAGGAGTCGACCACGAAGACGGGTCTTCCCAGCACATAGAGCAAGATGCAGTCGGCGGTCTCCGGCCCTACTCCCTTGATGGACAGGAGCCCTCCCCTCAGTGAGTCAGTATCCAGGGAAACCGACCCGGGAGTTCCGTCCCAGTCCAGCTCCGCCATGTAAGCCCAGACCGCCCTGAGATACTCAGCCTTCCTTCTGTATGTGCCGGAACCCCTCAGCAGAGCTGCAAGCTCTTCATAGGGAACATCCAGAAGCCTGTATTCATAAAGTATCCCCATGTCCTTCAGACGCTGGATCACAGGCTCCACCCTGTCCCACCTGGTGTTCTGGGCCAGGACGCATCCAGCAAGGTGTTCTTCGGATGTTTCCCCGGGCCACCAGCCCTGGGGGCCGAAATGCTCCATGAGAAGGTGGTACATCTCCGGTATGCTCAGGGCAGATACCTCCCGAAGGGACCATCGCCCACAATGTATCCGATACCGCCGCCGTTGCCGGCAACTCCATTTAGGTCAGCGGCTGTACCTGAATCCACAACACGCCAGCTGAGTCCGTTGTCTTCCGAGAGAATTATTGCGCCTCCTTCTCCCACTGCACAGAAGGTCTCTCCGAAAACCAGATTGGTCACGCCGTTAAGATCCTCTTTGCAGCCGCTCTCTATCCTTGTCCACCCATTATTCCCGAAGAGGAAAACCGCGCCTTCCTCACCCACGGCGATGCAGGGGCTGCCTGCGGAAACAAGGGCGGTAATGCTACCCGCTGGAGCTGCCAGTGCCTCCGCTTCCCCGGAGCAGAGCCTGGCGCAGGAGCCAGTAACTCCGTCGACCTGCTCCCTGCCGGCGGAAGCGCTGTGAACGAATCCGCTCTCCCCTGTAATCACGAAGTTGTCCGGGCTGGTGGGGTCGAAATTCACGGTAAGAAGGTCTGCCCCTCCGCTGTCGAACCCGTCCCAGATCCTCCAGGAATACCCGCCGTCGAAGGAAGAAAGAAGCGCCCCCTCGGCACCGCAGGCCATACAGACACCTCCGCTACCCATAACTACTGAGAACAGGTCCTTCTGGAATTCCTCCGGAGAAACATCCTCCCAGATGCCGTTATCCCCCCTTCGGAGTATCCTGCCGCCGTCACCAACCGTCAGAGCTGCGCCTGTGAAAACATCAACCGCTACTCCATTGAGATCACCCACGGTTCCGGAGAACTCCCTCTGCCAGGTTAATCCTCCGTCAGCGGTACTGAGAATGGTCCCGGCAAGCAGGGAAGAAGCAAGGAAAGGAACGAGGACGAACTTGCGCACAGAGTACCTCCTTGCCTGGAATATAGCAATGCCGTTCCCTGAGTTTCCAGAAACGGTTGTTTTCTTCCCGGGAAGGAACCATAATTGCAAGTCAGGAATACACAAGATGGTGGCAATGTATCTTCTTCGGAGGCAGAAATGAAAAAAGGGAACAGGCTGGTCCTTACGGCTATAGTACTTCTGGCGGCCGCCGGGGCCTGCATAAGCGAAGCGGACAATCCGCTTCTCACACCCAACGCAATAAGTGCGAATGCAGTTATCGTTGAAACAGGATACACACAGGGGCAGCCGTACTCCGGCCCTGGAACCATTAGTCCGTACCTCGGTGAATACTCTGCGTATACCCTGCACTGGAGCGAGGTAGCCGATGCAGCGTATTACGAGATAAGGGCATCAGAGGTTCCCATTACCGTCGAGAACTGGGAGGATGCGATCCCCATGGAGGTGATACCGGCTCCTGCGGACAGCGGTCTCGCCTTCAATGTGATCGAAGTTCTTCCGGAACCCTGCATCGGCTGCGGCCTTTGCGAAGCTGAGTGCCCCAACGACGCAATAACTGTCCAGGGCGGCGTTGCTGTGATCGACTACGACAGGTGCACCTCCTGCGGTCTCTGCCAGGATGTGTGCCCTGTTGACGCCATCACAGGAACCAGGAACGGCAAGGAGTATTACTTCGGGATCAGGGCATTCTACGCTGAAGATCAGCCTGCGGAGGAGATAGCTGTTACAGACGGTGCATTCAGCATCGTGTTCTTCAATTCTTGGGGTCCAATATGGCAGCCCCAGGCAAAGAACTGCGGTCTGTGCCAACCGGGGGAAGACTCTCTGGGCTGCTTCGGCGGCTGTCACATAATGGAAGACTGGGCCGATGAGGAAAGAACCGTCTTCACGGGAACCGGCTGCCCATTCGATGCCATCTGGCAGGATACCGTGGGGGCTGGGCCTCTCAACTATATGGTATACATCGACTACGACCTCTGCCAGAACTGCGGCAAGTGCTTCGTGGAGTGCTGGAACTACAACAGCGTTATCGATCCCACGGAGAGTTATCTCGGCCTCAGGTCCATGATGCATCGTGTGGTACCCGCCGGATGGGTAAGCGAACAGCCGGTAAGACCTTAGCAATTCACCATTTCGAAAGGAGCGTTCATGAGAAGCGCTTTGACCGTGGCGATCCTTGCCTTTGCGGCGTATGCGGGGATAGCCCTGAGCTGGGGCCCTGTTGAGGGCGACTACACAGAGCTTCAGATAAGGGCCGACGGGGCCGTTCTCGCGGTAATAGAGCCTGGAGATGAAGGTTTCCCCGAGGGGTATGAGCTGAAGGAATCCTTCTTCGTTATTCCCGGTGACTGCATTGGCTGTCAGCTCTGCGTGGGAACCTGCCCCGTAGACGCAATATCGATGAATGACTGCGGCAAGGCCGTGATCGATCCGGAGCTGTGCATCAACTGCGGCATCTGCGCCAGCAACTGCCCGGTAAGCGCCATCAAGCCCCTGAGCATGGGTGACTGCTCCCTGTACGGGATTACCATCGATGAAGAGGAAGTCCTTCTGCAGGAAGGTTTCGAGGAGGAGTAATGTTAAAACGAGGGATGTTGATCCTGGTTCTCGTGCTCGTTGCGGCGGCGGCCGCCAGTACGAGATACTGGGTGGAACCGGACAAGTGCAGCGGATGCGGAGACTGCGAGAAGGTCTGTCCCGTTAAAGCCATCGTCATCGAAGACGGCGTTTCAAGGATAGACCCCGACAAGTGCATCAGCTGCGGACTCTGCCAGGGGGTGTGCACCTATGACGCGATTCACTAGAACACTCCTTGTGGCATTTTCGATCCTTGCTGCCCTTGCGGCATGCGCAAGCCCATTGGCCAACGCCATGATAACCGTGGACACCAGCAGGTGCATCGGCTGCGGCGAGTGCGAAGAGGTCTGCCCATACGGGGCCATAGAGGTCATCGACGGCGACGCCGTGGTGAATCCCGGGCTCTGTCACCAGTGCAACAGGTGCATAGAAACCTGCCCGGAAGGAGCGATATACTGATGAAAACAGCAGCAGTTATTCTCCTTGCGGCTTCATGCGCCTTTGCGGTTTCCTTCCAGGAATACGCCCAGGTCAACGTCACTTCCGACAGTATTACCTACGGCGATGGCCTGAGGAAGGATGTTACGGCGGGTTTCCGCGTTCAGGGAAGCAACTGGGATATCACCCTTAACGAGGATTGGGTAACAGCAGGTGAGAACCCTGTGCTTGAGCGTTTCTACGCCAGCCGTCTGGAATCCAGGCTCGAAGGAAGGGTCCGCTTCGGCGGATTCACTCTGAACCCGGAGTTCCAGTATGACATGGACCTGGACAGCGCGGGCATTGTCTACCCCCTCTCCCTTGGCGAGGGCTACAGGAACTCGGCACTGCAGCCAGCCATGACCCTGGTTTACGAGATCCCCGGGGTACTCGAGGTCTCAGGCACCGGCAGGTACTGGGTGAGGGATGTGGCGGCGCTGGATTCCGACCTGGATGCCCAGTGGTCCGAGATGCGCTACGGCGGACAGGCTCTCTGGCACACCCCTGTGGGAGCTTACCTTTCGGTGGGGGGAGTTTCGCACCAGACAGCGCTCGACGAATATGGATACGATGAGAGCTGGTCCAGGCTGGATGTGGCCGCAGGGTACACTCCCACTGACTTCCCTGTGATGACCTTCCTCACCGCCGAAGCGGAGTACTCCGCTTACACAGGCGAGGACTACACAGGCATGGCCCTCCCCGACCGCTTCACCGCAAGGCTCCGGGGAGTTCAGAGCATCGCCCGTAACGTGGCCTTCAATGTGAGCTTCTCACAGGCGGCGGACATCTACGATGACCAGACGGCCCTGGGGCCATTCCAAGCAGCCTGCCGTACCCGCTTCAAGTTTGCCGGGTGGGGGGATGTTCCCTCATCGGTTACCCTCAGCGGTCAGTTCACCGAGTCCTACGTTACCACCCAGCTTGGTGAGATCGAAGGACGGATAAGCCTTGTCTCCGGCCTGTCCGCCCTGGTAACGGGCAAGCTCTGGTACGGCCCCAGCTCCGTTGAGAACACCGGGGGATACAGGACCCGGGAGATCATCGGCGGAGGCCTGGAGTACAGGATGGAGAATGGCCTGAATACCTTCTTCCTTTACGAACGAGAAGGCTCCAACCTCGACCCCGACCAGGTCTGGAGCAGGATAAGGGGAGGGATAGGCTTCTACCCGGCTCAGCACTGATCACGGAACCAATGTTGCCGCGGCTGTTATCTTAAAGGACTCAGCCGCGGCATTCCTTAACCTCATCCAGGGAGCATCAAATGTTTACAGGCCTTGTTGAAGGAGCGGGACTCGGTCTTGCAACCGGAATTTCCTGTCTCGCTTCATGCGGTCCGGTCTACCTTTCTTACCTGCTCAGCGAGAAGAGGACCGGCAGTCAATCCCTTGTAACCATATTGCTGCTCAATTTGGGGAGGTTCGTTTCCTACGCCGCTTTCGGCGCCATCATGGGTCTCCTGGGAGGGTCCATACCCTCATCCATCAGGATCCCCCTCACATATGCCGGATATGTTCTCTTCTCGGTCTATCTGGTGGTCTCCACCCTTCGAGTGAAAAAGGCCTGCGGGGGATGCGCCATTCCGAAATGGATGAAGTTCACAAGAAGCCCTATACTCCTCGGAGTACTTACCGGTTTCTCCATATGTCCGGCCTTCCTGATAGCCATGACCAGCGCCTTCGATTCCAGCGGAGCCCTCCAGGGCGCGCTGCTCTTCGCGGGTTTCTTCTTCGGCACCACGGTTTACATGCTGCCCTTCGCCTTCTTCGGCCTGTTCAGCAAGAAGCAGTGGCTTACTGCCGTTGCCAGATACGCGGCGATATTCGTTGCCGTCTACTTTGCCGTTCTTGGAATCAGGGGTCTCGCTGAATACTATCTGAAGGACGAAAAGGTAATCGTGGATGCCCCGGGCGGGGATCAGGCCGACGCAGGCATATACAATGCAATGGAGAGCGACACCCTCTATGTGCTTTCCTTCCCGGAGGTGGAGGGCGACAGAGGGGAAGACTTCCACGGAGACGTATCCGGAGCCCAGGGCCCGGTGTTCGTTCTTGTGGAGGCTTCCAGCGAAAACTGGCGTGAGAGGATGGAGACCATCCCGGCCCTGTCAGGTGTCATCGGCCCCTGGTGGATGGACCACCGTTCAGGCGCGGAGCTTCTCCCCTGGCAGGAAGAGGCCAATCTTATGGTATCTGAAAAGGGATTCAGGCTCTTCGCCATAGAATACGAGCCCTACGACTCCGAAAGGGCGGGGATAGTGTTCCAGTACCTGGGGAACTACAGCTTCAGATGCCCTGAGGATGGCGGGTTCACCTTCCTGATAACAAGTGATGTGGGCTGCAGCACACTGGACTGCAACTCCTGCCCGGCGTTCCAGAGCTACTAGATAAACCCCTTTGAAGAACCAGGGCATCACTATCTAATCACATGTCGCCCTTGACATTGCTATTCCTTCCTCTTCTAGTAGCTCTATAGAGGGAGGTACCATCATGATAAATCTATATACTGTTTTTACGATTGTTCTGTTGCTGTCTTCAAGCGCTAAAAGCACTACATTTTATGATGATTTCGAGGACGATGACATTTCCGACTGGGAGGAAAGAGTTGGCAGCGCTTCGTGGTCTGCCTCCAATGGAATGGTCAATGGAAGCATTTCCGGTTCGCCGGGAGTTCTAGCGCCTGAATGCTTGATCGAGTTATCCGACTGCGAGATCACCACATCGTGTACAGGAGTGCATGCCTTCGGCGTCATGGCCAGGCTTACCGATGACAACTCCGGCGTTATCGCATACGTTTCCCCTGATCATGATGTTGCACGGATCAGGCTGGTTGAGGAGGGCGCACTCTCAGAAACTCTTAGCAGCATATCACACGATTTCCCTTCAGGCGTCTTTTACGACCTTACTTTCTCCTGCCAGGATGAAGATCTCTATTTCCTTATCGAAGTTCCTTCCACAGGGGACTCCTGGTCATTCTCGGCGGTTGATCCCAGTCCTCAGAGCGGGTCCTTTGGATTGCTCATGGGAAGCGAGCCCTCCGCCCACTGGGACTGGATCGAGGTTGAGGGGACTCTATCGGACCTTACCGAGCTGTCCTGGTTCACCACCGATGACCAGTTGGTGGGCGATGGAGACTTCTGCCTGGAGCCCGGGGAGACCATCGCTTTGTCGGTGGAGGTGCACAACACCTCGGACTACCCCCTTGAGAATGCCTTCGGAATACTCCAGGCCCTGAACAGCGAGCTGCAGATAACCCAGAACTACACCGAGTTCGGAAACCTTGGAGCGCAGGGGTACGCCACGGGGAACCAGGAGTTCTCGGTGTTCGCTCCCCTGGTTACACCTTCGGGTGAAACCTATGAGATGCGCCTGACGGTGATGGCCGACGAGGGGTATCAGCATCAGATCTGTTTCCTCCTTCCGGTGGGCGCCGGGCTGGCCACCGACCTGGAGAGCGATTCCTTCGGCTGGTCCTGGGCGGCCGCCTACGAGGGATGGGAGAACGACTGGCACGTTTCCACCGCCAGGAACCACACCCCAGGCGGAGATAATGCCTTCAAGTGCGGGGACGTGGGCTCCGGGGATTACTCGAACCATCACTACGGTTATCTGGAGTCGCCCTATGTGAACTTCCCCCTAAACGGCAGCATCGAGTTCTGGAGCTGGCTTGATGCCCAGATTGCCTCCTCTTCGGTGGCCCTGGACGGAGGCGTGGTTCAGTTCCGAAGGACCGGCGAGTGGATAGACCTCTTCCCGGTTCCTTCTTATTCTCATCAGATAGCCTCGGGAACTTCCGGCCCCTTCTCCCCAGGCACACCTGTGTACAGCGGCATCTTCGACTGGGAAGAGTATTCAGCTGCCATCCCCGAGTCCCTCGCGGGCCCGGGCTGCATCCGTTTCCTCTTCGGTACCGATGACTCCGGGAACAGGGAAGGCTGGTACATAGACGACATACTTGTATCAGGGCCGGTTTCAGTTGCGGAGGAATCAGTTATTCCCGTTCAGCAGCCGTTCCTCTCCGTTTCTTCCAACCCTGTGGGAGAATCGGTGATCTTCAGCTGCTTCATTCCGGGGAACACCGCACCGGTGGTGGAAGTAAGGGACATCTCCGGCAGGGTCGTATCGAGCCTGCCCGCCTCATTCTCCCAGGGCCTTCACTCCGCTGTATGGGAAACCACGTCGCTTCCGTCGGGGGTATACTTCGCGGTGCTTCGGGAAAGCGGCATGGAGCCGGTAAAACTGGTGAAGTTCTAGCCCTCGGTTCCTACTTGTCGTACTCCTCGTCGGAATCCATTTCCGGTACGGGTTCGCGCATTCCCCTGATCCTGCTGTAAAGCCTGAGCTTACCCAGAATGGTGAGAGCCGCTCCGTAGAAGCAGAGGTATCTGCAGAAGAACCGCTTCACGAAGATGGAGAGAAGGATCGTCACCCCTGCGATGATCAGACTTCCCGACAGGAAAAGGGTGAAGATGGTATGGAAAGGATCGATCTGACAGAAGGGGGCGTTCCACTTCAGTGAGATGATGCCGTATCTGTTCAGAAGGATCGCCGCGATGAGCCCGAAGAGGATAACATGGTTGAGATAGCGAAGCTTACTGTGCACCTTCCCCCTGGGTGAAATGCGCCCGGGCACGTGAATCCTGTAGAGGAACTCCTGAACCGCTCCCATGGGGCAGACCCAGCCGCAGAAGACCCTCCCGTAGAACACGCTGAAGAGCATGGGCAGTAGAAGGATCACCAGGCCGCTCAGCCCCAGGAAGGCAACACCCTCGGCGGTGAACAGGTACTGGAAAGCCCCCAGGGGACAGAAACACCCCTGCACGCCGAAGCCCAGTATCATCAGGGAAACACCCCTGATCACATGGTGAGCGGTGTTCCTCTTCAGCCGGTCCTTCAGCCTTCTTCCGTAAAACTTCCTGGAGAGGAAGGTGGATACGGGAAGGAGGACCGCCAGGGAGATGAGAACTATGTTGATGCGCCTCTCTCCTCCGGACGGATTAGCGCACCGAATGTGAGCCGTAACTCCGTACCAGTGGGGGCAGAGGGCCATCGAGTCGGGACATGCTCCCTCGGGAGGAAGACCCAGGGGACAGCCGATGATTGAAGGCGTTTCCAGCCCGCAGAGGGAATCCTCTTCCGCGGGACACTGGGTTCCGGGGTTGTCGCACAGACCGTCACCATTGCTGTCGGTGAACAGGGCACATATGGGATCCTCCGTGGGGCAGGCTTCCTCCGGAGTGAAGTTCAGAGGGCAGGAATAAGTCGCTGCTTCCTCCTGTTCAGCCTCCGTTGAATCCTCCTCTATCTCAACAGGATCAATCTCTATTACGACATAGTCCAGGCTGTCTTCCAGCGGGGGGTAAACCGACTGGGTATCCGTATCCAGGGACGGAGAGGTGAGTTCCTCCGGAATGGACACCAGTTCAGGATAGAGCGAGGGCTGTGGTCCCGGGTTGTCGCAGAGACCATCACCATTGCCGTCGGTGAAAAGGGCGCAGCCAGGGCTGGAGGATTCGCAGGCTTCCGCAGGGGTGTAGCCCAGCGGGCAGAATGGATCGGAGGCCTGGTCCCCCTCTTGATCCGTTTCAGCCGGGTCCTCTGTTTCGGGCTCGGGTTCCGGTTCAGGCTCCGGTTCAGGCTCCGGTTCAGGCTCGGGTTCAGGTTCTGGTTCGGATGCCGTCTGGGGTCCGGGGTTGTCGCAGAGGCCGTCACCGTTACCGTCGGTGAAGAGGGCGCATGATGGGCTCTCTGCGGTGCATGCTTCCTCGGGGGTGAAGCCCAGCGGGCACTGGGCGAGCCCGACGGAGGCCAGCAGAAAAACGGTGAACAGCAGCTTTAACATCCCTGACGCTTTCCTTTACCTGAATGTTGCCTTGATACCTGCGAAGGTGGACTGCTCCATGGAGAAATCCCCCTCAAGAAGCATATGTGGAGCCTGGGTAAAAAGGTAGCCGGCCCCGTCCCCCCAGGCTCCTGAAACCATTGAAGCGTTTTCGGTGGGGAAATCGAAGGTATAGATCTGCGAGTCTCCGTTGGGCCAGTTCACTTCTATCAGCAGATTCCCCGACGCCGGATCATAGTAATAGGGAGTATCCAGAACTATCGTAGTCCAGGGGTAAACCGCATTCAAGGAGAAGGACGATGTCCTCTCGAAGACCCGCGTCCTCGTTCCGCTGATGTAGTTCAGATTGAACACCGGTTCAAGGGCGTTGGTGCCGCAGAGGCCCATGTCGATGCTGAAAGAATCGAAGCTCACCATATCTCCCATTCCCTGAACCGGTTCCCATGACACGGCACCTATGGTCATCGGTTCTCCGAACTCGGCTGAATGCACTATCACCTGATAGCGCAGAGACTCTGTTCAATTGGCGCAGAACGGCATGTTGGCGGGATACTGTGCCGAGCCAACCTCAACGGTGGCGGCAACAGCCCCAGAGACCAGAAGCGCGAGCAGGAGGGCGCTGGTTCTCATTTTTCCCCTTTCGAAATAGTGACTGCCCAGGAGGGCAAATGATTTCATGAAACTATAGCAAAAAACCGAAGGGTATGGAAGCCCCCGGGAAAAGGGGTGACCCTTGACAACGGAAATTATTTTGAAATATTCCCACTCCCTGTGTGACCCGGTAGTTCAATTGGTTAGAGCACCGGCCTGTCACGCCGGAAGTTGCGAGTTCGAGTCTCGTC
>NPID01008930.1_pt1 | contig 12657 bp, 11 predicted proteins | sample 8637491 | NCBI WGS metagenome assembly NPID01 (sample SAMN07420843, study PRJNA396082) | bioreactor metagenome | isolation source: sample BA6 brine-fed electro-methanogenic bioreactor BA | place: Japan: Kochi | collected 2016-06-14 | reverse complement strand
GATATAACTGCTCGCGTTGCTTTACCGGGGTTTTGCCCGTAATAATGGGCGTCTTGAAGTGCTTGGCAAGTGTGCGGAGTTGATCGAGGTATTGGCCGATAATAAGCACGTTGTCGGTATGATGCTTTTCAACCAGTTCCTCGCAGATACCAATTTTTCTTGGATTGGTCGAAGCGATGCGGTACTTGTTTCTTTTCGGCGCGACGGCATACTCGAATCGCAAATCTGCCGGCAGAGGCACGCGAATCTCCGTGCATACAGCCTCGGCGATCCAGCCTTGTTTCTCGAGCACCTTCCACGGCATGTCGTACTTTTTGGGCCCGATCAGGCTGAATACGTCGTCCTCGCGGGCGTCCTCACGCACCAACGTGGCCGTCAGGCCGAGCCGTCGCTTGGCCTGTATGCCGGCAGTGGCGCGAAATACAGGCGCGGGCAAGAGATGCACTTCATCATAAACAATGAGACCCCATTGCCCCTGGTTGAATATATCGAAGTGAATAAAGGGGCTGTCCTTGGACTTGCGATAGGTAAGCACCTGGTAAGTGGCAATGGTAACGGGTCGTATCGTTTTCTGGTCGCCGCTGTATTCGCCGATGTCGTCCTCGCGCAAGGTGGTTTTGTCCAGCAACTCGTTCTTCCACTGATGCAGCGCGACCGTGTTCGTGGCCAATATAAGGGTATGGGTCTTGGCTGCCGCAATGGCCCCGATGGCGACCACCGTTTTTCCGGCGCCGCAGGGCAATACCACGACGCCGCTGCCGCCGCGATTCGAACCATTGAGATAAAAAGCGTCCACGGACTGGCGCTGATAGGCGCGCAGTTCGAAGGAGCGTCCGCTCAGGGCAACATCGCGAAGCTGAATATCGAGCGGTGCGCCGTCGGCGTAGCCCGCAAGGTCCTCGACGGGAAACCCAAGCTTGATCAGCGCGCATTTGACGTTGCCCCGGTCTTCGGGATTGACGACTATGCGTTTACCGTCGGCGGCAACATGCATATACTGGCGCAGCAGGTTGTGAGTCAGCAGTTCGCGGATAAGCATCGGTTCTTCGGATTCAAGAACCAGACCGCCCTCTTCGCCGCGATATAGTTTCAGACGCCCGTAACGGGCAATCTGGTCCCGAATATCGGCCTCGATGTTCTGCGGAATCTCGTATCGGCTGAATTGCTCAAGGCCTTCAAGGATTTCCGTTGCGGTCATGCCGGCGGCGGCAGCGTTCCACAATGAAATGGCGCTGATGCGATAGGTGTGGATATGTTCGGGCGATTTCACCAGCTCGGCGAACGCGCCCAGACAGTCTCGAGCGTCCTCGAAATTCGGCCCGTCCGTTTCGAGCAGGATGGTCCTGTCCGATTGTACGATGACCGGTTTGTCGTCGCGTGTGGACATGATAATGCCTTCTACTCTCGCAGTGGCCGCACGGCTTCTATATCGCTGATATCCGCTCCGTCTGCGGTCAGATGCCCGCTTTGTTCAGCGCTATAAACTCGTCCGCGCTTCGGTCCATGACCGGCGAGTACCCGGGCAGCGGTTGAATCTGCTGATGATAGGCGTCCAGGAAGCTGAAGGCCTGTGGGAAATAGGCGTCTTCCATTTCAGCGGGCGGTACGATCCAGTTCTGCGCGCCGATCACGCACACAGGGGCGTCGAGATAGTCAAAGGCAATCTGACTCAATTGACCGGCAATGGTATGGTTGTAACTGCCCCGTTCGCAAGCATCGCTGGCAACAATGATTTGGCCCGTCTTTTTCAAGGAGTTTACGACCGGTTCATAGTTGAAGGGCGCCAGCGTCTGGCCGTCAATGACCTCAACGGAAATGCCGAACTCGCTCTCAAAACGCCTGGCGGCGTCCATGGCGCGGTATAAGGTTGCACCGAAGGTAAGTAATGTCAGGTCCTTGCCTTCCTTGATTATTGTGGGCTCGCCGATGGGCAGCCGATAATAGTCTGCGGGTACGCCGCCCGGCTGGAATATCTCGACCTGGTTGTACAAACGCTGGCTTTCGAAGAACACCACCGGGTCGTTGCCGCTGAGCGCCGAGGCCATCAGCCCTTTGGCGCTGTAGGGCGTGGCGGGAAACACAACCTTCAATCCCGGCACGTGCGCACAGAGGGCCGTCCAGTCCTGCGAATGCTGCGCGCCATATTTGCTGCCCACGGAAACGCGCAGCACGATAGGCAGTTTAAGCAGTCCGGCGGACATGGCCTGCCATTTCGGCATCTGATTGAACACCTCGTCGCCGGCGCGTCCCATGAAATCACAGTACATCAGCTCGGCGATGGGGCGCCCGCCTTCCATGGCAAAGCCCACAGCCGTGCCCACGATGGCCGCTTCAGAGATGGGCGAATTAAACAGGCGATAGTAGGGGAGCGCTTCGGTCAGTCCCTGGTACACGGCAAACGCGCCGCCCCAGTCCCGGTTTTCCTCGCCCCACGCGACAACGCGGTGATCGTTGTAGAAGTGATGGACAATCGCCTCGAACAGTGCTTCACCGAAGGTTACCGCCTTGGTCGCCTTGAGGGTGGAACCGTCATCCGAGACGCCGGCGCGTGATTTTTTCGCGATAGCCTGCACCCGCGGATTTTCCTCGAGCGGCATGGTCACATCTTCGGCGCGACGCAGTCCGGGCAACGTTTCCTCAACGACATTGTTGAACATCAACTGGGATACGCCCCTATGCGGCGTCAGAACCATTCTTGGCGAGACCGTGTCGTTCACGGCAAGACGACAGGCCTTGGTCACCTTGCGCTGCGCATAGGCGCGAACCGTCTCGAGCTGCGCTTTGGTGGCCAGTCCCGCATCCAGCAGTTTGTCCGCGTATTCGCTTAGCGGGTCCACCGAACGCCACAGGTCAATCTCTTCTCGTTCGCGATAGGCGGACTGGTCGCTCGGCGAATGGCCTGACTGACGATAACACAACACGTCAAGCAATATCGGCCCGTCGCCCTTTTTGATCAATTCAAGTTTGCGTTTATAAGCGTCCGCCAAAGCCAGGGGGTTATTGCCGTCCACGACTTCGGCGTGCATGTTGTCCGGATTGAGTCCGGCGCCGATGCGCGCCAGATAATCAAAGCCGTGGGTCTCGCCAATCGGCTGGCCGCCCATACCGTAAAAATTGTCCATGAAATTAAATATCATCGGCAGTCCGCCGCGAATGAATTCCGGCCACAGCGTCTTGAATTGCGCCATGGATGAAAAGCCAAGGGCTTCCCACACCGGCCCGCAACCGATGGAGGCGTCGCCGATGTTGGCGATACAGACGCCGTCCTGTTCGGCGACTTTCTTGTAGAGGGCCGCGCCCACCGTGATGTCCGCGCTGCCGCCTACGATGGCATTGGCCGGGTATACGCCGAAGGGCAGGCAAAAGGCGTGCATCGAGCCGCCCATGCCCTTGCTGAATCCGGTTTCGCGACCGAAAATCTCGGCCAACAATCCATACAAAAGAAAGTCTATGCCAAGCTCTTCTTCCGCGTCGGTGGCCAGTACGGCCTTCTTCCTGCCCTTGGGCGTCCAGGACAACCCCGTCCAGTCCGCCTCGTTCTTTTCGACCACCTTAAGAATGGCGCCGTCAAAATAACCGGCCATTATGTCCGTGAGCGTATTGCCCGCAAGGTCTTGAACAGCGCGAAGACCTTTGGCGATGATTTCGCCATGACTGCGGTGGCTGCCGAAAAGATGGTCCTGAGCGCTCAGATGAACACATTCGCCCACGGCCGCGCCTTCCTGACCGATGGACAAATGCGCCGGCCCCGGATGGTTATACTCAACCCCCTGATAGGCGCCAAGCTTCTTGATGTTGTCCAGCATGGTCTCGAATTCACGTATCAATACCATGTCGCGGTATATGCGCAGGCATTGCTCCACCGAAAGCCCGTCTTTGGCGGCTGTCTCGTCTTTTATCGCCTTTTTATAACTGTTTACCGGAATTTTACCCAGTGTTATGGTTGCGCTTTTGCGTACTTTATCTGGAACAACTACCAGCTTTTTGGTCATGCCCAAAACCCTTTGTAAGTTGCCACATGGTTCACCCCATGCGTGAGGTATTAGTGATTTAGACGGGGTTCACAGATGAGAACCGAATGCGGTAAGTGTACCATATTCCCAGGCGACAGTACGAATTTTGGGCAACGACATGATGGTGCTTGCGTTTTCATAATGCTGCGTCAGAACGTGAAAGAACCACGCCAATGGCCCAGGTTCAACACGCCAGCCAACGCATGCGGCTGGATAGGCTCACTTTCTATTTATCGCTGAGTTGCTTATCCATTTAGACGCCCTGTCCGATCCGTCTCGCCAATACGGTCAATACGGTCAATACCGTCCAACAGAGCCGGCAACCACCGTTTTTGGGGATGCGCTTAGTTCAACGAAGTTTCTCAGTTGGCAGGACAACGGATAAAACGGATTTGTTTTGTTGGGCGATTATGCTAGAATGAACGGAAACACCAGGTAATCCCACAACACCGATAAGGAGAACCCTCATGACGCCAACACCCATATCAAGAAGAACATTTCTGGCCGCTTCCGGCGCGGCGATGAGCGCGGGACTGACAATGAGCAACGCCGCCTTCGGCGCGAATGAGCGCATCTCGATCGGCGTTATCGGCGTGGGCAGTCGCGGCACGTCGCTCATGGCCGACATCGCCAAACTGCGGGAAAGTCATAATGTCGAGATTACGGCGGTCTGCGACGTATGGCGCGTGAATCTTGATCGCGCCGCAGAGCGGGTCGAGCGTTGGTTTGACAAGGCGCCTTTTACCACCACGCGCTTTGGCGAACTTATCGCCCGGGCTGACGTGGACGCTGTGGTTATCGCGACGCCCGACTTTGCGCATACGCCCATCATGATTGAAGCGCTCAAGGCGGACAAGGACGTGTACGTCGAGAAACCCATGTCCATTGATCTGGCCAACGCCAACGAGGCCTATGATCTGGCCCGCGCGCGTGAGCGCGTGGTGCAGGTAGGTACGCAGCGCCGCAGCGAAGGCCGCTGGAAAGCGGCGCACAACTTTCTTGCCGGAGGCGCTCTGGGGCATGTAAGCCGCATCTCGTCGTCGGTCTGCTTCAATCACCCGCGCTGGGCGCGCGACGTCAGCGGCGTCAAACGCGAGGATGTGGACTGGGAGGCCTATCTCTTCAATCGGCCCATGGTGGATTTCGATCCAAACCTTCTGCAGCGCTGGCATCTGTACTGCATGTGTACCAACGGCCTGTCCGGCTTGTGGATGTGTCACCTCGTTGACGCCGCCCACATCATTACCGGCGCGGAATATCCCAATAGCGCGGTCGCCCTGGGCGGCATCTATGTCTGGAAAGATGGACGCGAGCATACCGACGTGTTCCATGCGTTGATTGATTATCCGGAGGGCTTCCTCTTTGACTGGAGCATGAGCCTGACCAACGCCGCGGGCAACCGCTATAACATCCACGGCCGTTACGGCACGATGGACCTGGACCGGCTGCGCTACAGCGGCGACGGCGGTGAGGAGGGGAAGCAAATCGAGGCGGGCGAGCTTAACCCCGAGCCGGATGAAAATCATATGGCCAATTGGATCGAATGCATGCGCAGCAGGCAACGTCCCAATGCCGACATCGCCTATGGTCATCAACATTCCGTGACCACCATCATGGCCGCCGAAGCCCTTGAAACAGGCCAACGCATGCGTTACGACCGCGAGCAGCGACGCATATTCGCCGGTTAGCCTTCTCGGCCGGGCCAGGGCAGGGTTTCCTCCTCGACCAGGCGTATCTCGAAGAGCTTCGGCCAGCGCTTGCCCGTTACAAAAAGACGGTCTTCGGTCGCATCATAGGCAATGCCGTTAAGCACGTCGGCGTCGCGTTTTTCTACTGGATCGAGCAGACCGCTCAGGTCCACCCAGCCGACAACATAACCGCTTTCCGGGCAGATGACCGCTATGCGGTCCTCTTTCCAGATATTGGCATATACGAAGCCGTCAATATATTCAAGCTCGTTGATGCGGGTGACAGGCCGGTCTCCGTAGCGAACATGAATTTGACCGATTTCGGCATAGTTGTGCATGTCGAGAAACCGCAGCCGCGCGGTGCCGTCGCTCATGATGAAATGTCTCTGGTCATGCGTCAACCCCCAGCCCTCGCCCAGATAACTAAAATCACCCAGACGCTCAAACGTTTCCAGGTCGTACACAAACCCTGTTTGCGATTTCCACGTCAGCTGTACCAGCCGGTTGTCCGCAAGGGCAATCCCCTCGCCAAAATAGGCTGCGGGCAACGACAGCATGCGCATCACCCGGCCTGTTTCAAGTTCCACCTTGCGAATCGAGGAAGCGCCGTGTAATCCCGTGCCTTCGTAAAGAAAGCCCTCGTGGAAATCAAGCCCCTGAGTGAACGCCTCAGGATCATGGGGATGCACCGCGATAATTTCGTACCCGTAGTAGGTAATCGTTGCCGGAGGCGGGCTGTCCGCCGGCGGCAAAGGTTCGCTGCAACCGGACACAAGCACCGCCTTCAGCGATACGCCAATCAAGAACAACCACACACAAACACGGATGATTCGGTTCACATGGTTCTCGCAATACATCTGTCATATAGAGGAAGGAAAGACAACTTCCAACGTGGCGCCTAATAATAAACGAAGCTGATCTCGACTTCAGGTTCGGATTTCGCATCGGGACGTTGTCGTTTCACCGTCATGACCACCAGCGAAGCATCGGGTAGACCGGTAAAATCCACCGGCGCTTCTTCTATGTGCTCGATGTAGGCGCCGTGGACGAAAAACGTCAGCGCAACGAAATAACTGTCGGCGCGTAAAATGTGCGGCGCAGTGACGGTTTCGCCGCTCGCCAGAGGTATGGTGGTGTTGGTGCTGTCCTTGGGCAGCAGGTTTTCCGCCTCCTCGAAGGCCTGGGCCTGCGCCGCCGGGTCCTCCTCGTATCGCACCAATCGCACGGAAGTAAGCGTATAATCACCCGCGTTCACCACCTGCAATTCGAAGACAGGTGAATCGCAACCCGTCAGCAAAAATACAATAAGTCCTGCCGCAATCACCCCCATCCCACGCAGTGTTCGATAATACATGATGAGGTTCCTTTCCAAAGGCTTGTCCGAAGGCGCACCCCCGCCGCGCATCATGACGCACGGAGTTGCGCATCTGTCCATAGTGTATCATAAAGACGAGAAAATCGCCAAGTAATTTTCGCACCCGCTGTCAACAAATATCACGACAGGAACCGCTTGGGCAAAAATCTCATGACGCCTGATGATTGTATGATACCTGAAAGGACAGAGCAGTTTCCTCATCGGGTGCATTTTAGATGGCTGGCGAATCTATCGCCCTGTTGTACGCAAGTCTCAGGAAAACGCGCTGAATGTCGGCGACATCGCCCATCTGGAGAGTGCAGGTATGATTTGCGCACAGAAGGCGGTTTAACGGTGACATGGAGATTGTTGCTTCAGCCGGCAGAAAAGTTTCCTTACTTGGGGAACCAAACGCGACATTGCGGGGTTTAACGTCATGGAAACAGGATAGAGTGTTATGATGCAAGTTGAAGATTGGCCCTTGGTCATGCAGGCCGCTCGCGGCGATATGGACGCATTTACCCAATTGATACGCCGATATCAGCAGCCGGTCATCGGCTTTTGTTATCGCATGACCGGTTCGCGGTCGGATGCCGAGGATGTCGCCCAGGAAACATTTATGCGACTGTATCGCGCATTGAAGCGCTTGAAACCACAGGTTTCTTTTACGACAGTGGTTTTTGGCATCGCCAGAAACGCCGCTTTGAATCATCTGCGCGGCCGAGGACGTCATGCGCGCAAAATCGCGGCGTTTGAACAAGCCGTCCCATGGCCGGCGAATCAAGCGCCACGCCCGGATCATAGCGCTTATTCTCGCGACGTTGCGGCGCTGTTGGAGGCCGGTCTGGCGGCATTGCCGCTCGAACTTCGAGAAGCGCTGGTTTTGCGCGAATACCAGGGGTTTGATTATCAGCGCATCGCCGATGTGCTGGGTTGTCCTGTGGGAACCGTGCGCAGCCGTATTGCGCGAGCCCGTGAGCAGCTGCGCCGCTATGTGCTTGCCTGTGGAGATGATGTGCTATGAGCAACAACGATGAACATGCGGCAACGACGGAACGGTTGAGCGCATTGGTTGACGGTGAAAGTACAGCGCCGGACGCCGATGCCGACTGGATTCGCGCCGACGACGCCATAAATAAGCAGTACCGGCAGTATCAAACGCTCGGCAAACTGTTGCGCGAACTACCGCCGCCGCCGGTTTCCGACGCCTTTGCCGCAAATACGGCATCGCTGATCACGCGGCGCCGCCGATTCCGTCACTATGTCTGGTCGCTGTCGGCGGCGGCCGCCGCACTGCTGGTGGCTGGCGTCATGACTATATTCATGTCGCCGGCGTCTGATGAGGCCGGCGAAATAATCGCGTCCCGTGCGCCTGTATTGGACACCCCCCCCTATGATGAGACGGATTACTACTTGTGGCAACTGATGAATGACGCGCAAGGCGGCATGGATATGGAAGATGTCATGACCCTCTTCGATTATGTCTCCGAGGAGGTCTTGGTCGAGGCCCTGGCAATGTTGGCGGCGTCTGTCCAGTTGGATGAAGAATCTCCCTGGCATGACGGACCGCTCGAGATGGATTACTGGACTACGCCAGGCGCGATGCCTGTCGTTTCAATATATGTGTTGATGGATAGTCTGGATGAGGTTGAGAGGATTGCCGTGGACAATCTGCTGCAAGACCTTTTGACGTAATGTTGAAACTAAAGGAGAATAAGATGAGAGTACTATTGCTTTCCGCCGTTGTCCTGTTGGTCCTGGGCGCAATAGCCGGCGTTGCGCTCGCCCAACCGCCTGAACCGCCTGATGCGCCGCCACCGCCCATGGAACGGCCGGATGGGCCGCCGCCACCGCCAGACCCGGAAAGCCGCGCAATGCTTGAACAGGTTCTGGTGACCCGCTTATCGCGTAGGCTGGGGTTAAACGATGAACAGAGCGTGATACTGATGCGTCGTTTCAGCGAACTCCGCGAACAACACCAGACGCTTCGTCGCAAGCGCATGGAGATTCTTCACGGACTGCGAGGCGTGTTGCGTCTCGAGGAAGATGAGGCCGCGCTGAAACAGCTCATGGGCGCGCTCGAGGAAGTGGACAAGGAAATCGCCGCTGGCGAAAGCAAGGCGCGCCAGACCGTGCGCGACATGGACCTGAGCATCTGGCAAAAGGCCAAACTCGAGCTGTTCTTGAGCGAATTCGAAGGGGACATGCGTCGCCTTGTACAGCAGGTGCAGGGGGGACGCCCAACGCCGCCAGGCATGAATATGGAACCGGGGCGCGCAAGGCGCGGACCAGAAGGCATGATGGACCGTCCGCGTCCGATGCGACCGGAAGACCGGCAGGGACCAAGACGCCCCCGGATGCCGGANNCGCCGCCATTTCTTTACAAGCGCGTACAGGTCACACACGGCATTGGCCTGTGCGCGCCTTTTTTGCTGCTAAATTACAATCAACACATACCGTTGTATTTACGTCTGACTCTTGTCCGCCCGGAATAGCTGGCCTACGAAGAATGTTTTCTGATGCGTACCAAAGGAAAGCACGTCATGGCAAATAAGCATCTTATACGCGTATGCGCAGGCACGTATTGCGCGGAGCATAAAGGCAAAAAAGTGGCTCGGCGGCTTCGCGAAGCCCTTGACGCGATGGGCGACGGACAGGCCGTGCGCGTCAAGACCTGTGACTGCATGGGACGGTGCAAAAAGGGGCCCCACGTGGTGTTTCCCAAGGGCAATTTGGCTTTCGCGGAAGTAAAACCGGGCGACGCCGGCAAGGTGGCAAAGAAAATCCTGAAAATACTGCTCTGAAATTTTGCATAAACAGGGGCCGACGCAAGCGAGAGAAGCGAAACCAAAGCCGCTGTGTTTTCATCCTTCTTTGCGGCGTAGCGCCTTTGCGTGAGTAAACTTTGCCAGGGACAGGCACACAGATGTTGCGCCAATTATATCGAGGTGAAAATACAAGTCAAAAGAAGTTTTTCGGGTGCGGTTTATTCCGTTGCCTTATCATAAGCGCGTGTGCCAGGCGCCGGAAAGCGGTCCGGCAACACCACCATGTTGGTGGTCAGGCCGAAAGGCAGTCCATCTCCACTGATCCAGCGCACCTCGACATAATGCGCGCTCCAACCGGTTTCAGGCGCCTTCAAGATTGCTTGCGCGGCACTGTCGCCTGCGAGAACAACGCTGGTCCATTGGGCCTCGCGAAAATCGCGGTTGGCCGATGTGGCGCTCCATAGCATGGGCTGGCCGTTCGCGCGGTCCCAGCTGACTTCCAGCGTGTTCTCCTCGGTCAACTTCCATTCAATCGAGGGAAAGGGATCGCCCGTCAGCAGTTCGCGATAAAACTCAACCGTCGTGGCGACGCCGAGCATGCCGGCGTCATGACCGGTATTGGCCTGATAGTAAAGATGCTTGCGCCCCTGAAGACCGTCGAAATAAAAATTGGCGGCGTCCACAGTCCAATAAGGATCGTTCGCGCCCAGCACAATCAGTTTGGGCAGGGCTAGTTCATCGCGCCAGGCGTACGGGTCTACCTGTGCGACCAACTCGGCGCCGTCGCCCGCCAGAAGTCGGTCCTGCAACTCGCGTTGGGTATAATCGCCGATGGACTCGGTGTAACCGCCATAGGTGTTCAGCTGATGCCGCATCTGCTCGCGCGTGTTCAGCATGTCTATGATTATGGGGGCGATGCGCTCGATCCGCTCGTCCACCACCGCCGCGAGCCAGGTGGTCCATCCGCGCTTCGAACCGCCCGTCACAAGAAACTGCTCCACAGAACGGCCAAATTCCGCTTCCGTTATGGCTTGTATGGCGTCCAGCGCCCGTACGGCGCTTTTCACCATTGGGAAAAGCAGCGGCCAGTCGTCTCCCGCGCCGCTCAAAAACCGCTCATAACTGAGCGATATCAATGCATCCTCGCGCAGCCCGTCAAAAAGCGGTTGATTGGGCACCTGGCGCAATAAGGCGGCGCTTGTTCCGGTGGCTTTTGCCGTCATCATAAGCGCACGCCCCTCGGCGCCGCTCATCTGGGTGGGCGGACTGTCAATATTGCCGCCGCTGATGAAAAGCAATCCCTTGTCGTCATGCTTTATCTCTTCGGGCCGTATGATGGTCAGCCAATGCTGCCAGGGTATTCCCTGCCAGGTCTGGGACGTAAGCCTGACCGTCAATACAGTCATACCGTCCTCGACGTCGCGACTGACAATCTCGTAGGAGAAACTGTCGTCCTCCCGAGCCACGTAGTCTTTCAAACCGGCGTGCGACCCACCGCAGGCCAGCGCCATCAGCACAAGCACAAACAGCATGACATGAATTCGTCTGGTCATGGTTCTCTCCTTTGTATGTTTGTATTTATCGGACACAAGCGACACAATGAAGAAGACACAGGTCTCCACACGGTTGCTTTGACCAGCCCGGGAGCGTCCCGGTTTTCAACAACACCGCATCAGCCTGTGTAGCCCGCTTCGGGATAGACCTTGTCGCGCATATGCCGGACCGCATGGGCGACCGACTCGATCATGGCGTCATTGGAAGGTACGCGATACTCGAAATGCAGCGAGATAGGGCCGGCGAACGCGGCGTGCTCGCGGAAAATACCGAGGAATCCGGCAACGTTCACAATGCCTTCGCCCAGCGGCATCCAGCGGGGGCGGTTGCCGTCAAAGACAAAATCCTTCACGGCGACCATGCGCACCCAGGGCGCGAGCAGGCGCGCCGTGATTTGCCAATCGCCGTAAGCGCCCTCGACCATGGCATGGCCCACATCGAAATTCGAGCCCACCCGCGGCGAATCAATGGCTTCATACATGCGGCACAGGTCCCACAACGGCGCGCCTACATAATGCATCCCCGAATGGTTGTGATACCCCGCAGTCATATCCATTTCCTCGGCAATCTCAGCCAATCCGCGCACCTCCTCGGTATAACGCGCCAGCTGCGGCAGGATGGGGCCGTTGGCGTCATAACGATGAGAACCGATGCGGAAATACGGGATGCCGCATGCTTTGGCTGTACGCAGTATTTCGCCCACGCCTTCATCGTTGCCGGATACAAAGCGTGTCGTAATCATGGGCACATCAAGACCCTCGGCCCGTATCGCTTCCACGGCGGCGGGCAAATCACTGGCTACCCGTTCCGGCAGCACATGACCGCCGGGGCGCACGGTCAGGTCCACGCCGTCCAGTCCTACTTCGCGACATGTCCTGGCAAGAGCGGGATAATCAAGAAACTGGAGATGTTTTGAAAAAACGCATAAAGGCGGCATGCGCCGCGCCTGTTCGGCCTGGGTGTCGGCTGTGGCCGCCAGACCGGCAATGGCGGCGGCGGCGGCGCTGCGCATCAGAAATTCACGGCGTGTTGCTGAGTTCACGGATGGCGGCTCCTTATGGTTGCGTCACGGCAAAATAACCGCGACTTGAAGGTTTGTCCATTGTACCCGATGTCGTTGCCAAGTTCCAGCGGATGCGTTGGCGTGAATTAGATGCGCGCATCGCTTAAATGGGGATTGCAGCATACCTTTCTCAAAGGGCTCACATAACATATCCCGTCAATATGGTCAATCCGGTCAATATGGTCAAACAAAGGCGGCAACCATCTGTCTGGGCCTT
>NPID01005587.1_pt1 | contig 12676 bp, 12 predicted proteins | sample 8637491 | NCBI WGS metagenome assembly NPID01 (sample SAMN07420843, study PRJNA396082) | bioreactor metagenome | isolation source: sample BA6 brine-fed electro-methanogenic bioreactor BA | place: Japan: Kochi | collected 2016-06-14 | reverse complement strand
TAAGCAGTCTTAGTGAAGCCGAAACTGCTTGGAAGCATAATATTGATGCAGTAGGCTTAGTTGGAAATATGCCGAGCGGACCTGGAGTAATTTCTGATGATTTAATTAAAATGATTTCTAATGCTGCTCCACCTTCTGTTTCAACATTTTTATTAACTAGTGAAACAACTTCTGAAAAAATAATCAAACATCAGAAGAAAGTTGGTGCAAGTACTATTCAGATAGTTGATAAAATAGTATCGGGTACTTTTCAGGAAATTAGAAATGAATGCAGCGGTATTAAACTAGTTCAGGTAATACATGTTATCGATGAAACATCTTTAACGGAAGCGCTTTCTTATCCTAATGTTGCTGATGCACTTTTGCTTGATAGTGGAAATCCGAATTTATCAATTAAAGAATTGGGTGGAACAGGAAGGATTCACAATTGGGAAATCAGTCGAGAAATTTGCAGAAAATCAACCATACCGGTTTTTCTTGCAGGTGGATTAAATCCACAAAACGTAAAAGCAGCAATTGAATTTGTAAATCCATTTGGTGTTGATGTTTGCTCGGGAGTAAGATCAAATGGGAAACTGGATGAAAGAAAACTAAATCAATTTATAAATGAAGTAAAAAGCTGATTTCTTTTACAATCTAAAATAAAATTCTAATAAAATTTTTGTGAAATCAAATTAAAGAATTACATTTGTTCAGTTCTTTTAAACAATCTAAAGGTTCCAAGTAAGGATTAATAGGGAATCCGGTGTAATTCCGGAACTGTTCCCGCAACTGTAAACTGTTGTAGTCTTAAAATAATACCACTGTCTAAATTGATGGGAAGGATTTTAAGATGTGCAGTAAGTCAGGAGACCTGCCTTAAGATAAAGAACGTTAGCTTTCGGGAGTTGGGGCTAACTAAGTAATTATATTTACTTTTACTTATTACCTTCTCTAACTTGCCGTAAGCTTCCATTTAACTAATTTAATTTCATTGGGAGCTTATTATGAAAAACAAATTTTATTTAGTCACTCTATTTTTTCTTTTATTAATAATTGGATGCACAGATAATACTACTGGTCCCGAAGATCCGCCGCCAAATGTAAAAAAAGGACTTCTTATAGTTAACGAGGGACTTTTTGCACAGAATAATTCTTCCCTAACTTTTTTCAGCTTGGATGAATACAAACTTTATCCTGATGTTTATAAATCTTCAAATAACAATAACAGTTTAGGTGATACGGCAAATGATCTTTATTCTTATGATGGTAAAGCTTATATCACTGTTGATCTTTCGAATAAAATTGAGGTTGTTGATATAAATACTTTTAAGTCGGAAGGATTTATTGATCTCGGCTCGAACTCAGGACCAAGAGAAGTTATCATAATGAATAAAAACGAAGGCTATGTTACTTCCGGAGGAAGAGATGCCGTAATTAAATTTAATCCTGAAAGTAAAACTCAACTTATTGAAATAAAGATTGGTTCCAGACCGGAAGGAATTGAGTTTTACCAAGATAGAATCTTTGCTGCAAATTCAGGTTTTGGAAGCGACAGTACCGTTAGTGTTATTAGAAATGATCAAAAGGTTGAAGATATAGTACTATGGTCAAATCCAAGAATTATTCTTAAGGATAATGATTTTATTTATGTTGTCTGCTCAGGTAATTACTTTGATGCGGAAGGAACAGGAGCAGTGTTTAAAATTAATCCTTTAACATACGATGTTATTAATGAAATTAAAATAACGGGTAATCCTGGAGAAGCTGTTCTATCAGGAGATGGTTATANNGTACATTGTTAATAATGAAGGAATTATAAAACTCGACTTAAATACTTTCAAACTTATTCCCAATTATATAATTGAAGGAACGAGAGTAAATCCTTCGATGGGAATTATTTACTCAATTTCATACGACTTTTTTGAAAGAAGAATTATCGCAGGTAATCCTAAAGATTTTATGCAGAACGGAGAAGTAGTTATTTTTGAAGAAAACGGGACCGAAGTTACACGATTCGATACTGGAATAAATCCCGGAACTGTTTCTATAATTGATCAGATCATAACCGATTAAGTAAATTTAATTCTGCTGATGGAATTTTTTCATCGGCAGAATTGAATCAATTCTAATTAAACAACATCATATCTTATTCGATAATAATATTTACGGTATTAATTTATTATCTTTTTAAAGAAAGCAAATTCAGAATAAAATAGGGATATGTTATGAAAAAATATTTTTCATTTTTTATAATTCTTTTATTAATAACATCGATGACAAGCTTAAATGCTCAAACCGGCGATTTCAGTCCTAAATTTTTTGGTTATGTTAAATCTTTTCATCAAAGTGATTTAACCGATGGACAAGGACAATTTTCAGTTGTACATGCTCGTTTAGGTGTGCGTGGTAATCTAAATGAAAATGTAAGTTATAGAATATTTACAGATTACGCACGACTTCTAGGTGCGAGTGTGGTAGGCACCGACTCTGACGGTGACGGTGAATTAAACAGTGCACGATTAAATCTTCGTTCAATTTTACTTGATGCTTTTTTCAATATGAAACTTACCGATAGATTAAGTTTTTCAATCGGTCAGTATAAAATTCCATTCAGTACATCAAATTTAAGAAGTCCGGTTGAAATGGAATTTGTAAACAGACCTTTAACTACATCGGTAACTCCTGCTCTTCGCGATGTAGGTTTAACAGTTTATTACAAGAATAAGGAAGTTCTTCCGGTAGATGCGGCATTAGGTGTTTTTAACGGAAGCGGTGAGAATGTTAATGAAAACAACAAAACTATGAATTATTCTGCTCGTGTTGTTGCTTCTCCAATAAACGAAATTAAGATTTCGGGAAACTACTATGGCGGCAAAATCAATAATGCTGATGTTAATATTTTTGATATTGGAGTTCATGCTAAGTTTAATAATATTTTGTTTGACGGTGAATTTGTATCAAGAAAAAATGATATTCCAAACGTATTAGAGTTTACCTCCACAGGATACTTTGTTTATACCGGATATATTTTTGCTACTGATTTCTGGGTTGTAAATTCTATAACTCCTTTGGTGAGATATGAAAACTTTGATCCTTCTACTAATATTAATGATGATCAATTAACCAGATTTACAGCAGGTATTAATTTTGGTCTAGCAGATAAAAATTTTACCGGAATAAGACTTAATTACGAAAACAGAGATTCTAAAAATCCCATTTTCAATTCTAATGATTATTTCTATGCTTCTTTTCAGGTGGTCTTTTAAGGTATGAAATTAGAGACGTACATTTAGATTTGTACGTCTCTAAAGTTTAAATTTTAAAAGAGATTAAAAGTAACTCCAATTTGCAATGCCTGTTTTAACTGAGTTTTCAAAGTTTCATCTGCATCATACACTACAACTACGTTTAAGTTAACATTCAAATAACTATTTATTTTTGCAGTTATCGTATTATCAAACAAAACATCCCATGTATCTAAATGCTTGAATGATGAAAAAAGACGAAGCTTAGAATTTAAAAGCAGATTTTCATCTAAAGTATATTTTGCTTCTGTAACCGACTCAATACCGGTCTCCATTTTAAATTTCTCAATTTCATTTGGAGTATCGGGATCATCAGAATATTTTCTAAATTTGTTTGTTAATGTCTGCTCAATAGCAACACCAAGACGACTGGTAATATTTTCGGATCTGTTATAGGTGAACCCTACTGCTTCGGTAATGTATCCGGGATCAAAAAATGAAGAGATTTGTGTTTCTGTTGAATCTGTATATTCAAAACCATTTGCAACAACTGTTCTAACTGTTAAAGCAACATAAGGATCAACTGCCCAGCCGATATTTTTCGAAAGAACAGATTCAAAATATAGCTCATTATCTGTAGTTCTATAGCCTCTTTCCCCTACTTTCATTCTTCCGTAAGCCAACTTCAATCCGTTTACCCAAGTCCAATCTTCATGGTTATATTTAAGTCCCATATTCAGAATATTATTCCAGGTTAATGAGTTATCTCCCCCCTTAGACCAATTTGAAAATGAGATTTGACTTAAATTTATTCCTAATGTTCCGGTTGGTTTCCAGTCACTTTTCTTTGCTTCGGGGGCTGCTGCATCCTGTGCAAATAAAGTTGATAATGATAAAAGTAAAACAATAGTTAAATGTTTTCGCATAAAATATTCTCCCTAAATTGTAAAAAATTCAATCTGTAAAATAACTAATTACTTTTAGAACTTCGATTTTCTCTCTTAAATAAAATGAGAATTAATGATAACTCAAAAACATCTTAGATAATTCAATTTCACTATAAACATTCTAAATGCAAGCAGCTTGCATTTACGGTTTCTTTAGAATATTTTTGTTACATGAAATTTCATTTAAATAAAATAAAAGAAGCGGGCTATAAACTTACCAGACAAAGAAAAAATGTAGTTGAAATATTAGCCGAGAAAAGAAAACCTCTTACATTAAACGAAATTTTTGATGAATGTAATCAAATAGATTTTGCCAGTGTTTATAGAATTATTCAATTGCTTACCGAACTTAAAATTGTTGAAGAAGTTAATCTTGGTGAAAGACAAAAAAGGTATGAATTGATTTTGGATAAACATCATCATCATATATTGTGTAAAACATGCGGTAAAATTGATAGAATAGATTACTGCATTCTTGATAAAATAAAAGACTTAACTAATTATAATATATTAAATCATTCAATTGAGTTTATTGGAATATGTCCGGATTGTCAAAAAAATTAGTACTAATTATGCTTCTCGCTTTGTTAATTTCATGCAAAGATGAACCGAAACAGAAACTTACAAATGAAAAAATTAAAGCGGTTGTTTCTATTCTTCCGATGAAATTTATTGCTGAACAAATTGGAAAAGATAAAATAATTGTTGAATCTATCATTCCAAATGGAAGTGATCCTCATACTTTTGATCCTTCACCAAGAGTTATAAAGAAAATTCATGATTCGGATATTTTCTTTTTGATTGGTGATAGTTTTGTATTCGAAAAAAATATTGTAAACGGAATTGAAAGCAGAAATAAAACTGTTCTAGCCGATTGCTCCAAGAATGTAAATCTTATAAATAACGATCCGCATATTTGGCTTGGAATGGATGAATCAAAAATTATTGCCTCAAATATTGCCTCTAAATTAATTGAGCAGGATAAAGCCAATCAATCTTTTTATGAGAATAATTTAATGGAATTTAAAAGCAAAGTTGATTCATTAAAGAATATAATTGAGAACAGATTATCTGGATTGGAAAATAAAATGATGCTTGTTTATCATCCTGCATGGAGATATTTTTTAAAACCTTTCGGAATAAAAGAAGAATCTGTTGAAAGAGAAGGAAAGCATCCTAAAGCCGGCGACTTAAAAGAGATAATTGCAGAATCTAAATATCAAAATGTAAAAGCAATATTTATAGAAGAGCAATTTAATCCTGATGCAGCAAAATCAATTGCAGAGGAATTAGAAATAAAAGTAGTGAAGATTAATCCGTTAACAGATAATTTATTATATGAATGGGATCAATTCTCAACTAAATTAGCAGAGAATTTAAATTGAAAACAGCATTAAAAATTGAATCACTTTCATTTCATTACGATGAATTAAAAATTCTTGAGGATATTAATCTATCTCTACCGGAGAAAGAATTCATTGGAATAATTGGTCCTAATGGAGGAGGAAAAACTACTCTTCTAAAATTAATTCTTGGAATTCTTGAACCAACATCAGGTAAAATATTAATATTTGACAAACCAATTAAGTATCAGAAAAAGCTTGTCGGTTATGTCCCTCAGTATTCTAACTTCGATACTCATTTCCCTATCACAGTTTGGGATGTTGTTCTTTCTGCCCGCTTAGGGAAATCAAGTTTATTAGCAAGATTTACAAAAAGTGACAATGAAATTGTTTCTGACTCTTTGGATAAAGTAAACATCCTTGATCTTAAAAATGAACTGATTGGAAATCTTTCCGGCGGACAAAAACAAAGGGTTCTAATTGCGAGAGCTTTGGCGACCGAACCGAAAATTTTACTTCTTGATGAACCGACTGCCAGTATAGATACAAAAGCCGGTAAATCATTTTATGATCTGCTTCATCAGTTAAATGAAACAATTACCATTATTTTAGTTTCACATGATATCGGAGCAGTTTCTCAATACGTAAATAAGATTGCATGCTTAAATAAAAAAATGATTTTCCATGATTCAAAAGAAATAACTAATGAAATGCTCGAAGCAACTTATGAATGTCCGGTTGATTTAATAGCACATGGAATTCCACATAGAGTATTTCACGAGCACAACCATGATTGAAATATTTCAATATGATTTTATGATAAATGCAATAATTGCAAGTGTATTGGCATCAATAGCATTTGGAATTGTTGGGACTTATGTAGTTGTAAAAAGAATAGTTTTTATCAGCGGCGGCATTTCGCATTCGGCTTACGGTGGAATTGGTCTGGCGTTTTTAATCGGTTTTAATCCTTTAGTAGGTGGAATTTTATTTAGTATTGGTTCAGCGGGAATTATAGCTTATCTACGTAAAAAAGGAATTCAATTTGAAGATACTTTGATTGGAATTCTTTGGGCTTTTGGAATGGCATTGGGTGTTATTTTTATTGATTTAGCTCCGGGTTATGCACCAAATTTAATGAGCTATTTATTTGGAAATATTTTAACAATCGGAGTAAGTGAACTATACTTAATCTTATCTCTTGATTTAATTATTTTGCTGATAGTTGGAATTTTCTTCAGACAGTTTCAAGCAGTTACATTTGATGAAGAATTTGCATCTACAATTGGACTTCCGGTAAATTTAATTTATACACTTTTACTTATTGTTATTGCATTAACTACGGTTATACTAATTCGTTTAGTCGGAATTATTCTGGTTGTTGCTCTATTATCTATACCTTCAGCAATAAGCATTAACTTTGCCAAGAGCCTTAAGCGTATGATGTTTTTATCTACACTATTAGGATTGATTTTTACTATTTTTGGTCTGATATTGTCATTTTACTTAAATTTAGCTTCCGGTGCAGCAATAATTGTTGTATCGGTAATTGGGTATTTGATTTCACTTCTTCTGAAATCAAAGAAAATATTTATAAAAAACAGATGAGGTAAGTTTGATTATATGGGATGTGAGTCCGGAAATTTTTAGTTTTGGTCCTTTCTCAATCGGCTCTTTAAATCTTGGTCCTTTCTCGGTTAGATGGTATGGTTTACTTTTTGCCGCATCGTTTGTAATTGGTTTTCAGATAATGAATTGGATTTTTAAGATAGAAAAAAAATCCGAAAAGGATTTAAATGATTTGGTCTGGTACATGATTTTAGGAACGGTAATTGGCGCTAGATTAGGTCACTGTTTATTTTATAACCCCGAATATTATCTAAGCAATCCTCTTGAGATTCTAAAAATTTGGCAGGGAGGTTTAGCTAGTCATGGAGCTGCCGTTGGCATTTTAACTTCGATGTATCTCTATTCGAAAAAGAAAGTCGGTCAATCATTCCTTTGGATTTTAGATAGAGTTGTAATTACAGTTGCTTTAGCCGGTTCATTAATAAGATTGGGAAATTTATTCAATTCTGAAATAATTGGTATTCCTACTGATCTGCCTTGGGGATTTGTATTTACATTAATTGATGAAATTCCTCGTCATCCTGCGCAATTATATGAATCAATCTTTTACTTAATTTCATTTTTTATTCTTATTAATATTTACAGAAATAAGACAACTAAAACGGAACATGGATTGATATTCGGATTGTTTCTAATACTGATCTTTGGGTTTAGAATTTTTGTGGAATTCATAAAAGAAGACCAAACTGCTTTTGAACAAGGAATGATTTTGAATATGGGGCAGATTTTAAGTATTCCTCTTGTTGCATACGGCGGATATTTAATTTATAAAGTCAAATCTCTAAATCAATTAAAGAAGTAACTTCTATTTATTTATAACATTATAAAGGAATAAACATATTGAATAGATTAATACTAATTATCATTTTGTTTTCTTTAATCCTTTTCGGATGCAATGTAAAGCAGGAAACTGTATATAAACCCGAAACCGATTCATTGCGGTTTGAAGGGGAAAAACATTTAAGAAACATTAAACAGTTAACCTTTGGCGGAAATAACGCAGAGGCATACTGGAGTTTTGACAATAAACAATTAGTTTTTCAAAGTGATTGGAATGAAATTAATTCACAAGGCTGTGATCAGATTTTTATAATGAATGCAGATGGAACTGATTTAAAGGCTGGTGAAAAATATAGAATGATTTCAACCGGCACCGGAAGAACAACATGCGCTTACTTTTTGAAAGATGGCAGAATTGTTTTTGGTTCAACTCATGAAGCGGATGCTGAATGTCCGAATACTCCAATGTTTGTTGAAGGAAGATACGTCTGGGCTATTTATGATACTTATGATATTTATGTAGCCGATGCAAATGGAGATAATTTGAGCCTATTAATCGGCGGAGAAGGTTATGATGCCGAAGCAACTGTTTCTCCCGATGGCAAATATATAATTTTTACTTCTACTAGATCCGGCGATTTAGAACTATGGAGATATGAACTTGAGACCGGAGAATATCTTCAACTGACAGATGAATTAGGTTATGACGGCGGAGCTTTCTTCTCCTTTGATTCTAAAAAGATTGTCTGGCGTGCAAGCCGTCCGCAAGGAGAAGAAGCTGAATCATACAAAGAATTATTAAAGCAGGGTTTAGTTGAACCAAAGGCATTAAATATTTTTGTTGCAGATATTGACGGCAAGAATGTTACTCAAGTTACAGATTTACCAGGTGCAAACTGGGCTCCGTTTTTCCATCCATCTGATAAGAAAGTTTTATTCTCGTCAAACCATCACTCAATGGAACAAGGTGGAAGATTATTTGATATCTTTATGATTAATCTTGACGGAACAGGTTTAGAACAAATTACTCACAGCGGTACATTTGATGCTTTCCCGATGTTTTCATTTGACGGTAAAAAATTAGTCTTCGCCTCTAACAGAAGAGTTGATAGACAACCTTCTAGAGAGACTAATGTTTTTGTAGCTGATTGGGTTGAGTAATTTAAGATAAAATTAATATTATAAGATTCCGGTATTGTTGATAATAAATTTCAGCAAACCGGAATAACTTATTATAATTTTGTCATTCCGACTGATGCCAAGTGGAATGCCGGATTCTAAAGGAAGCATAAAAGTAAACAATATGACAGAAAAAGAATTTCAAAATATTTGGAGAGATAAACTAAAAGAGAATCTAAAAGATTTTCCTAATGATTTTATTACTGATGAAGAAACAACTGATATTCTGCTTCCACCAAAACCATTAATCATTGCTAATGAATTGTTCGGTAATTATGAAATTTCCGATCTTGATGATAATGTAGTTTATACAACAGATAATTACTCTAAAGTAAAATATATTTTGTATGCAAACCGCGTGAGACCAAGTTCAATCAAAATTCCTATAGATCAGAATAACATTGAAAAACTATTGAAGTTATATGAAAAGACAGTAGATACATTTCTCAAGGTTATGAATGATGAGTTTAAAAAGGAATTTCCAAATTCCAAATCATTTCCATCCGTTTCCAATTCCATTTTAACTTCTCTCAATCTAAAAAGACTTTGATTGAATTAAGCAAAAATATTGCTGATTATCTCGAATCATTATACGATAGAGATTTTGTTGAAAATTACAGAAAGTATATAGAATCCTATCCTAATCAGTATATAAGAATTGATCCTTTTTCAGATCATCAATCATTAATTGAAAGATTAAAGAATTATGGAATCGAATTAGAGAAAACCGTTCTCCCCTTTGCCTATAAGGTTTTGAAAGGTTCTGATAAAATTGGCAAAACTTTGGAATTTACTTTGGGACTTTATTATGTACAAAGTTTATCATCAATGATTCCCCCCCATATCTTAAATCCGACTTATAACGATTTAACATTGGATTTATGTGCTGCACCGGGTTCAAAGACTACACAACTAGCAGAGTTAATGGAACGAAAAGGGACATTAATTGCGAATGAAGTAAATCAGCAAAGAGTTGGAAGTCTAAATTTTAACGTAGATAAAATGAATCTAAGCTGCATTGGTGTAATGAAGCAGAAAGGTGAATTAATCAGCAAAACGTTTGACAATTTCTTTGACAAAATTTTAGTTGATGCCCCTTGTTCTGCTTTGGGAATTGTTCAGAAGAAAAATGAAGTGAGCAATTGGTGGAATTTAGAACAGGCAGAAAAGATTGCTGAAGTTCAATTCAAACTTTTGGTTAGTGCAATTAAGGCGGCTAAAGTAGGTGCCGAAATTATTTACTCAACTTGTACATTAACTATTGAAGAAAATGAATTTGTCCTTGATAAAATTCTGAAAAAATATCCTGTGGAAATTGAAGAATTTGATCTGCCGTTGAAACATGTTCCCGGATTTACAAAGTTCGGCGAGTTCGAGAATCCCAAGCTCGCTTTAGCTAAAAGAATAATTCCATGGGATAATGATTCCGAAGGTTTCTTTGTAGCTAAGCTTAGAAAAATAAACGAAACTGAACCATTAGTTCAAAGTAATTACAGTAAATCTCATAAAATATTTTTTATTCATGATCATAAATTCATCAAACCTTATTTGAATCAGCTTCACGAATATTTTGGAATAGAGAAAGATATACTTGCACGATTCAAATACATTCAAAGCAGAAGTGATCTTCAGTTTGTAAATAAAGACTGGTTGGTAGAAGAAAATTCATATTTCATAAAACTCGGTTTGAAACTTGGAGTTATTGATAGAAAAGACAAACTCAATCTTCATTCAGATGCAGCAAGAACTTTTGGAAAATTTGCGACAAAAAATAAAATTGTTATTCATTCAAAAGAAGATTTGGAAATTTATCTTAATGGTTCTACAATTAAAAAAGAGCTTGATGCCTTGGGGCAAAAAATAGTAGAATATGAAGGAATGATTTTAGGAAGTGCCGTGCAAACCAAAGAAGGATTGAAAAGTCAATTCCCCCGCAACTTAAGAACTAACGAGATTTTACTCAAATAATTTGATCATTATCTAAATCCAAAAATAAAGCCTTTATTTGCATTTATAATCTATATAATAAGAAAGCTCCGCCGAAATACAAAACCGACAGAGCTTCCAATGAGGTGATTAATGCAATTTCAATTAAACATCATAGTACATATGAAATTCATACGGATGAGGCTGTAATGCCATTGGTTTAATTTCTTTATTGATCTTGTAATTAATCCAAGCATGAATAACTTCTTCGGTAAATACATCCCCTTTCAATAAAAACTCATGGTCATTCTCAAGAGCTTTTAATGCAGCACCTAATGATTCAGGAGTTGAAGGAATATTTTTCAATTCTTCCGGAGGCATATCATAAATATCTTTATCAAGCGGATCACCAGGATCAATTCTATTTAGAATACCATCCAAACCCGCCATTAAAATTGCTGAGAAAGCCAAATAAGGATTTGCAGAAGGATCAGGACATCTAAACTCTACTCTTTTAGATTTCGGACTTGATGAATACATCGGAATTCTAATTGATGCTGATCTATTTCTTTGAGAATAAGCTAAGTTAACAGGAGCTTCAAATCCCGGTACTAATCTTTTATAAGAATTTGTAGTTGGATTTGTAAAAGCTAAAAGAGCCGGGGCATGTTTCAGTAATCCACCGATAAAATATAGAGCCATTTCACTCAATCCCGCATAACCATTTCCGGCAAATAACGGTTTTCCGCTTTTCCACAAACTTACGTGAACATGCATACCACTGCCGTTATCTCCTTGAATCGGTTTAGGCATATATGTTACTGTCTTATTCCATTCTCTTGCAGTATTTTTTACAACATACTTGAACTTAAGAAGATTATCGGCTGCCAAAAGCAACGGTTGAAATCTTAAATCGATTTCGCACTGTCCGCCGCTTGCAACTTCGTGATGCTGTGCTTCAACATGAATGCCCATATCCTGAAGTTTTAGAACCATTGCATTTCTTAAATCCATTAACGAATCGGTTGGAGGAACAGGGAAATATCCTTCTTTAAATCTTGGTTTATATGCAAGGTTCGGACCTTCATCTCTTCCGGTATTCCATCTTCCCTCTGAAGAATCTACCATATAAAATGATGAATTTTGATTAACTTCGAAACGAACATCATCAAAAACAAAAAATTCAGCTTCCGGTCCAAAAAAGGAAGTATCCGCAATTCCGGTTGATTTTAAGTATTCATTTGCTTTTTGTGCAATATTTCTAGGACATCTTGCATATTTTTCTTTGGTGGCTGGTTCATAAACATCGCAAACCATTGAGATTGTAGGAGCTTCAACAAAAGGATCAACAAACATAGTTGATGCATCAGGAATAATCAGCATATCACTTTCATTTATATTTTTCCATCCTCTTAAAGATGAACCGTCAAATCCGAATCCGTTTTCAAAGCTGTCAATTGAAAATTCACTTACCGGATATGTGCAGTGCTGCCATTGGCCCGGAAAATCCATGAATTTCAAATCGACAAATTGAATTCCATTTTTCTTTATAAAATCTATAACATTTTGTTCCGGACTTTTAGCCTTGGCTTTTGCCATAAATTTACTCCTCTTTTTTAATGTTTAATTTCGTTGTCTCTTTTAC
>NPID01007696.1_pt4 | contig 12678 bp, 12 predicted proteins | sample 8637491 | NCBI WGS metagenome assembly NPID01 (sample SAMN07420843, study PRJNA396082) | bioreactor metagenome | isolation source: sample BA6 brine-fed electro-methanogenic bioreactor BA | place: Japan: Kochi | collected 2016-06-14 | reverse complement strand
CGCGATATCCTCGCGTCCGCGTGCGAATATCCAACTCCGTGATCATCACCTTCACGCCGGTTGCTGCCAGAGTCGTAATGGCATACTCCAGGCCCTCGACGCTGGGGTGCGTCAGCCCGCCGTGCAGCTGAATGCCGACGCCGTCGATGCGGATCCCCTGCGCCTGGAGATGCTTCACGATCGCGACGGCGCCATCGCACTTGGCTTTCGAGGTCTCCAGGCCATAGTCGTTGTAGTACAACTCGGCACCGGGGTCCGCCTCATGGGCCCACCGGAAGGCGTGCTCGATATAGTCATACTGTTTGTCCTGGGAACCTTCGCCGATGATGCGTAGCCATGGAGTGTCACGCAGGCTCCCATCCTCGTTGAGGGCTTCATTCACCACGTCCCACCCCTTGATGCGGCCTTTGTAGCGGCCCACCACCGTCTGGATGTGGCCCTTCATGCGAGCCAGCAGGGCGTCTCGCGTCAGGTCGTTTCCGGAATCATCGCGAAACACCCATCGTGGGACCTGGCTGTGCCACACCAGGCAATGGCCGATGGCTGCCATCTCGTTCTTCTCGCAGAAGGCGATGTACCTGTCGGCCGGTTCCCAGTTGTACTCGTTGATCTGCGGATGGATGCGTTGCCACTTCAGGTCGTTCTCCGCAGTGGCCGTGTTGAAGTGCTTCTCCGCGATGGCAGCCGCGTTGGGGTCTTGTCCTGCCACCACGCGCCGATTCAAAGCTCCGCCAATGAGAAAGGCATTCTCGAACACGTCCTTCAGTGCCGGCACATTCTCCTCTGCCGCGCACCAGACCGCACTGCCCAGGAGAACCACCAGACTCATCATGATTGCTTGTCTTCTTCTCACGGTCTGCTCCTTTGATGACTACGTGACTGGCGTATCTACTCGGCGAAGATCTCGATGCCGCAGATCTGCGGATTCTCGACATTGGGCGTAAAGCCGATCACCAACCGATCGTCCTCCACGGGCACGCCCTTGTATTCCTTGACCAAGGGCTTGAGCGGCCCGACGGTCTCGAACAAATCAAGGTCTTCCAGCGTCTCCTGGCTCGGCACGCTGACGGAGAACACTCTCTCCCCCGGTCCCATGATGCCCTCGAAGGTCTCCGCGAAGTGTAGACGCACGGTGTACGTGCCGTTGGGGACCGTGAACTCGTACGAGCCCATGCTGTATCGCTCGGTTTCGTAGATCCGCGGGATCTCTGTGCNNCGGTCGATGGTCATGCCGTTGTCCGCGCCCCAGGTCTTGCCTGTACCCAGCTCCTGGTCCGCCGCCCAGACGTTGCCGAACCTGTCCGTGAACGGCTCAAAGGCGCCGCAATCAACCCGCAGTGCGAACTTCCCGGCAGGTTCTCCCGCCGCACCAGACTCTTGGAAGATGTGTTGAGCGAACAGATACAGGTTCTTGGCCCATTCGGTCCCGTCGTGACCGTGCGAGTCCACGTGCCAGATATGCGGCACGTTGTTTTCCTTGAGATAGTTGTGGAGACCCTGGCTGATGCGGATCAGGCCGTCCTTATTGCCGCAGGCGAGCCAGAGCAGCTTCAGCTTCTCCCGGGCGCTCGCAGGGTCGGGCACGAGTTCGGCGGGAGCTTTGGTGTTGGGGGCCGAGGAGAATCCGCCGATCCAGGCGAAGACGTCCAGGTGACCGAGACCGAAGTTCAGGGATTGGCCGCCCCCCATCGAGAGTCCCGCCAGCGCCCGGTTCTCACGGTTGGCGTACACGGAGTACTGGGCCTCGATGGCGGGGATCACGTCCTGGAGCAGGTCATTTTCGAAATTGGCGAATGCCGGAGCGGTGGCGAAGACGTTCCCCTCGGCGCGGTCGTTGACCTGGGCCCGGCCATTGGGCATGACCACGATCATCGGCTGGATCTTGCCGTCGGCCAGCAGGTTGTCCATGATGTTCTCGGGGTGGCAGAGCCGCTGCCATTCCGTCTCGTCGCCGCCGATGCCATGCAGCAGGTAGAGCACAGGGTATTTGCGGTCGGCGGAATAGCCCGGAGGCGTGTAGACGAGCATCTTTCGACGCGTGCCGACCGTCTTGGAGTCATACTCGACCATCGTCAGCTCGCCATGCGGGACATTCTCACGCCGGGCATTGAACCCGGCGGGGGGATCGTCAAAGGCGGGCTTGTCGTCTGGACCCAGCTCGATCGGTCCGCCGAAACCTCCTTGTCTGCCACCTCTGCGGGCGATCTGTCCACGGCTTCGTTGGGCGGCCGGAGCATTGTCCTGAAACAGCAGTGGTGCGAACTCGCGCAGGCTCCGTCGCCACGACAGGAACTCATGGGCTGTATCCGGAGAGACGTAAAAGACGCTGTGGATNNCGCCTTCGGATCGCCGCCGCGTCTGCCGCGTCCGCCGCCGAGTTCACGGCTCCCATAGCTGACGAACACCAGCTTGACCTTCTCCTTGAAGCCAGGCGTGTTGTTCACATCCTCCAGCGAAATCGATCCGCCGCTGAAGAGGCCAATGTGCGAGAACGTGTCCAGGTTCTTCAGGGTGATCGTCTTGGTCTCCATGCCACCCATGGACAGGCCCGCCATGGCGCGATGAGGTTGATCGGAGAGCGTGCGGAAATGGGCGTCGATGTAGGGGACCAGCTCGTCGACGAGAACCGTCTGGAACGGACCGATATCGAAGTTCCTGAGACCTCCGAAACGGATCTCGTTCGTCATGCCGTAGGTCATCACGATGAGGAAGGGCCTGGTCTTGCCCTCGGCGATCAGGTTGTCCATGATCAGATTGGCGTGGCCCTGATTGCTCCAGGCGGTTTCATCTTCTCCCCAGCCGTGCTGGAGGTACAACACCGGATAGCGCTGGGTCAGGTCCTTGTCGTAGTCGGGCGGGGTGTATACGAAGGCCCGGCGGCAGGTGTTGGTACTCTCTGAAGGAAAGAGAATCTGCTGCACGCGGCCATGCGGAACGTCCCTGAGGGCGTAGAATTCGCGATCATGAGCGGGAATTTCAATGCCGCTTTCCCACCGCGTCGAACCGTAGAAGTTCAAGGCGCCGGGATCGTTGAAGATCCCCCCGTCCACCGTGAGATGGTAGTAGTGAAAGCCCTCGTCCAGCGGCTGCTCGGTGACACCCGTCCAGACACCGTCCTCATCTTTGGTAAGGGCAAACCCGCCCCGTTCCCGTCCGCCCAGGCTGACCCGGACACTCTGGGCTTCGGGCGCCGCGATGCGGAACCGCGCGTAGCGTTGCGAATTGACCTGCGGATACTCCTGGCCAGGCTGGTTCAGGGTCGAGGGTTTCCAGTCATCCGCTTTCGCAGCCTGCTCCGTCTGCGCCAGACACAGCGAACCTGAGAAACTGATGAGTAACACAAGTGCAATCAGATTCCTTTTCATGATTCTTCTCCTTTAGTCCTGGAACAGACGTGGAGCGAACTTGTGCAGGCTGCGGCGCCAGCTCTGCCATTCGTGGGCGGTGTCCGGTGAGACGTAGAAATGAGCGTTCATGCCGGCCTCCTTGAGTGCGTCGGTATTCGCCTTCGGGTCGCCGCCGAAGGCCCCACGCCCACCGGTTCTGCGGTCCTCGAGTTCACGGCTGCCGTAGCTGACGAACACGAGTTTGACGTTCTCTTTGAAACCGGGTGCGTCGTTGACGTCGTCGAGGCTGATACTGCCGCCGCTGAAGAGGCCGACGTGGGAAAACGTCTCCGGACTGGCCAGCGTGATCACTCTGGTTTGCATGCCACCCATCGACAGACCCGCCATCGCCCGGTGGGGTCGATCGGCCAGCGTGCGATAGTTGGCATCGATCATCGGGATGATGTCCTCCAGGAGGGTCTTCTTGAAGCCATCGGCCCAGCCTGCCGGGGGCCAGGTCCCGCGACCCCGTTCGCCCCCGCGGGGCGGTCGCGCCCTGGTCCAGGTGCCGTTGTCCATCACGATGATGAAGGGTTTGGCCTTGCCCGCGGCGATCAGATTGTCCATGATCAGGTTGGTCTTGCCCTGATTGGGCCAGCCGGTTTCGTCTTCACCGCCGCCGTGCTGGAGATACAGCACAGGGTAACGTCTGCTCGTGTCCTTGTCGTAATCGGGCGGTGTGTAGACAAAGCAGCGACGCATGGTGCTGTTGCTTTTGGAGAAGTAGAGCTGTTCGCGGATCTGGCCGTGCGGAACGTCTTTCAGAGCGTAGAAATCCTGGTCCCGGGCCGGGACCTCAACACCGCTGCCCCAGCGACCGGCGCCGTAGAAATACAGGCTGCCGGGGTCCGGGACCGCAGCCCCGTCAATCCAAAGCTGGTAGTAGTGAAAGCCTTCGTCCTGGGGCTTCGAATCGCCCGTCCACACACCGTTTTCGTCCTTGGTCATCGGGTATTTGACCGCGCCGATATCGAGCAGCACGGTATGGGCCTCAGGCGCGGCAATGCGGGCGCGAACGCGGCCTTCAGAGTCGACCTGAGGGTATTGCCGACCCGGCTGATTGGAGGAGGCCGGTTTGAAGTCATTCGGTTCGGCAGGCCCTGCCGCCCGCTCGGCCCAACAGGTCTGGCTCCAGAGAACCGCAAGCAACACGCACGCTATTAAGCTTAGTCTCATGATAATCCTGCCTTTCGCGTCAGACGGTTGGTGACTGGCTGATTCCACGGTTTGGCTCGGCAAAACCACTGTCTTCCGGTATAACACCGTTCAGAAAGGTCAAAAATGAAGTAAAAAAATGATGCCAGCGTGATTTTTCTCCACCTCTCGGCGGTTTTTCATCTCTCACTTCGCTCTCTGCACCGGTGATAGAATGAAAAGAAAGCAACCCGAAGAGCACGGATGAGACATGGACCAGGATAAACGCACATTGGATTTCCTGAGGCTGTTCGTACGGCACCAGCAGGAGATCTATGCCTATATTCTCACGCTGGTGCCTCACGTACACGACGCCGACGATCTGTTCCAGGAGGGATGACCGTGATGTGGCGGAAATTCGACCAGTTCCAGCCCGGAAAGGTCGCATGTAGTGCTAGCACAAAGACGCCACATAAGGCTTCGGTGCCAGCCGAGTCGCTCTGCACGCCGGATCACTGGCACGCGGCAATCTCACTGGCAGCCATCAAGACGGGCAAAGACGTTTACTGCGAGAATTCAGGTGCTCGGCTTGATCGGTGACCTGAAAGATGCTTTCGCCGAGACTTCGGTGGTCCAAGCGCTGGCCAGCGAGGATGAAGCTGTTTCTCTGGCTGCGGCCGATGCCGACGCGACGGTCAGTGCCGCTGCCTTCAGGCCATGGTCAATGTGGCGGACACGATAGATATGGCCGCGTTGACAGATCTTGTGGTCAAAACCGGAGACAACCGAGCCCGTGGGGCAGGAGTCACGGCGCTCAAGGCGGTGTTGGCGAAAACTCAGGACAAGGAGCCCGCCGCGAAGATCACTGTCGATCGCATGAACAGAGCTGGGGGCCAGACGGCGCTGGCACTGTTGAGCTCCCTGGCCTCGGTGGGAGGCGCCACGGCCCTTGACGCGGTGAGCGACGCGGCATGGAGTTCCGACGAAGCCATACGTGACGCGGGTGTCCGCGCGCTGAGCGAATGGTCTGACTACGAGGCAGTGCCGACGCTGATCGACATTTTGTCGAATGCCCGGACCACCTTTGAATCACCACGTGCTGGCTGCTCGAGGGGCTCTGAGGGCGATCTCGCTACAAGAACAGGCGGGGCGCAGAATGGGGCAGATGAGAGGGCCGCGCATGGGCTGGCGGATGGGACAATCGATAGATGCCGCGCAGGTAGAAAACCGAGCCTCGTTGTGTGTGCAGGTCTTTGATCAGGCTCGGCGTGTCGAAGAGAGACGACTGGCTGTCGCGACCCTGGCGACACGGCCGTGCGAGCGATCAGTGAACCGACGGCTGGATCTGGTCAAGGACGAGAGCCTCAAGAATGAAGCCGCTCTGGCGGCGGTGGATCCTGCGGGTGCAATGTTCAGGACCGATCGGCAGGCAGCGCAGGAACTGGCCAAGAAGATCCTCGATATGAACGTGTCGGCCGACATCAATGAGCGGGCTGAGGCTATCGTGAATGGTGGAGGCATGCGCGGAATGCGAGGTATGCGCGGCGGTTGGCGTGCCCCGTGAGACACATTGTGGATGTCGGAGAGTCCGGCATGCAAACCAGGCTTGTGAAGGTCATGCCTGCACTGTCGTATCTATCGTTCGCGGCCGGCCAGGTGGCGTCAGGTGCACATCTGGCCGCAACCGCGATGAATCTGCGTTGATGCCGCAATAGAGTTGTGATGAGGTGAACCGACCATGAATTCGACCCGTTATGCCCCGCCATTCCCGCGTCCCAGGTCCACTATCCTCGTAGCCGCGTCTGTCGCGATGTGGGTCGCGACGGCATCTGCTCTGGATGGTCAAATCCGAGTTCACGACCCGTCCACAATAGTGGAGTGCGACGGCACGTTCTGTACTTGGGGCACAGGTGGCACCGCTTTGGTTTCTGATGATGGCTGGACCTGGCGCAGCGGAACCAGGGCATCCCGAGCCGGCATGGCTCCCGATGTCATTCGCGTCGGCGACCGCTACTACATGTATATCTCCTCGAATCCCGGCGGACAGCCTCATTCTCAGATCGTCATGATTTCGAGCAAGAGCCTCGATCCGAATGCTCCTGCCTACGGATGGGAAGATGGCGGCCTTGTCCACAGGACGGATGGCGTCGAATTCTGCAATGGCATCGACCCGGGGCTCTTCCTCGATCCCGTTGACGGGAAGCTGTGGATGACGTTCGGTTCCTATTTTGGCTATATCCGAGTAGTTGAACTCGATCCCACGACCGGCAAACGCATCGATGAGAAGTTCACCACTCTCGCAGTCAATTGCGAAGCGTCAACCATCATTTACCATGAGGGCTGGTACTATCGGCTGGCCACGCATGGCTCTTGCTGCCGCGGCGCTGACTCCGGGTACAACATCCGCGTAGGTCGCTCGAAAGCGGTCACTGGTCCCTACCTCGACCATGAAGGCATTGACATTATCCAGGGCGGCGGTAAACTGGTCATCGGCTCCGGAGGCCGCGCCATCGGTGCCGGTCATTTCGGCCTGATCGAGTGCGGTGACGGGGTACAGAAGTTCTCTTTGCACTGGGAGGCGGACCTCGATCGAGGTGGTGCCAGCGTAATGGACATCCGGCCCTTGCGGTGGCAAGATGGCTGGCCCATCGCCGGCGAGAACTTCAAAGCAGGCACGTACGAGATCGAATCCGTGCGCACCGGTACGGCCCTTGAACTGGCTGTGGAAGGTGTACCAGTCGGCGGCAGACGCGGTAGAGGAGCGCGCGGCGGCATGTTCCGTGGACGTTACGGCGTGATTCCAGACCAGGATGTGACCGAGGTCTCACAGGACTGGCCAACCGGCAATGTGGGGGCGCGCATGGCCAACTACATGTGCCAAGCCCAGCAGAAGTGGGCCGTGACGCCTGTTCCCGAGGCGGGTGGCTATCTGGGCTCGCCGTACTTCAAGATCACCATGGCCGGCACGGACCGCGCGCTGGCCGTGGGCGAGGATGGCGAACTGGTTGCCCTGCCTGCCTTCACCGGCGGCCACGAACAACTCTGGCGCCTCGACCAACTCGAGGACGGCACCTGGCGCATCATGCCAAAATTCGCCTCCACCTCCGGGGAATCCCTGGTAGTTTCGGCTATCGGCAACAGTTTCGCAACGCTCGCCAGGTTCGATCCCGCAGGCATCAAACAACGCTGGCTCTTCAAAACACCCTGATCACGTATCAAGGATCGAGAAGTGATAACCGCAAACCGAAAACCCCGCAGAGGGCTTCTCATGACTACGCTTCGCACCATCTATAGGATACCAATGTTCGTCATCCTATCTGGCTCAGCGTTCCTGGCCGTGTGTAGGCTGGCCGGATGCGCCGATGGCAGCTCGCTGCCGTCCGTCCGTAATACGGCACCCGCCGCAAGCAGCCTTGGCGACGACGGCTTCATACAGCATTGGCTCATTCTCGAGCCAATCCGCGCTAACGGACTCACCGACAGCGCCATCCAGGCGACTGTGAAGAGAAAGTACTTCGCGGACCAGTTCACGGTGATTCCACGCGGCGGCGACAAAGCCGTCGTCGACGGCACGGAGCTCGCGTGGCACGCCGTCGATACGGACAATTATAACGTCCACCTCTACTATTTCGCCTACGATCTCGACACGCCGACCTCTAACGTCTTGTTCTGGGTTGTTGCCGTCATCGATTGCCCGCAGGAGATGCGCGACGTGCGTTTGGCCGTCGGCTCCAATGCGGCGTCGGTCTGGTGGGTTAATGGTAAGGAAGTCATTGGCATCTATGGCGATCGCCAGACCGTCATCGACGATGGTGTCTCCAAACGCCTGACGCTCAGAAAGGGGGCAAATGTCGTCCGCGGCGCCGTTGTCAACGCCGGAGGCCATACCGACTTCTGCGCGAGGTTTCTCGACCCTGACGAAAGGCCTTTGACAAGCTTCACCGTGGGCGTATGTGACGGCGGAAAGTGACGCAAATCCTAGTGTCAGGCATACACCAGTGCTAAAATGTACTATCATGGAAGGTCATGTTGCTCGACTTCAGTCAGAAAAACCGTAAAGGAGCGTCTCATGGAGAATATCTCTCGTCGCCAGTTTCTTAACACGGCCGTGGGCACGACAGCGGCCCTGTCCGGCTTGCTGGNNACACCTTCGCACAAGAGGAGAAGCCTTTGAAGATGGGGCTCATTGGCTGCGGCTGGTACGGCATGGTCGATGTCAAGGCCGCGTTGAAAGTCGGAGGCGTGGAATTCATCGCTGTGTGCGACGTCGACGATCAGCATCTCCGGGACAGCGCCCAGCAGATTGAAGCACTCCAGGGCACGCGTCCCGCGGCGTTCAAGGACTATCGAGAATTGCTGGCCGTGGAGGAACTCCAGGCCGTGATCATTGCCACCCCGCCGCAGTGGCATGCTCTTCCCTTCCTGGCGGCGCTGGACCGGGGACTGGACATCTACCAGGAGAAACCCCTGGCCTACGACATCCGCGAGGGCCAGGCAATGGTGGCTGCCGCCGAGAAGAGCAAACAGATTGTCCAGGTCGGCTTCCAACGCCGCCAGAGCCAGGCAATCCGCGACGCACGCGACTACGTGCAACAGGGCCAACTCGGTCGCGTCCTGCAGGCCGAAGTGCAGATAAACTACACCGCTGAGATGCGCGATACCACCATCCAGGATCCGCCCGCCTCGCTCGATTGGGATCTCTGGTGTGGACCGGCGCCCAAGTTGCCGTATTGCCCGAACATCGGACATTTCGCGTGGCGTCTGGAGAAGGCCTACGGCAACGGGCACCTGGTAGACTGGGGAATTCACCTGATCGACGCGACACGCTGGATTCTCGACGAGACCATGCCCCGGACGGTGCAGGCCAGCGGTGGCATTTATGTCCTCAAGGACAAGATCACCACGCCGGACATCCTGCAGGTCTTGTTTGAGTTTGAGAGCTGCCCAGTCACGTGGCGGCACCGTTTGTGGGGTGCGCGGGAAATCCGTCCCGAACTGGCGAATGGCATTGCGTTGTATGGAGAGAAAGGCACGTTGTTCGTGACGGACAGCCGTTGGGAGATCATCCCGCGCGGCCGAGGCGCCCGGCCGGAGGTCAAGGAGGCCCGCAGCGATGTGGGGGCCACCCACATGGATGAGTTCTTGCGCGCCGTGCGGACGCGACACCAACCTATGTGCTCACCGGAGGAAGCCTTCATGAGCACGTCGACCGTGCAACTGGCGATGATCGCTTATGAGTTGCGAGAGCAACTTCGCTGGGATGCCCAGACACAGGATGTGGCAGACAATCCGCGAGCCCAGGCCCTGATGAAACGCGAGTATCGGGCCCCCTGGCAACATCCCTATCGAGGATGACAGGACAGGAATACTCCGGTCGTTCGCTATCAGGTTCGGCGCCACGGTCGCCGACGTCGCACTCGTGCTCTACGTGGCTGACGAAAGCGCGATTTTCGGCGGCCCTTCGAAAAAGAATGGATACGATTTATGTGGATTGCTGTACTTCTTCTTCTGTGCGTTGTCTTCATCGTCGTTTCCACCACTCGCTTCAATCTCCATGCCTTTCTCGCCTTGATCCTCGCGGCGCTGCTTTTTGGGATCGGTTCCCGCATGCCGTTGCGTACGATCGTCTCCTCCATTGAAGAGGGGTTCGGCGCAACGCTCGGAAGAATCGGCATCGTGATTATCGCCGGGGCCATCATCGGCACATTTCTGGACCAGTCCGGAGGCGCACACGCCCTGGCCGAGCGCATTTTGAAACTCATCGGCAAGAAGAACGTGACACCCGCCATGGCACTGGTCGGGTACATCGTCTCCATTCCGGTGTTTGCGGACTCCGGTTTCGTGATTCTCTCCTCGCTGAACAGGACGCTGACGAAACGTGCGGGGCTCTCGCTGGCGACAACGGCGATCTCGCTGGCCCTGGGACTGATGGTCTCCCATACTCTGGCCCCTCCGACCCCGGGGCCGATCGCCGCCGCCGGGATTCTGGAAGCGGATCTCGGACGGGTGATCCTCATCGGTCTTCCCGTGAGCATTCTGACGCTGCTGTTCTGCTGGTTCTGGGCGGTCAAGGCGGCAGGACGTGTCNNTTCACGAGTCGCCTGAAGAAGGCGCCGTCTGCGTTTCACGCCTTCCTTCCGATCCTCATCCCGATCGTGCTGATCGTTTTGAAATCCATTGCAGACTATCCCACGCATCGCCTGGGGCAAGGCGGGCTCTGCCAGGTTGTCAGCTTTGTCGGCACGCCTCTGATCGCCCTTTTGATCGGCGTTCTCATCGCCGCGACACTTCCCAGGGAGTTCGACCGAAGGCTGCTGTCGTCGTCCGGCTGGGTCGGAGAAGGGATGCTGGCAGCCGCCACGATCATCATGATTACAGGTGCCGGGGGCGCGTTCGGCAAGGTGCTGCAAAATTCCGGGATCGCTGACGTCATCGGCGAGGGGATGTCATCGCTGGCGATAGGTCTATGGCTGCCTTTCGTGGCGGCGGCAGCGATCCGGGCCGCCCAGGGGTCGTCCACGGTGGCTATCATCACGACGGCCCCAATTGTCGCGCCGCTGCTTCCTTCGATGGGCCTTGATTCGGCGCTGGGCCGGGCCCTCTGCGTTCTGGCCATTGGCGCCGGGTCGATGGTAGCATCGCATGCCAACGACAGCTTCTTCTGGGTGGTCACGCAGATGAGCGACATGGATGTGAAAACCGGGTACAAGCTCATGACGGCGGGTACGACCTGCATGGGTTTTTTTGTCTGTGCAATCATCTGGCTTATCGGTTTGGTAATCCTGTAGACTAACGAAATGAAATGATCGGGAGTACCTGTCATGATCCTGACGAAAGGCCAAGTGGGAACCTCTGCACGCTGGGCATTGGATGGACTTCTGCTGGCGAGCGAGTTTGACTTCAAACGGCTCTGCGGCATGCATGCTCATGAGATTGGTCCCTACCTGGCTTCTCTTCAGACCGATGACAAGACTCCGGGCAAACCGCTGCCTCCCATTGAATATGATCAGGAAGTCTGGGCTTGCGGCGTGACCTATTCGCGTAGCCGGGACGCGCGGGAGGCGGAGACCGAGATCAAGAACGTCTACGACATGGTGTACGAGGCCAAACGTCCGGAATTGTTCTTCAAGGCCGTCGGCTGGCGGGTCAAAGGACCGCAGGCGGCCATTCGCGTGCGCAGGGACAGCAACTGGAACGTGCCCGAACCGGAGTTGACCCTTCTGATCAACCGCTTCGGGGAGATTCTCGGCTACTGCGTCGGAAACGATGTCTCCTCCCGGAACATCGAGGGCGAGAATCCGCTCTACTTGCCACAGGCCAAAATGTACGACGGGTCTTGCGCGATCGGCCCGGGCATCTGCCTGACGCCCGCCGAGCAGATGAGGGATCTCGGTATCGAACTGGTTATCGAGCGGGACGGAGAAGTCATTTACCGGGGGCAGACGAACACGTCGCAGATCAAACGTCCCTTTGAAGAACTGGCATCCTATTTAACCATGGAAATGACCTTCCCCTTCGGCGCCTTTCTGCTGACGGGCACGGGAATCATCCCGGACGCAGAGTTTTCGTTGTCGGCAGGTGACACGGTGGTCATTACCATTGACGCCCTGGTTCTCGAAAACCGGGTCGAATCATGAAATCACGACGGATTGAACGATAACTCAGGAGAAAGACATGCACTATCAGCAGGTTCTCATTGCAGGCGAATGGCGGGATCCCCACCATCCGGCGGGGCATTTCGATACCGTCAATCCTGCCCGGAAACAGAAACTCCCTGAGGTTTATCCTGTTTCAGGCGAACACGATGTGAATGCAGCGATCGCTGCCGGCAAAGAGGCTGCGGTGGAACTGAGAAGAGTTCCTCGAGAGAGGTTCGCGCAGTTCCTGGAAGCGTTCGCCGACAAGATCAAAGCCCATACGGACGAGCTGGTGACAATCGCCAGTTTGGAGACGGCTCTGCCGAAAGAGCCGAGATTGAAAACCGGAGAACTGCCTCGCACCACGAATCAGCTCCGCACGGCCGCCCAGGCCGCACGCGAGCGGAGTTGGTGCCACGCCACCATCGAGACTTCGGTGAACATACGCAGCATGATGGGGCCCTTGGACGGCCCGGTTTCGGTGTTCGGGCCCAACAATTTCCCGTTCGCGTTCAATTCCG
>NPID01004268.1_pt1 | contig 12697 bp, 11 predicted proteins | sample 8637491 | NCBI WGS metagenome assembly NPID01 (sample SAMN07420843, study PRJNA396082) | bioreactor metagenome | isolation source: sample BA6 brine-fed electro-methanogenic bioreactor BA | place: Japan: Kochi | collected 2016-06-14 | reverse complement strand
GGGTTTTTGTTGTTGGCCTCCCAAAACAAGAATCGCCGAAGGCAACAATAGAGGTCCGGGGTGCGTGGGGCGAGGGACGGGGTAAAGAAAAAACCACAGCTGAGCGAAGCGAAGCAAGGGGTCATTAAAAGATTTCTTGCTTTTGCGCCCGATAATTCCGATTTTTACACTTTCGAACCTGATTATCCAACTTCTTAAATCAAGATTATGAACTACAGATTCCTGGTGCCGGTGCTTTTGATCGCCCTGCTGATCACTTCGTGTGAAGATTCCTGTAACAAAACTTCCGAAAATGAACCCATTATCGGAAAGCAAATGCCCGAACTGAGTAACGACCTGCAAAGTCCCGAAGTGCTCTGGGCTTACGGCCGCCTGAGCGATGTGCAGGTCTCCCCCGACGGGAGTAAATTATTGTATGGTGTATCCTATTATAGTATAGAAGAAAACAAGGGCAACCGTGACCTTTACCTCATGAATCCCGACGGAAGTGAGTTGGTGCAGATCACCCGGACCCCAAAAAGCGAATTCAATGCCCTCTGGCGTCCCGACGGGGCGAAGATCGGTTTTCTGACTGCCGAATCGGGCAGCGTACAACTCTGGGAAATGAACCCTGACGGGAGCGGACGCACACAGGTATCGGACATTGAAGGCGGAATAAGCGGATTCAAGTATTCACCGGATATGAACAAGATCCTCTATATAAAAGATGTAGCCATCGAGAATCCCTTCGAGGAACTTTATAAAGGCCTGCCCAAAACCAGCGGACGCATCAATAACGACCTGATGTACCGGCACTGGGACCACTGGGTAGATGCCTACACGCATATTTTTGTTGCTGATTACAGTAAGAAGATCACTTCGGGAAAAGACATTATGGCGGGAGAACCATGGGGCTCGCCCCTCAGTCCGTTTGGCGGAATGGAACAGATCAGCTGGAGCCCCGACAGTAAAAGCATTGCCTACACCTGCAAGAAAATAACAGGAAAAGAATATTCCCTGTCGACCAATTCCGACATCTACCTCTATGATCTTGAAAGCGGGGAAACAGAAAATATCTCAGAAGGCATGATGGGCTTCGATATGGCACCAATATTTTCTTCTGACGGAAGCATGATCGCCTGGGAAAGCATGAAAAGAGACGGTTATGAATCGGATCAAACCCGCATGATCATTTATGATATAAACAGCGGCGAAAAAAAGGACCATACCGCCGAACTTGATCAAAATACGGGAGGATATGCCTGGGAAGGGAATGAGGGTATTTATTTCATCAGTCCCTATTATGGCTCCTATGAGATCTTTCATTACGACCTCGAAAATTCTGAATTCTCCCGGATCACGGAAGGCATTCACAATTATAACAGCATTGCCATGGCCGGGGATAAGCTTATTGCCACCCGGCAGTCGATGTCAATGCCGACGGAGGTATTTTCGGTAAATCCTTCTGATGGCCTTGCAGAGCAGATCACCTTCACCAACAAGGAATTGCTGGACCAGATCACCATGGGTGAGGTGGAGAAACGCTGGATCAGGACCACCGACGGCAAAGACATGCTGACCTGGGTGATCTATCCCCCGCATTTCGACCCGGCTAAGAAATACCCCACCCTGCTCTACTGCCAGGGCGGACCACAAAGCATGGTCAGCCAGTTCTGGTCGTACCGCTGGAATTTCCAGATGATGGCTGCCAACGGATATATCATTGTAGCCCCCAACAGGCGAGGCGTACCCGGCTTCGGACAGGAATGGAACGAGCAGATCAGCGGGGATTACGGCGGACAAAACATGAAAGACTACCTCTCGGCCATCGACGCTTTGTCGGAGGAGCCTTTTGTTGATGAGGATCATCTGGGAGCCGTAGGTGCCAGCTATGGCGGATTTTCCGTATTCTGGCTGGCCGGCAACCACGATAAGCGCTTTAAGGCCTTCATTGCCCATGACGGCATGTTCAATTTCGAATCACAGTACCTGGAAACAGAAGAAATGTGGTTCGTGAACTGGGACCTGGGAGGCGCTTTCTGGGAAAAGGATAATCCCGTGGCCATGAACTCCTATGCCAATTCACCCCATAAATTCATTGACAAATGGGATACCCCGATCCTGATCATTCACGGGGAACTGGATTACCGGATCACCTATACCCAGGGCATGAGTGCATTCAACGCGGCTGTATTGCGCGGGGTACCGGCAGAGTTCCTGTATTTCCCTGATGAGAACCACTGGGTATTGAGCCCGCAGAACGGGATCCTGTGGCAACGGACCTTTTATAACTGGCTGGATAAATGGCTGAAGGATAGTTGATATCTGATATTTGATATTTGATGTTTGATGTAAGTGGTAAGATACATGTTGTTCATTTCCGGTTTCCGGAACCCTGTACCTTGCACCCTGCACCCTGCACCCAAAATATAAATGAACATTTCCAACACTCAGGTGTTTGTGAATGCGATATATGTTTAACTAAAACCCAAAACAATGTTGTTATTTAACGTAAATTATTACATCGATTACGCAATGGGGTATGCTCCAAAGATTTTAGGGGCGCTTGTTGTTCTGATTATCGGACTATGGATTATTAGTCTGATCACCAAAGGCTTTGGCCGCATGATGACAAAACGCGGAACCGACCCTTCCCTCCAGGGTTTCCTGAAGAGCATGGTGTCGATAATGCTGAAGATCCTGCTCTTCATCAGCGTGATGGGAATGGTGGGCATTGAAGCCACATCCTTTGTTGCCATCATCGGTGCTGCCGGTCTTGCTGTAGGTTTTGCCCTGCAGGGAACCCTTGCCAATTTTGCCGGTGGTGTCATGATCCTGCTCTTCAAACCCTATAAGGTAGGCGATTTCATTGAAGGCGCCGGTCATATGGGAAGCGTTAAAGAGATCAAGATCTTTACCACCACCCTGAACACCCCCGATAACAAGCTCATTATTATTCCCAATGCGCAGTTGTCAAACGCATCCATCACCAACTTCTCGACCATGGAGCAGCGCAGGGTCGATTTTACTTTCGGTATCGCCTATGGCGACGACTACGACAAAGCCAAGAAGATCCTGGAAGACCTGATCGCTGCCGATGAGCGCATCCTGAAAGATCCCGAACATTTCATTGCCCTTTCCGAACTCGCCGACAGTTCGGTGAATATCGTGGTCAGGGTGTGGGCCAAAGGCGCCGACTACTGGGGAATCTTCTTCGACATGAACGAAAAGGTTTACAAGACCTTCACCAAAGAAGGCATCAACATCCCGTTCCCGCAGATGGATGTGCATCTTGTGAAGGAGTAGTGAGAGGTAAGTATTGTGTACTGAGTACCTGGTACTGAAACAAATCGTCTCAATACTCAATACTCACTACTCAATACTAAATTTCATCAATCCCTCATACGGATCCCCGGGAATCCCGAGAATCTTACAAAAGGCTTCTTCAGTGGAGAGGCCTTTTTCTTTTTGCTCCATGATCATTTTTCTGAATCCGTGATCCTTCAGTGACAACAGCTGGTGCTCGACCAGCATGTGGCGGTAAGCATATTGCTTTTCAACAGGCACATCCTGCCCGAAGATCTCGAAGAGGAAGCCGGAAAAAGAAAAACGGACAATGATACAATCTTCTTCACGGATCTTTTTTCGTGTGACAGAAAAATCGTGGAGATGCCCGAAGGATTTTTGCAGGATAGATTCAAAATCCCCATTGTGACAGGCATGGCAAACAATATCGATATCACTCCCGGGAAGATAAATACCTATGGGATAAGTGCCCACCAGCAAGGGATCGTATCCCTGCAGGATTTCCAATATACGGGAGGACTGTATAGCCCTGTAGACTAACTGCTGGACAGCATCGCCCTGCAAAAGGTATGCAGGGTCGCGCCAGTTATTTCCCAGGGCTTCCATCCGATCAAAATTATCAAATTGTCATGATCATTCGCAGTTTTAGATTAATTTTACAACAAAGAATACGAATGGAAGAAAAACAAAAAGTTCAGCGCAAGCCGTATTTCTTCATGTGGATCGTGATCGGCATAGGTGTAGGCGCCCTGATCGGGGGCGGCCTGTTCAAAAGTTTTGTTGTTGGCGCCGGTGTTGGTGTAGGTCTTGGGCTATTGCTAGGCCTCTGGACGGAGAGCATTATCAGCAAAAGCAGAAAGAAAAAGAATGACGGCCATGCGAAGAAACCCTAAAAGCCTCAGTGGATGGATGAGCTAAAAAAGCAGGTGGCTGAAGCTGCCGGCATGATCAGGAATGCCAGTCATGTAAGTGCCTTTACCGGAGCAGGAGTCTCTGTTGAAAGTGGTATTCCACCCTTTCGCGGACCCGATGGGCTCTGGAGCAAATATGATCCTAAAACACTGGAATTGAATTACTTCCTGGACTATCCCGAATCCTCATGGAAGGTGATCAAGGAGATCTTTTACGATTTTTTCGGTGAGGCCAGGCCAAACAGGGCCCATGAAGTGCTGGCAGAGATGGAAGCTGAAGGATATCTGAAAGAGGTGATCACCCAGAACATCGATAACCTTCACCAGGATGCCGGCAGTAAGGTGGTGCATGAATTCCATGGGAATTCCAGGAATTTAGTCTGCACCAAGACCGGGGAACACCTCCCGGCGGCGCATGCCGACCTCGACGCCATTCCCCCCATACATCCCGCCACCGGTGGATTATTAAAACCTGATTTTATCTTTTTTGGCGAGGGAATTCCACCCATAGCCTACCAGGCCTCTATTGAAGCCGCACGGAATTCGGATGTTTTCCTCATTGTGGGAACCACCGGAGAAGTGATGCCGGCCAGCCAGATCCCCTTCCTGGCTAAGGAAAGCGGGGCCACCATTATTGAGGTCAATACCGAGCCCTCCAACTATACCCGAAGCATTACCGACATCTACCTCGAAGGCAAAGCAAGCATGATCCTTGATCTCCTGGCCGGAGAATTGAAGGGCTGAAGCAGACTACTGGTGCGCCCTGACCACCAGGTATGCGCTGGGAAAATCTGCACTGCCACCTGAAGAAACCCAGCCATGCAAATGCACCTCGCAGGGAGTGGTTCCTGCATTGAAATTTTTCCATTCACTTTCATGCACACAACCCGTTTGTACGGAGGTTGAAGTCCATGAATCGGTATTCACGATCGGATAGGTTTCGGTAGTTCCGTTGTGGGTGCGTAACTGGAAGTTTATCGTTCCGCTTGAGCTTGTTGTTCTGATCACCAGTTTTACATCCAGGTCGCCATCGCTGGCATAAAGGGTCGGGATCAGCGCTGATTCACAATTGCTCAGATCCTGGCCCGATGTGTTGGTCATATTATAAGCTATGTCCTGCCAGAGCGGAATAATGGACAGCTTCGATTCCTGTTTCTTGCTGATCACCCCGGCATTGATGGTCATGAGGGTATCGTTGGTGCCGGCTACCGGAAGGTTGCTGATCCCCACTCCGCCGGTGGCAGTACCAAAAATACGCCCCCCGTCGTTGAAACGGAGCGCGTTTCCGGTGGTGTTTCCCCCGCTGGAATTCGGATCCTTCAGGAAGAGGTCTCCGGCCAGGATCGTAGCTTCTGCCTGCGGTGCATCGGCCTCATAGCGGCCGATCACGTTAACATAATTCTGCGTATTGTTGTATGCGGCGCGGTATCCAAGGGCAACAAGGTAATCGCCCGCATTGTTGTATGCCGACAAATACCCCGAGGCGACAACATTATCGGCAGTATTGTAGCGGCCAGCCTGTTCTCCCATAAGGTTAACATTGTCGCCCCTGTTTAATTCTCCCGCAAACTCTCCTATGGCACTTACTCCTGTACCTTCATTATCGTATGCTGCTCTTCGTCCAAGAGCATTCAGGTATGTTCCGGTATTCTGATAAGCTGCCTGGCTTCCAATGGCATTCACATGAGAATTTCCAGTGGAAGCATCATTCCTGGCAGCTTCCCATCCAATGGCATTGATGTATGAAGCACCGCCGGTGCCCTGGTATGCATAGTAACCAATGACATTGTTATAATCGCCGGAGTTATTAAATGCCGCATTTCTACCAATAGCATTTAATCCAAGTCCAGAATTGTTCTGACCAGTATTATGCCCAAAAATATTTGCATAATCTCCACTATTATTACTAGCTGCACTTTCTCCAAGTGCATTTAAGTAATCTCCTATATTACTTTCCCCAGCACTTCTTCCAAAAATATTTACTGAGTTTCCAGAATTTCCATATCCAGATCGATATCCAATCGAATTTACATAAGCTGCTCCAAGTGAAGCATCATTTCTGCCAGCAAAATACCCAATTGCAACGATGTAATTTCCTGTCGTTGTATGATCTGCCAAGGCATAGTATCCTAATGCATCATTATAATCTACGGTATTGCTATTTGCAGCATAGCTACCAATTGCATTCACGTGATTCCCACTATTACTATTTGCAGCATTAGATCCATATGCATTTACATAATCTCCTGAATTATTTGCAGCAGAATTCTCACCAATTGCATTCACATATTCTCCGGTATTGTTGGCGGCAGCATCACGCCCGATTGCATTCAGGTATTCGCCGCTGTTGTGATTGGCTGCGTATGATCCGATCGCATTTACATGTGAAGGTGAAGCTGATGCATCATTGGCGGCGGCTTCATAGCCAATGGCATTCACATAATTACCGCTTGTTGCATGATTATTCATTGCATTATACCCCAGGGCCACATTGTAATCCGATACGGTATTGGCATTGGCGCCTGTTCCTATGCCAATATTGCCGCTGCCGCTGAGGGCGCTGGAAGAAGCATTCAGGGAGAGGACGTTGCCGTTGGCATCGATCCAGACATCGGCCGCGCCGGTTGAGAATTCCGACCAGGCGCTACCATCCCAGAGGAAAATACCGGGGCCGGTCGCAACATTGGTGTTGTACACAATCAGCCCTGTGGCCGGAGAAGTTACCGGAGAGGCATTGGAAAGATTAGGAATACTTACCCGCGGCAGCAAAAGCCCCTTATCGGAACTGTTCACATCCAGCATCGCAGACGCATGCGGGTTTGCCCCAGTGGTATTAATGGCTACCTGGGGTACAGCCATGCTTGTTATAGACATAGCAATAACAAGCACAAATAGTGCTTTTTTCATAGGAATTAAAGGTCGGGTTAATGGTTAAGAACGAGATTTGGCTGATTTGGATGTTTAAAAATATGAAAAAATGAATATTTGAAGCTCTTTACATATGTTTATTTCTATAATTTATAAACATTCTAAACAACATCATCCCAGGCATGCCATAAATCGGGCAGGCAAATTCACTATTTTTGTTGTTTAAAGCGCACATACATGGACCTGATATTATTTGTACTCGGAATCATCCTCCTGCTCGTAGGATTTGTTGGCTGCGTATTGCCCGTGCTGCCGGGACAGGCCGTCGGATTCCTCGCCCTCATCATGCTGCAACTCATGGACCCGCCACGAATGTCGGCCGATACCGTATGGATCCTGGCCGGGGTCATGGTCGTAGTAACCGTGCTGGATTACGTCGTTCCGATATACGGCACCAAACGTTTCGGGGGCACCAAAAGGGGCGTGTGGGGCAGCACCATCGGCCTGATCTTCGGCATCTTCATCCTTCCGTCGATCGTGGTGCTCGGGCCCTTCGGGGTCTTCGGAATCATTCTTGGCCCCTTTGTGGGCGCCTATATCGGTGAAGCCACCGGCGACAGCAATTCGAAAAAAGCCTTTATCGCCGCCATCGGGTCCTTTATCGGCTTTCTCACCGGAACATTCCTGAAACTCGTGTATACAGGCGTTTGCACCTACTACTTCTTTCGTTACGCCTTTACAGAACCATTATTATGATAAAAAAACTCCTTTTCCCCTTACTCCTGATTGCCGGTATATTCTGCCTGGCCGACGAAGGAGATACCATTGTTGTACAAACCATTGATTTCAATACACCGGTCAACCCGGGATGGAATGCTCCCCGGGAGGGATATTATGAATTCCCTTCCGACAGCCTGAGCTTTTCAAAGATCCTGATGGTGTACACCCTGAAGTGCGATCCCACCCAAAGCCCGGCCTGCGGAGAATGGGACTATACCACGCATACCCGGCTGTATGACCACACGGGCACTTACGACTCTAACCTGTATTACCACCCCAACTATATCGCCGGAGGCACTTCCCCCGATTCCTTCATGTACATGGATGATGTATCCTGGAAATACCGCCCGTGGCTGGAATACAGCAATACGACCAGCCCCACAGGTACGGCAAGTATCGGCATCCCGTCAGGTATTTTGCAATTGAGCGATCCTACAAATAGTACAAGCGGCAGGCACCAGTTCATCTACACCGCCGGCGAACTAAGCGCTGCCGGCCTGAATGCAGGCGACATCACAGCATTGCAACTGGCCGTGACTGAAACCGGCGGAGTGCTGGAAAAATTCTGCCTGCGCCTTGCCCCTACCGAACTCGACAGCATCAACCCGGGAAGCATTGTCAATGATGGCCTCGTCAACGTGTACAAAGCCGATCATTCTTTCGGCTCCGCCGGATGGAATACCTTTCCCTTTGCCTACCCATTCAACTGGGACGGAAGTTCCAATATCCTGGTCGATATCAGCTATGAAGAGGATGATAACCCGGACGATATCTGGATCGATGCCCATCTTGCAGGCTTCCCTGCAGGCATCTCTTCGCTCGGGCACAACCCCCATCTGTATTTCCACCAGGGCGATAAGACCGTAGTGCCCGTGGATGGGCTATCCAGCCTCGACAGTGCCATTACCATCAGCTTCTGGGCGAAAGGAAACTGGTTGCAGCCGCTGAACAACTCTGCTATGGAAGGCCTGAATGATGAAGGCGAACGTGTAGTCAACATCCATCTCCCCTGGAGTAACGGGAATGTTTACTGGGATTGCGGAACCGATGGTGCCTACGACAGGATATTCCGGGGAACAGCCCCCGAAATTTACAAAGGCAGCTGGCACCACTGGGCTTTTACAAAAGACATCAGTACCGGTCATATGTGGATGTATCTCGACGGCTATCCATATCACACCGGGAGCGGAAAAACAAAACCAATCAGCGGGATCAGCAGCTTCAATATCGGTTGCAACGGTAATGGCGGTAATTTCTACGAAGGGGCGCTCGACGAGATTTGCGTTTTCAACACCGCCCTGGACCAGGAAACGATTTTCGAATGGATGCACAAAAGCCTGGATCCCTCCCACCCTGCCTACGATAATCTGGTGGCCTATTTCCCCTTCGACGAAGGCGATGGCTATGCTTCGCACGATCACAGTGCCTACGGAGTGGAATCCGGCCTGTATGGTTACCCGGAATGGATGGATTACAGCGGAAGCGAACGCCAGATGAATTTTGTTCAGGCATCCGGCCGACCCAACATCATTTTGGAGAACGGCAATTATGACCCCATGGCCCTGGATTCTGTGGTCAGGGTGGATACCCTCCCCCACGGACAGGTGATGATCGTGATGTTCGAGGATTTTGCCAATCCCACTCAACCCACCGATACCCTGGTGAAATGGCCCCATTATTACAACAACTTTGTTTTTGATGCCGGCGGACTGGCCCTGGACTCCACATTGGTACCGCCGGATCATATCCTCTACAAAATTGAATCGCCCTATTACGTGCCTTACGAAATCCTGGAAACCTATGAACTCGGACGCTTCATTACCCCTTACGGGATCGGCCTTGATTTGGGCGAAGGATTCACCTGGGTTTATGATGTCAGTGATTTCAGGCAATTCCTGCACGATACCGTCCACCTCTCGGCCGGCAATTTCCAGGAATTGCTCGACCTCGAATTCCACATGATCGAAGGCACTCCCCCGAGGGATGTAGTGAAGGTCGAAAAGATGTGGGACGGTTACTGGGCCCTCAATGCATTCGGGGAAAAGGTTCCCCCGATCACTATTTACCCCGATCCCCTGGCAGAGATGTTCAAACTGAAGATCACCACTTCAGGACATGAATTCGATAACTCCACCAATTGTGCCGAGTTCTGCCAGAAAACCCACTGGGTGGAAGTTGACAGTGTATCCCGATTCGAATGGGAGATCCTTGATGAATGCGCCGATAACCCGCTATACCCCCAGGGGGGAACCTGGATCTACGACAGGGCCGGATGGTGCCCCGGAGCCAAGGTGACCGAGCAGCATATTGAGCTCACTCCTTACATTTCAGGAGATTCAGCCAGCATTGATTACAATTGCGAATCCGATCCATACGGAAAATACAGCGTCACATCCTTTCTCGTAAGCTACTCGGCACCGAACTTCAGCCTGGATGCCGCTGTGGACGAGATCATCAGCCCCAACACCCGGAAGCGATACGGACGATTTAACCCCATGTGCGGCCGGCCCGAGGTTGTCATCCAAAATACCGGAGCCGATACACTCAGCAGCCTGGATATCATCTACTACCCGGAAAGCGCCGAGCCACAGATATTCCAATGGACCGGGAACCTGGGATTCATGGAAAAGGAAAGCGTCATCCTGGATCCGATCGACTGGACCGGCTGGCAGAACGGGCACAACACCTTTATCGTTAGTGTTGAAAACCCCAATGGCGGAGAAGATGAATATGCCTGGAACAATACCATGAAATCTTCCTTCCAGCTGTCACCCGAATACCCGGAACAGTTCATCATCAAATTCAGGACCAATAAGGTGGCCTATCAAAACTATTATGAGATCCTCGACCAGGAAGGGAATGTGGTTTTCATGAAAGATGATCTTGAAAACGAAACCGTTTATGAGGATACCGTCTTCCTGGCCGATGGTTGCTATACCTTTATCCTGCACGACTCCGGCGATAACGGGATCTCGTTCTGGGCCAACAACCAGGGAAGCGGGTACATTTTCTTCAAAGATATGGACGGGGGTACCCTCTTCTATTTCGACCCGGATTTCGGAAAATTCACCCGCAAGGAATTCACCATCGGCCTGTCTGTTGACCTGGCGGAACCCGAAACATTCGAATATTTCGAAGTGTACCCCAACCCGACCACAGGGCTGATCCATGCAGAATACAGTAGCAGATCGACCGGTGATATCGTTTTGAAAATTTATGATGCACGGGGCGTGATGGTGCATTCCGGGATCGCTGAAAATACCCTGAGCGGGACCATGCAATTCGATCTCTCTTCCTTCCCGCAGGGGATGTATTTCTGCATCCTTCATAGCGGAACAAAACAGAGCGTAAAAAAGATCATTCTGAATAAATGATGCCGGCCAGAACAAATTCACCGAAAGAGCTCAGGCTGATCACAAAGGAGATCCGCAAGGATATCGTGCGCAGTCTTGCCGCTGCATCTTCGGGCCATACCGGCGGATCACTTGGCCTTGCGGATGTATTTGCATGCCTGTATTTCAGCATTATGAACTACAGGGCTGATGAACCGGACTGGAATTATCGCCCTGCGATGCCACCCAGACCCATAAGGCCATGCTGGCAGCCGTAGAACAGATAAAAGGGCCGGTGTACCTTCGCTTCGGGCGCGCCCCGGTACCCGATTTCAGTCCGGAAGATGATGAATTCACGATCGGAAAAGCCCGGCAATTGCTGGAGGGTGATGATGTCAGCATCATTGCCACCGGGCACATGGTTTGGGAAGCCCTGCAGGCGGCAGAAATGCTCAAAAACAAGGGTATCAGCGCCAGGGTGATCGATATGCACACCATCAAACCCATTGATAAAGAAGCGATCCTGAATGCGGCCAGGCAAACCGGCGGCATCGTCACAGCGGAAGAACACCAGGTGCATGGCGGACTTGGCAGTGCCGTTGCGGAGGTTTTGGTGCAGCAGCATCCGGTCCCCGTAAAAATGATCGGTATGCCTGATCGATTCGGTGAATCCGGGAACCCGGAAGAACTCATGGATAAATACGGCTTGCGGGCAAAGAATATTTCGGAGGCAGCCCTAAGCCTGCTCAGGGGGATCTAAACGGCCATCAGGATATTCAACACGGCTCAGGAAGAGTCCGTGGGCGGGTACCGACAATCCCGCCAGGGAACGGTCTTTTGCCTCAATGATCTTACGGATCGCCTCCGCATCATACCTTCCCCTTCCGATATCGATCAGTGTTCCGACAATGGCCCGCACCATATTGCGCAGAAAACGGTCGGCCGTGATGCGAAAAACAAGCAGGTGCCCCTCTTCTTCCCAGGCAGCATGCATGATCCGGCAATTATTGGTCTTAACCTGGGTATGCAGTTTTGAGAAGCTGGTAAAATCGGTATACTCGTGGAGGATGGCAGCAGCCTTATTCATACTTTCCATGTCGAACTTTCCCCAGACATACCAGNNTGCGCGAAATAGCATCAAAACGGGCATGTACATCCGGCCCGACGGGAAAAATATCGAAGATGAATATATCGGCCGGCAGTAAACTGTTCAGTTTATAGGCAGCGTTTGAACACTCTTCTGCGCTGAGTTGCCTTTCGAGCTCAAAGTGGGCATAGAACTCCCTGGCATGCACCCCGGTATCCGTTCTTCCGGCCCCGGTCAGGGCCACTTTCTGCCCTAAAATAGTTTCCATGGCCTTTTCCAGGGCTTCCTGTACGCTGAGTGCATTTTCCTGCATCTGCCAGCCATGGTAAGCAGCTCCGTTGTAGGCAAGTTTTACAAAATATCGTTGCTGTACGTCCATTCCTGCTGCAAGATACGGAAAAATGAGTTCCAGGTTCCGCCCCTCGGCGGAGTTT
>NPID01006975.1_pt1 | contig 12725 bp, 12 predicted proteins | sample 8637491 | NCBI WGS metagenome assembly NPID01 (sample SAMN07420843, study PRJNA396082) | bioreactor metagenome | isolation source: sample BA6 brine-fed electro-methanogenic bioreactor BA | place: Japan: Kochi | collected 2016-06-14 | reverse complement strand
TGACGCTGGGTGAGTGTAGTTTATGTTCAAAGTATTACAACAGCTTTCTAGCAACTGGAATAACAGTGCAACAATTCAGTCAATGGATCAGACAGTACTTTGCAGAAGTGGAGAAGTACGTAATGAGATGCAACCAGAATTCAGGAAATTAGTTGGCAGCGCAGCTTCTCTGGCCAGCACAAGAGACTGTTTAGATTGATTAACCGAGTACTGATTTGGTTAGCTTTATAGGCTACACAGTGTAAGAGGGTACCTCGTACATTTTGGATACCTTGCATTCTAATCCGATCATGACTAGCAAAAAAAACGGTTTTCTGTGGAAGCGAGGGAGCGATCATATGTCTGTAACTAACAAAACTTAGTGATTAAGGAGGGTAGAAGCTTTCTCGTGAAATATGGTTATCTAGTGACTGGTTTAAGCGTTCCAGAAGGCAGCAAAGACCACAAGAGCACCTATACCATGGGTACAGGTCGCATAGTGACACCACATTATCTGAGAGCTTCTCGGGAAGCCAGCAAAACGATAGGATGTCTGTTGAAGACTGTTCTTGTTGTAAATGAGGAAGGTAATCCTTTTTTGGGCAACGTAACTCCTTCAAGACGCCATGTGATTATCTTTGGTGATGGTGAGAAATCGGACGACCTTTCCGAAAGGATCGCCGATGCATTCCTGGGAGCATTTCTACTCTCGATGGGTTCCCTACCTCACGAAGAGCCTTTCTACTTACTCAAGTTCCCGTTAAACTTAATTAGTAAGAGAAGCATGTTGAATCTTCGATCTATTAAGCGATTTCATACCGAGAATATTAGGTACTTTGATCTCTTAAGCTTCGAGACAATTATGCATAACAATCTGGCTATTGGCGAAAATAGGCTCAGAAATATCTTTCAGCTGGCGCCTGTTTTGGTCTCCAGCGAAAAGCTTCTTCTGAGCTCAGGGTTTCTTGCAATGAGCCACAGAGATTTCTGTGTGCCGAGAGCTACAGAAATACTGAGTGATCCTGATTTCGTGCCGCCCACCAGATTTGAGAAATGCGCCTTTGAAAATGCTCTTCACAATGCATATAAGTCAGTTGAGGCGATAATTGGAGATCCACCAAAAAGGGAAAAAGAGCTCCTTGAAAAGTTCGTAAATGCAGGGATTGATCCACTCAAGAAGATGAAGAAGTACGATAGTACTGCTGGCGAATTCGGTGATAGGTCTTTTTATGAATTTGTAAGAGAATTCAGGAAATTCAGGAATAAATATTCGGCACACGGATCAACCAATCGCGAAAACAGAAAGATAACGATTATAGAATTGTGGAATTACCAAACCTTGGCTTGGAACATTCTCGTGACTGCCCTCGAGTTTCAGCGTAAAAGACTGAAGGAATGCGGTCCAACATGACTCAAGTACATGAACGTCTCTATGTCGGCTCTGAAGCGGATTGCTTCCATTCCAGACCGGGATGGGCTGTAGTTCATGCCTGCAAGCATCCATGCCACGTCAATGCAGTTGGGTACAAGGGTTCACTACCAAAGGACCATCCCAGTTACCTGAGTCTCAAGATAGGAACTAATCTCTATCTGAACATTGTTGATCCAGATTTTCCGCTTTTCATGCCTCAGACCTTTGTCGATTTCATGATCTTTGCCCAGAAGCATTATGGCGAAGGGAAGAATCTACTGATTCACTGTAATCTCGGTGAATAAAGAGCTCCCTCTCTAGCACTGCTTTTCATGGCTAAGGGTCTGCACGTGATCTCCGATAGAAGTTATGAAGAAGCACGAAAGGAGTTTCAGATAAGCTGTCCCGGATACAAGCCAGGATTGGGAATTGCCAGATATTTCGCCGATAACTGGGACAGATTAGGAAAAGGTGCCTGACTGATCCACAATGAGTGGAGTTATCAGTAAATGGGCTGGGATGTTTTGAGTGAAAGATCTCAACACAGCTATGTATGCTCCAATTAGATCGATGGTGTGTGTGGTTCGCGAAATTGGTATGTGCCATCTGTTAATAAACATTCGAAACAATTCTCGAATAAGAAACAGAACCGCTTGAAATGGTGATTCTAAGTCGGGAAAGCAGCTATTTCTGGATTGCGCTTCCGCGAGGAGGTGAAAAAACGTTGGACAAGACGAAATTCGAGAGATTCAAGAAGTGGTTTCCTGAGCAGAGGGAATATCTAAGCATAGTTAGAGACCCGGATTATCAAGGTTCCCCAGACAGGATTCTTCTGACAATACTTGGAATAAGCAGAAAGAATCTGAAACCGTATACTGAAGATCTGTTCTCTCTTTTTAGTGAGAATCAGGAATTCTCAGAGTTAGTTAATGGCATTCAGGCTTACATTGAGTTCCAGGATATTCTGGACATTTCTATCAACGCTGAACTGGATTTCAAACCAAGGACCGCTGCCGAGATTCTGCGAATGCATGTATGGAACAGGCATTACTGCTTCTATGAAAGTCTCTGCTACTTACGCGACAGCATATCGTCATGGCTGGACGGAAATTTGCTCGCTTCCTTGGCATTATTGAGACCATTTCTGGAGCTTTCTGTCTTGCACATATACCGACATGTAACTGCTGACAAGAACGGGCACGAAGAACATCTCGAATGGGTTCATGGAAAGAAGAACAAACCTAACTTTCATGCAATGGTTGACTTGAGTATAGAACGCATGGAGGCGGCAGAATTCTGCAATACTGAAAGGCTGAATCTGTTGAAAGAATCGCTTAAGAAGTCATTCAAAAGCCTCTGCGCCTACAATCACTCTCCTCAACTCGACGAAAGCATTTCGACCATGAGCAAAGGAAATCTCTCGATCTCGGTTGAAAGTGTTCTCTTCTATCTGGTTGTGGCCAGTTTTGTCCTTAGACAGGTAATCTACCTGTTCGTTCTAGCGTACCCCACTTCATTGTTTCCTGTAGATAAGTACAAGAAGTGGGGTGTAAGTCCACCAGTAGGTCTCTATTTTGATGAGTATAACTATGCCGCAATAAGAGAGTTCTTAGGGGCAGAAAACCTCGAAACGCTTAAGCTTCAACTTGAGAATTGTGATGACGTTGTTGATCTCATGAGCTTCTACAATTCTTGCGAAGATCTTCCAGATGAAACACTTAACGCGCTATGGGCCAACTTCTGCGAGCAAACCAAAATGCAAATGAACAGAGGCAAAATGGACAGAAAGAAACGGATTCTCCTCTCAAAGGCAGTGATAAGAGCATTAAATTGGGGATCAAGTTAGACAGAGAAAGATAACGAGGGAAGGATGAACAACGACAGTCTGGACACGCTTATGGACTCCTGGGCAAACTGAAAGATTGGTGAGGCCGTCTCCTTTTGTTATTATTCTGTATTCTGTGGACAAAACCGAAGTCTACAACACAACTGACCGGCAAACAGCGCGAAATTTTTTACAAGCTTTATATTAATGTGCCTCGTACCTCCAACTTACTTCGAAATCCAATCAAACACCTGTGAACACACTCACAATCTCGACCAGGTACATGAACCTCTTACAGCAATTGACTCATCCGTTTTTCTTACGATTTGTGTTGTCGAATTCGGGATTTTCTGCTCCAACTCCAAATATGTGCACACACTAGCAGTGCCGAACAAGACTAGATGAATTTCATGAGTTTCTACCAAAGATTACCGCCATTACTCTTCAGTTCAAAACGCATTTCTTCTGTCTAAAAGAGCCTATCCCTATAAACTGGGCATCTTCTTCAACGTGATACGTCATCAGTAGTAATTCACAGCTTTTCTAACAAATGACACGTTATTCACGAATTATCGATCTCTATCGGTCGAAAACAATTCTAATCCTCATTAATGAAGATTGCAAAAGCCATAAAATTCATTATAGAGTAAGGACGTTAAGTATACATAACTATCATTAAATATTATTTAATAACATCAAGGAGATCGTATGAATTCGGCAGAAAGAACTCTGGCAATTCTTGAGCTCATTTGTGACAAGAAAAATGGACTGAGAATAACTGAGATCGCACAAGCTCTTGATCAATCTAGTCCAAGTGTTTATTATTACATCCGCTCTTTGATGAAAACCGGCTTCATCTACAAAGATTTGTCCACTCAAAGGTATCGGGCGACTTACAAGGTCGTTGATCTTGGAAGTAAGGTAATCACGAACAATGAGATTAGTGAAATTTCATATTCATTATTATCTGGGCTTAGCGAAGCGACTCACTCCACAATCCATATGGCCCTGAAAGAGGGCAACATGGGTGTCTGCATAAGCAAGGTAGGTCATAGTAAAGCTGTACCATCAATCTCTAGAATTGGTGAAGTGTTTGACTTGTTCCCTACAGCTTTGGGCAAGGCAATCCTATCTTTTCTTGATAAGGAAGAACTAAGCAAGTACCTTGATGAAGTTTGTCTCGTTCCTTTCACAGAAAACACAATAACAGACAAAGAAGAACTTAGGAAGGAATTATTGCTAACCAAGCAGAGAGGCTATTCAATTGACAATCAGGAGCACATGAATGGTCTGTGCAGTTTGGGAGTTCCGATTTTTGACTACACCGAGCGAGTTATCGGATCTATTAGTGTGTCTCTGCTTCCAAATTTCAGCGAGGAGACAGTCCAAGACGCATTTGGCAAAATGAGTGGGGTAGCAAAGGAGTTATCAAGACGACTTGGGAAGAAGGATATAAGTTTCTACGAAGCAGTGAGATAGAGATGACATCTATTCTTAAATGTGAAAGGGAGGTAGATTATGGCTACTAAAAGGCTCGAAACAAAAGAGCAAATCGATGATTTCGTTAGAGGTTGTACTTTTTTGGGTACTGGTGGTGGTGGAAAGCCAGAGGATGGGACTGCCGAGCTCTATAGAATAATGGACTTAGGAAAGACTATTGAATGGACTGACGCCAACGATATTCCTGATGACGAGGTTTCTGTATGTCCTTTCTTAATGGGTTCGATAGCACCGTGGACCTCCGATCAATTGGAAGAAATGAGGTCTTTAGGCCTTACAAAACAGTATCATGACAATTTACTAGTGAAATCTACTGAGCTGCTTAGTAAATATACTGGAAAAAAGCCAACAGTCATCGTGCCAATCGAACTTGGAGGAGCAAATACACCAACAGCCGTTGCCGCGGCCGCCGAGCTTGGAATCTCAGTTGTTGATGGAGACTACACAGGCAGAGCTATCCCAGAGATTCCCCAGACAACTCCTTTTCTACACGGAAAGAACCTTCTGCCAATTTCCTCTTGGGATAGGTGGGGCAATGTCTGCTTCATTGATGACGCAGTCAATCCACTAATGGCTGAACGAATCGGGAAGCTAATATCAGCTGCTGCATATGGGCTAACCGGGCAGGCGGGATTCTTAATGTCGGCAAGAGAAATGAAAGAAGTTTTGATTCGCGGCACTTTAAGTGAATGTCTTGAAATCGGCAGGCTTATAAGGGAAGAGAGATCGGCAGGCCGTGATCCAATCAATAGGGTTCTTGCACAGACAGGCGGGAAGCTTCTTTTCAAAGGGACCGTTTCCAAGAAAGAGTGGGAAGACAAGATGGGTTACTATTGGGGCACCCATGAAATTTCTGGTGAAGGTCAGTATGAAGGCAAAACATTCAAGATTTGGTTCAAGAATGAGAACCATATTAGCTGGCTTGACGGAGAGGTCTTCCTTACAAGTCCTGATTTGATAATTGTTGTCCGTTCCGACGATTGTGAACCGCTTGCAAACCCAGTTATTGATGAAGGGATGAGAGTATCAGTAATTGGAATGCGAGCAAGAGAGCAATTCCTGATAGAGAAGGGGATTAACATCTTGGGGCCTAGGCACTTTGGTTTTGATTATGAATACAGACCATTCTTGTCACTGATTGAATAGGCTAGGCATATTTCAAAAGGAGGTACAGAGAAATGAAGAGAAAAGCACTGCTGCTATTTGTTATCTTGACGTATCTCTCTCTTACTGTAGTTGTATTTTCCTCTTTGGACAGAAATAGCATTATTCGAATGACGGAAGACTGGCCGACGTATATTGACCCGGCAGTTGGAAGCTCTTTTTCCGACTGTATTGCAATTGTCAATCTCTACGATAGCTTGGTTTTTCCAAACCCAGACGGCTCTGTTCGACCCCACTTGGCTGAATCTTGGGATGTTTCGGAAGATAACCTAGTCTACACCTTTCATCTCAAGCAAGGGGTCAAATTCCATTCTGGAAATGAACTCACCGCTGATGACGTAGCTTTCTCTATGAACCGTCTTCTTACAATAGGTGAGGGATTTGCGTATCTGTTCACTCCGGTTATGGATGAGGCTGTCGCCGTCGATCGATACACAGTTGAATTCAGGTTGAAGAAGCCGTTTGGACCATTTATCCCGGCATTGGTGAGGTTGTACATTGTTGAAAAGGAGCTGGTTCTTTCAAATCTTAGAAAGCCGGGCCCATACGGGGAATTCGGAGATTTCGGTCGTGACTGGCTTCTCGTGAATGATGCAGGAAGTGGACCCTACATGGTGGAAGAAGTGAAGATGGAAGAGCATGTTATTGGAAGAAAATTCGAAGAATGGTGGGGTGGATGGAAAGAGAATTCTCCTGATTACTTCAAGTTAATGGGTACAGTCGAGCCGATAACTGTTAGAACTCTAATGGGTAAAAAAGAGCTGGAGATAACTGACGAACTCCAACCTCTTGAAAACTACAATGCAATGGCTAAGATGCCTGGTGTAGAGGTGGTCACCTATCTAAATGGCCACAACCTTAACATCATGCTACACACCAAAAAGGCTCCCACAGACGACATTCATTTCCGTAGAGCTCTTGCTTATGCGATAGACTATGATACAATCTGCGAAATTATCTATCCTGACTCCATCCAGTCGAAGGGACCCGTCCCTATGAATCTTCCTGGTCACGATAGCTCTGTCGAGCAATTCGAATTCAATCTTGAGAGAGCCAAGGAGGAGCTAGAAAAATCTAAGTACTACAGCGATCTCAAATCGTACCCGGTCACCCTTTCCTGGTGTGCTGAGGCTCCCGAAGAGGAGAAGATTGCGCTTCTGGTTCAAGCAAACTGCGCACAACTAGGGATAGACATACAAATCACAAAGAAACCCTTTGGTTCGATGATCGCTGATGCACAAAACATTGATACCACACCTAATGCAGCTATCATCTTTGTTTCTCCTCACTATGCGGAGGCTGGTGGAATGCTCATGACTAGGTACCACTCTTCTTCGTGCGGAAGTTGGGAGCAGGGCGAATGGCTGCAAAATGATGAGATTGATTCTTTGCTTGAACAAGCTATTGCTACTGTCGATATTGATGAGCGATTTACGAAATACGCGGAAATTCAACATAAGATTGTGGAACTCTGCCCAACCATTTGGCTTTTCGATCAAGCAGAAAGGCGCGCTTACCAAGCTTCATACGTTTATTGGCCGACGGCCGAATCAGCAAAAGCAGGAGAAATAAACTGCACTGTGATGGGTTATCACCAATATGTTCACGATATGTTGGTTTACCCGGACCGAAGGTAAGATTATGGTTCCATGGAGAGAGGTGCTTGTTCACCTCTCTCCAGATTTCTGGGAGGGCTGCGTGTGCAAATGACAAGATATGTCTTGAAAAGATTAGCCTACTCTATTCTAGTTCTGCTCGGAGTTTCGGTTCTGATTTTCATTATTGGAAATCTCGTTCCTGGTGATCCAGCGAGACTTGCCTTAGGCCCGAGGGCTCCTGAGTGGGCTGTGGAAAACCTCCGTAGGGAGATGAATCTAGACAAACCCCTTGTGCAGAGGTATTTCCTCTGGCTCGGAGATGCGCTTAGAGGGGACTTTGGGAAGTCATTGGTCACAAGACGTGATGTTACAGTTGACATAATAGAATTCCTGCCTGCTACTTTGGAAATAGTTGCTTTATCGGCAATAATGATGGCTGTAATCGGCATCTCCCTGGGAAGACTATCTGCTAGATATGTAGATACTTGGGTAGATGGTTTCGTAAGAATACTATCGTACTTAGGAATTGTAACACCAGCCTTTGTGTGGGCGATAATTTTCATTCTAGCTTTTGGATATGCAATTCCGATCTTCCCTACAATCGGAAGAATCAGTAGCACCATTAGTCCTCCCAGTCATATTACTGGGTTCTACATCATCGATGGGCTAATCACTGGCAATTTCAAGGCTTCTCTAGACACTCTTTGGCATATTCTACTCCCGTCCTTAGCTCTTGCAATGGGAGGTGCTGCACAAGCAGCCAGAATGACAAGAGCAACTATGGTTGACAACATGGGCAAAGATTACATTCTAGCAGCCCGAGCATATGGAATACCCGCAAGGGTGATCAATAAGCATCACCTTCTTAAGCCTTCTTTAATTCCCACCGTTTCAGTTATGGCTCTAGACATTGCCGCTCTTATAGGGAATGCCTTCTTGGTTGAATTGTTGTTTAACTTTCCAGGATTGTCTAGATACGGCGTCAACGCAATGCTCAATAAGGATCTGTCGGCCATAACTGCTGTAGTACTTATCATCGCAATAGTTTACATAGTTGCAAACATTGTCATTGATATTGTGGTGGCGAACCTTGATCCAAGAATAGCGTTTGCAGGAGGGAGAAGCAATGAATAAAATAAACTCGCAGAAGACGCTTAGGAGAGAGAGAATCAGAACTGACATTGCAAGAGCATGGTACAATTTCTCCAGAAATAAACTCTCCGTGGTTGGCTTAATTGTTGTCTCCACGATAGTCTTTTTTGCGATTTTCGCCCCGTTTGTCTCTCCGTACCCGGAGCACGCCGGTGCTTATGTTGATTTCAAGAACGCATCAAGTCCTCCAAACCTAAATAATTGGTGCGGCACCGATGTCTTTGGCAGAGATGTTCTATCGAGAGTGATTTTCGCATTCAGAGGAGCTCTCACAATGGGAATAGTTGTTCTCATAATCTGCGTTCCTTTGGGAACAGCTGTTGGATTGCTTGGAGGATATTTCTCAGGTACCTGGATCGAGACAATAGTAATGAGGATCACAGACGTTTTTCTGTCAATTCCTCCGTTGATTCTTGCTCTGGCGATTGCGGCAATGCTGAGACCTACTCTTATGAACGCAATGATAGCAATTTGTGTTTCTTGGTGGCCTTGGTATGCAAGACTTGTCTACGGTATGGCAGCTTCGCTGAGAAATGAACCTTTCGTAAAAGCTGCAGAATTGTCCGGGGCGAGCACACTGCGAATTATGTTCCTTGAGATGCTTCCAAATTTCAAGGGACCCGTTTTTACAAAAATGACCCTTGACATGGGTTGGGTTATTCTAACAGGTGCCTCTCTCAGCTTTGTAGGACTTGGCGAACAGCCTCCTACCCCTGCTCTTGGAACAATGGTGTCAGACGGTGCTAAATACTTGCCAACATATTGGTGGATATCGATATTTCCCGCAATCGCGATTATGGTGATAATTCTGTCATTTAATCTTCTTGGAGACGGGATTCGCGAAATGCTCTCTGGTGGAGAGAGGTAGTATGGAAAACATACTTGAAGTCAAAAACCTTAGAGTGTCTTTCAAGACATACGACGGTCTTCTCAAAGTGCTTGATGGTGTAAACCTTCAGATAAGGAAAGGAGAGAAAGTCGGTCTTGTTGGCGAAACTGGCTGTGGAAAGACAACTACACTAAAGGCAATTATGAAGATTCTTGCGAGAAATGCCGTCATTGAAGATGGAAGCATTCTGTTCAAGGATAAGGATATTATCAAAGCCAGAGAAAGAGAGCTTAAATATCTGAGAACCAAGGGGATAAGTATGATATTTCAGGATCCTACGGCTGCCCTCAACCCAGTCTACACCCTTGGACAGCAACTCGACTACATACTTACGCATTCTGGGGTTGATCACAATCGAAAAGAGACGGCTCTTCAAGCACTTCACACAGCTAGACTACCAGATCCTGAAAGAATGTATGACACTTATCCTTTTCAGTTGAGTGGTGGAATGAGGCAAAGAGCATGCATAGCGATGGCTTTGGCCACCAATAGAGATCTTCTTCTAGCAGACGAACCTACTACGAATCTTGATGTTACAATCCAAGATCAGGTCCTGAAGTTGATAAAGAAACTCTCGCTTGAAAGAGAGTTATCTCTCTTGCTAATCACTCATTCTTTGGGAGTTGCGCGAGAAGTAACTGATAGAATCTATATAATGTACGCGGGGACTATTATTGAGTCCGACAGCTCCAAAACCTTGTTCGAAAATCCTTGTCATCCCTATACAAAAGGGCTTCTTGCATCTCTTCCCAAACTGACAGCTGACAAAATGACTGAAGGGATACCAGGTAGAATTCCAAGTTATCTTAATCCACCAAACGGTTGCAGATTCAATAACAGATGCCTTTATGCAACAGATAGGTGTTTCAAAGAGAAACCAAGAATGTTCAAGATTGATGATAATCACATGGTAGCGTGCTTTTTGTTTGAGGATGGGGAGGGTCAAACGTGAATAACAAAGCAATTCTCGAAATAAGAGAGCTGAAAAAGTACTTCCCTACCAAAAGAAAAGATGTCTATATAAAAGCCGTTGATGGCATAAGCTTTGATATAGAACCGAGTGACACTTTTGGTCTAGTTGGAGAATCTGGTTCTGGAAAGAGCACTACAGCTTATTGCACAATAGGTATGTACTCGATATCGTCTGGAAGAATAACCTATACAGGCAAGGATATCTCTGTTCCTGCTAAGAAAAGGCCTTTGTCATTGAAGAAAGAAATCCAAATTGTATTTCAGGATCCAGGCACCTCATTGAACCCAGAGCACACGGTGGGAAGGATCGTTTCTCTTCCTCTAAAAATTCACATGAATCTCAAAGGAGCAGCACTTAGGGATGCAGCGATTGATGTTCTAGACAAAGTTGAATTACCGAGTGATTACTACTACAAGTATCCTTGGGAGATTGGAGGAGGCGAGAAGCAGTTAGTCGCAATCGCAAGAGCTCTTGCTGCAAAACCTTCTCTCGTGATTCTTGACGAGCCAACTTCGGCTCTGGATGTATCCGTTCAGGCCAAGATAATCTCAACGCTGCGAAAACTTAAGGAAGATCTTAGTCTTTCGTTCCTCTTTATCACCCATGATCTAAGCTTGATGCGCAATATCGCAACAAGAATCGCAATCATGTATCTAGGAAAGATTGTTGAAGTAGGTCCTGTCGAAGCTTTGTTTTCAAATCCGCTCCATCCCTATACAAAAATGCTGCTTTCATCGATTCCGGTTGTTACCGAAGCTGAAGAATTACTTAAGCCCAAACAAATCGAATCAAAGGGCGAGATACCTAGCCCAGTGAACATACCACCCGGATGCGGTTTTCAATCTAGATGTCCGCTTGTAAAGAGTGTCTGCAAGGAAATTGACCCTCCTATCCGGGCGATTTCTGAAGATCATATGGTAAAATGTCATCTCTTTGAAGGAGCGATAGAAAATTATGGAAGTGAAAGAAGCGATTCTTGCCCGAAGAAGTATAAGAAACTTCACTAAGAAGAGAATTGATCAGAGAACCCTAGAAGAGATTTTAGAATGTGCAATATTTGCACCTTCTGCAGGTAACGGGCAATTTTGGAGATTCATATGTATTACAGATGAACGCACCATTGAGAAGGTCCTTGTGGTTTCTCCTGGTCTCTACGGAATCCCGCCGGCATTGATAATCGGTTGCATAGATGTCAAAGAATCAAATGAAAAAGGTGGAGATGACGCTACGACCAATGCTTTGATTGATTTAGCAATGTCTTTTCAGAACATTATGCTGCTTGCGTTTGAAATGAATATTGGAAGCTGTGTCGTCAGGTCTTTTAGCAAGAAGGGTTTGAAGAGGTTGCTTGATCTTCCAGATAGTTATTGTCCTGAGCTTCTTATGAGTTTGGGCTACTTTGATTCTCTGCCCAAGTGTCCACCTAGAAGAAAAGATGTAATAACTATGCGGGGACGATGAAGTAATGAATCCTGAATTGTTTAAGATAGTCGGTTTCCTGCTTTCTTCTGCGCAAGGACTCTTGGAGGAGCCTAAAGAGTATGGCCCTCTTAGGCTTCTTGAAGCAGCATCAAGAATAATTGAATACGAAACAAAGCAAAAAGATGATGATGAACTTAGCGCACTAAAAGGTCTTATTGACAGCAAGAAACTAGACATCATGGAGGACAACTGCGACTTTACAAGTGTTCTTGATGAAATCCTTCTCAAGTACCTGGATCTTTTTGATTCAAAGAATTCATAATACCTAACAACATTCATGGAAATGTACTTACAGCTAGCGGGAAAGAGGGCACGATTCCCGGGAATTTTACAACAGAGTTACAGTCACACATCCCTGGGGGAACGGCGAGTACAAAACAGGAACTCTAGTTTTGGCATTTAGGTAACTCCCATAATATCAATGACTGGCGGGAAGTTTGTTCTAACCGACACCGCAACTAATAAAACTGATTGCCATGTAGTTCAGCTTTGAGAGCCGGTTTATTATTGGGATCGTCGGCTCAAAACCTAGGCATTACGCACATCAGTCGTTACACCATCCCCGAAAGTTTCTGATCGTTTCGTGAAGGCCCGCATGAGACCGTTTCGAATTCCCTAGAGTCGTTTCTTTGCTTCAAAATACCAGCAATACTGTGAATCGGAGCAGTGAGTTATGTAAATGAGGGGATGAGGAACTCCCACCCAGGTGTCGTAACTCCTCCATCCTGGATCACCCTCGTGTCTGTGTAATG
>NPID01036382.1_pt2 | contig 12768 bp, 10 predicted proteins | sample 8637491 | NCBI WGS metagenome assembly NPID01 (sample SAMN07420843, study PRJNA396082) | bioreactor metagenome | isolation source: sample BA6 brine-fed electro-methanogenic bioreactor BA | place: Japan: Kochi | collected 2016-06-14 | reverse complement strand
ATATCTGCTTCACGAGATCTACGCAAAGAAATGAATACTCGATCTGGTGCTATGTTTGAACTTTATAAGTCTTTTTTTCCTCAATCAACTTTACCTTTACAAACGATAAAAACTAAGATATCAGAAAAAAACAAGGCCCTCGAGGAACTTGAAGTAAAAACTAAAATTTACTTAAAAAAAATTGAACAAAATTTAAATAATGATGAATGGGAAGATTTAGAGTTAAATATGGAAGATTTAAGTAAAGTTATTAATTCTAATTCAAGTAATGAGTTATTAAAACAAAAATTCGGTGAACTTAAAACTTTAATGAAAAATTTTCATACAAGAACTGATTTAAAGGAGGAATTGGACGACTTCCATATCCGTATGAAAGATCTATATAAAATTGAAACTGTTGAGAATGTTCTTAATTCATATACAGAGAATATTTTACCATTCGAACAAATAGATTTAAATCTAATCCCTATAAATGATGATGAATTTATAAAACAGCTAAATATTGAATTAGGAGGATATTCTATTTTTAAACAAGGGGAGGGATATCAAAATATAATAAATCTATTTATAAAATTGATAAAATTTTTTAATTTAGCTAAATTAAATGAAGATGGCATTAAACTTTTCATAATAATTATAGAAGAACCTGAAAGCCATTTACACCCCCATTTACAGAGAAGTTTTATTAAATCATTAAAAAAATTCCAAGAAAAGTTCACAGGTGAAGGAATCCAATTCCAATTTTTAATTTCGACCCACTCCCCTTTTGTGATAGAGTCTATTGAACTAGAAAATCTTAACTTAATTCGTAAAAAAGAGCAGAAACCACATTCTCTTAAAGTTAATAGAAAAGAATTCATTGAAAAAACATTAGATGAAATGGGAGTTCAGGAAAATAAAAAAAATAAAAAAAGAACACAAATAAACTATTATTTAGATGAAATATTCCTAAAAAATGCCGATATATTCTTTAGCGGATGTGTTATCATTGTAGAAGGTCAAACGGAAGAAGGAGCAATACCCCTATTCAGTTCAAAAGTTATTGGGGGCTTTGATGAATATGGGATATCTATTTTAAATGCTCAAGGCGCTGCTACGATACATTATTATATTAGACTTTTTTCGAATTTAGATATTCCTTACGTATTAATTATTGATAAAGATCAAGAAAATGAATTCAAAGATGAGTATAACGCATACTTCATAGGTAAAGACAAAAATCAGGCTTTTGAATGTGAAATTTTAAAGGAATGTCCTCTCGAAAAGATTTTAAAAGTTCTAGATTTGAAGGTGCCTGAAAAATTTAGCAGTCAAAAAGGTGATTTAATTAAGGAGTTTAGTTATCTAAGAAATCATCCCCTAAATTCCTTGAATGAAGTTTTAGAGCATATTAACGATTCTGATAGAAATAATTTAATTTATATAGTTAAAAAATGGATGAAGGGCGAAAAAGGTTATACATTTGGCAGGATGCTAGCTCAAAACCTCGATGAAAACGAAATTCCTTCAAAGTTCATTGAAGCTATAGAAAAAGCAAAAACTTTATCTAAAGATTTGCATGGTGTTTAAATGATTACTTTAGATGATGATCAAAAAAAAGCCATATATTCTTCGAGAGAAAAATCTTTACTAGTTTTAGCACCCCCTGGAGCAGGAAAAACATTAGTAATGGCAAAGAGAATCGAATTTTTAATTAGAACAAAAGCTATCAGATCTCCCTATAAGATTTTGGGATTGACTTTTTCTAACTCTGCGGCGGACGAAATGAAAAAAAGAGTGATTAAAGAGGTTTCTGGATCAAAAGGACGTGTACATATAACTAACTTTCATTCTTTTGCTTATTCTGTTCTGAAAGCATATGGTAATCGAGCTATCATAAAAAGGAATTTTTCTGTTCTAGGAGAATTAGATTCAGAAGGTCTTATTATAGATAAACTTGGCATTTCAGGATCTTTTTCTTTGAGTAAGTATGATGAAAGAAGAAAAGCAGCCCAAAAAATGTTAGATCGTTATAAAATATGGAAAATTGAACGAATACTGAAATTAAATGGAGATTATTGTGATAAAAAGTTTGATAAGCATTTTGAAGCTGCTTTAAATGCGTTCAAAGACGAATTACGTAATATTAATGCATTAGACTTTGATCATATTCTTTATTACTCATATATATTACTAAAAAATAATGAAAATATTCTAAATTATTACAGGTCTGTTTTTCAATATATTTTAGTTGATGAGTTTCAAGATACAAATCCCATACAATTCAAACTATTAGAACTATTAGCCAATGGAATTGATTCTTCATTACCAAATCGCCCTGTTTTTATTTTGGCTGATCCTAACCAGGGAATTTATGAATTTCAGGGAGCAAATCCTAAAAATATCGAAGATTTATTAAACACTTTCAATATTGAAAAAATTGAACTTAAAGGTGATCACAGATTTGGTTCAGATGGAATAAAAAAATTAATAGATGAAATATCCAATTTCATTGAAGAAAAAACATTATCATTATCACCCTCGCAAAGTGATAAGCCTGTTTACTGCATTTTTGATAATAAAAAAGATGAAGCACATTATATTCATGAAAAAATTAAAGAATTTAAAGATGATGTGAAACTTCATGAAATTGCCATTTTATCTCCACAAGGCTATAATTTAGACATTATAAAAAAACGATTGAATAAAGAAGAATACATTTTTTTACCTGATTTTAAAGGTATTGAAATAGAAAAAAAATATAAGTCATTATTTAATGAATTAAAAAAAACTGCTGGAATTAAAGGATGCTTAGAAGAAATCATAATAGATATAACCAAGAAAATCGGCATCGAAATTGATAATGATCTTTTGCAAATATTAATTAATATTGCCAGAAAATATGATAATAAAGTCTCAATGATGTTACAGGACAAGATATTGCTTTTTTCAAATGAAGTTCTATTAGAAATTAATTGGGGAGATATTCTTAGAAAAGAGATTAAAAATAAGATATTTCTTTCAACAATCCACAGTGCTAAAGGATTAGAATTTCAAAAAGTAATTGTTTGCGGTATTGAAAGTGGCTCTTTGCCATTTTTCGTTTCTTGTAATAAATGTAATGAACATGGCTTAGATGAGAACTCTTGGATGGAGAGTTTAAAATTATTGAATGTGGGAGTTTCGCGTGCAAAGCTAGAATTACTTATCTCAAGTTCTAATTCAAGGCGCAGGTTTAAAACACACCCATCATGCGTCCTAAAACCATTCTATCGCCATTTAGAAATATTAAATACCACGCTTTTATGATTTTAGATTAACTAATGAAGAGATTTAAATTGTTAAAAGATTAGTGAAAAAAATTTAAAATTTTATCGATTTTATAAGAGGTAAATATATGCGTGATTATAATTACTTTAAAAGAAGATATGAAAAAGTAGAAAATGAATTTATAGATTTAATTGAATATATTGAGATGAATGAAGATTTTGATCACTGCTGTTATAATATTGGGTCGTCAAAAATTATGGATTTTTGTTTGAGTGTTTGTACCGAAATAGAAACTATGTTTGTACTAATGTTAGAATGTTCACGATTTGATACAGTTCCAGATATAGATCATAAAAGAAAGCATCAGAATATAGATGTTTATAGGGAAATAATTGTCCGAGAATATAATTTAACTGAATATGTATTAAATGTAAATTTTATAAATGTAGATATCCGCCCATTCGAAAAATTTGATGAAGAGACCCCTACTTGGTTTAAAGATTATTCTAATTATAAACATTATAAGCTTGAATTAATAGAAAAATGGAATTTAAAATATGCACTATTCGCTTTAGGGTGTTTACGCTTATTAATATTAAATCATCCAGATCTTGATAATAGATCTGTTGATATTCGTGGAATCCAGAACGGTAAAGTTTTTAACTTAAAAAATTCTCAACCACGATTTGTGCTAAATCTTTATGGCCCTGATAGTGGTGAAGGGATGATGGTTAAATTATAATTGAAAATTATTATTTTTAAATATTTTATTAAATTTTGAAGCTTTTGAAGACGCTCATGAAGGTTGAATGGGTGATATTGCAATCATGATTAAGCATCAAACCGTAATACTTGGCAAATATGTAAAATCAATCTTGAAATCCGGGTAATGGATTCAAACATCCAATAGGGCGATAGTCTTCATGTTGATAAACATAAAAACTTAAAGGCTGATTATATTCTTGCAAATCCTCTATTTAAGGATAGTAACTGATCGAAGGCGGTGAAGTTCTCTTTACTGCTGTAAATTGGGCATAATGGTCGATATAACACACAGAGAACTAATTATGAAGATATCAAGAAGATCACTGAGTTCATCGTATAGTTTACTAACATTATCACCGAAATAAACATATAACTTATAATATTATTGAATCTTTTTTGGGGACTCATCAGTTATTTTTTGTGTCCGTACTATATGCATCAAGGTTTTTTTTACTTATGTCCTTGTCTTGCAGCTTTGCTTCATCAGATTTTTTTCTTCAACCATTTTACTACGACTTTCTTCTCGTTAAAGGTTATTGAAATATTCTTTTATACCTTTAGCCATTAGTTGCCTTCTTTTTTCAATAAAATCAAAATATTGAAGATTCCAGAAACCTTCTGGCAAATCATAAGTATCTTGATAACTCTTTAATATATTAGCACGATCTACATCAGATAAACTATTAACTAACTCATTCCAATATTCTTTTGGGTTTTTATCACTGATATTAATGTTATCCTTGTATTCGAGGTACATATAGTTAGCTACTTGATTATAATCCTTTTGTTCATCTATTCCACTATTTTTCAAATAATTTTTAGGGAATAAGTGATGTAAATCTAACGTTTTTTCCTTCATTTTAATTAATGGATTTAAATGATCCCTTAATTTTATATTTGAAAACATTACATTTACATCTTTAAATATTAAGGATGCTTAATGTACTTTATAAGCATAGTTCCTTGTTGAAGAAGAAAATAATCTTTGAGGTAAAGTAATATTCCAATAATCTTCTGTTAATTCAGTTTTCATGATATCATTTAAGATATCTAGAAAATTCTCTTTACCTTTTAATAATTGTAAATCTCTTTCGATCACACTTTCAGGAGATCCTGTATATCTATGGGTTAGTGTTTCATATGTCTCCAATTCTTAAACTACTGGTTGCAGCTAAAAGAATTATTGATTTATATTTAAATTATTTGTAGGATATACAGCTTGTCTTATGTGATCTATCGTAGTATGTCCTTTTTCTTATTAATCTTATTATGAGGTTCTTTAATGGGGTTGGGTTCCGGTAATTAATAAATTTTATAGAATTTATAAAGATCTAATTATTTTAATAATTTATCGCGAGAACTGGTTTCAAACCTGGGACCATGAAAAAAGCTATATCCTAAAAGCCATAAAAAATATTATAGTTGTTTTTTCTTCTTGAACAGATTCGTAACCCTGATTTATCGAATATGCGACATGATTAAAGCAATAAATACTATTTATTTATTTAATAATTAATAATCTTATTTTAACTAAAAAGAGACATACGCATGAAATTTGATATTCGTGACCATCCGGGATAGTAATTTCTAAATTTATTCAGTGTTTGAAAAGAAATTTTAAGCTCCCCTGCAATAATTAATTCTAAAATTATTTTTATTTATGACTATTAAGTATTTGATATGATCCGCCATATATGTAATATACTTAATATAATAAAGTCTTAATATAATTTATGAAAATGAGTTTATATAGTAAAGTTACTATGGGGGAGCAAGAGTTTTTAATTGCAGAAATAGACAGTACTAGATACCCTAAATTAAATAAAGCTCTAAAATATATTCCTTTAGATGAATTTAATGATTTTTCAGAACTAAAAGATACTAAATTATATGATTTTTATCTGGAATTAAATAAAACCGAGATGAAAATCTTAAATGTTGCTGATGGTTCTATTGGTAATTCCGATCCTGATCAAGTTGCAGAAACTATGTTTTATAATAATTTAATGAAATTCATCTTGTCATGGAATCAGAAATTCTATGAATCATTAGATCAAAGCCATAATTTGGTATTATCAGAAACTACGAAAAAAAAGTTAAATTTATGTTTAGCTTATTTTGCAGCATTTGATTCATATTTAAGCTGGATTTTAGAAGAATCTAGATTTTATTCCATTCCTCTGATATTAGATGCAATTTCTGAAATTGAAGCGTCATTTGTTTTGTCTTCGAGTTTTTATTATAAACAAGCAGCACATTTATTTAGAAATTTTTTAGAATTAGTCGTTGCGCAGTATTATTTTTCCACAAATACTAAAAATTTTGATGATTGGCGGACTCTACCCCACGTGAACATGCCAAGATTTAGAGGGAAAGATGGGATGATTACAAATTTAAGGAAAAATGGGAAAATTAATAATACAGAAGAAGAAAAGTTAGCGCAATTATTTGGAACTCTATCCGCATACACTCATTCAAAATATGAAAAATTAGTTCATATAGATTCTAAAACAAAAAAATCAATTCCTTTTGGTTATAATTCTCGATATTTTGAAGAATGGATGAATTTAGGAATAGAATGTATGGAAATTGGACTAAAAATATTAGCAAAACATACTGAAGACTGGGAAAAACAATTAGAAGATGAAGAAGATTTATTATGTCCAAAATGTCATGAAAAAGCTTTTGAAACTATTTTAGAGAAATACGGAAAAACAGAAATAATGCTTCACACTTGTAAAAACTGCAACCAACAAATTAGAACTGATGTTTTAATTGAAAAATAATTGATTATTCACAAAACAAAATAATTAAATTTAATTATAGTATATATAAAACAGTAATCATTCGTAAAAATAAGGTGTGTAGATGGGTAAAATTCAAGAATATCCTGACCTAGTTGATACATTTGATAATCTAAGTTTAGATAATGTGGTTAGTAGAAGAATAGGTCATATAACCATTATATGACTATTTTCAACGGTTATTGAGAGATGTTGGAATAAAAAATGTGGATTAGATGATAATGATATTAAGAATACTCATCTAAAGTTAGATGGGTGCATGTGAGATCATGTTTAGAATATTGAAGCTCCTGACAAATGGGATGCTTTGATAAATACTATGCAGAATATTCGTAGTAAAATTGAGTATGATAATTATTATGGCCCTAAAAAATCTAGTCTGAATGAAATACGAGTGAAACTACCTGAATTTACTACTTGGATTTTAGTGTTTCAGAAGAATATTTAAAAAATCTAATAATTTCACTTTTAAAGAAAATTATTTCAAAACTTGAATCGTAATATTGATGAAGTTGAAATAATTCTCGAATGTATTGTATGGATGATTCTAAAGAACATCTAATAGATTTAAAGATTTAATGCAATAATCTTTTTAACACATAAACCATTTGGTAGAGCGAATACTAGTGATTCTATTAATCACATGATTTACTCAATTCATTTTTAAAGTTAATTAATAAACAGATTCTAAAATTAGGGTTGGATTTGATGCCTGTTTGTTCCTATTCTGATGAAAAATACTAATGTTGATAATAATATGATAGATAGTTGTGAATGTGGATTTTTTTCAGTTTATATCAATGAAAATTTGGATGTTATGCCTTGTTCTTTCTGTAATGATAATAAACACCAATATAACTTAAAGAATTTGATTTTGAAGAGATGGTTAAATAAATTTTCTGATTATAGAAGTTTTATTTCTAATAATGGGAGAGTTGACTGTGGAGATTGTAATAAATAAATGATTGTAGAGGACTAATCAATTTTAAAGACTTAAAAAGAAAATTAATTTAAAAACAAACATATTTATAGGATTGATTGATTAATGGATAATAATTAATAATTAGTGTGTAGGTGCTTTATCTTTTTCATGTTGTGGTTGATAAAACCAGAAATTAATTGGATTTGTAGGTTGCCAAGTTTTAAGGCCTTTGGTACTATTTAAACTCACTCCCATCTTTTTTCCACTGCAAGTATTTTTAAATGCTTCTAACACTAAACATCTTTCTCTGTCTCTTCTCGAAAGTTTAATTTCGATGGGGAATAATCGAGTTTGAACTTGGGGTATTTTTGATTCTTTCCATTTTTCAAAATTAGTTCTTGAATAAATAGCCATACCTGCAAAAATATCTGCTAATTGAATTAAGGGTTTTTTTTGAGGTGCAGATGGTATTATTTTAAGTTTATACTGATTTAAAATATTTAATTTAAAATTACCATCCTTATCTTGTTCATTAAATTGAATTAATCCTTTATTATTAAGAAGTTTAACTAACTTTTCCCAGTCAATGATATTGTTTTGATCTGCATATACTTCCCAAACAGAGTTTTTAGGCCATCTTTTCATCAAAACATCTTTTAATAGCTTATAATACATTCTAGCTAAATTTTCTCCATCATCTCTCCCAGAAATGTTATGTCTACTATCTTGGGTGTCCCAAACTAAGATATCAGCACGTAACTTTTCATTTACTGCATAATTAATAGTTAAATTGATGATTTCTGAAACACAAAAACGCATATTCGCACTACGAAGTTCATGCCATTTAACATGTCTTAAATTATTAAATCCATATTTTGAGCAAATGCTTAAAAATGTTGATTCAATATTTTCTAAATCATCTTGAGGGATCGAAATCATACCTATGGATTGATATTGACCAGTATTATATTCTGACTCATCTGAAAAGGCACAATGTGTTACTCTTTCAAACATGAAAATCACTTTAAATTACTTATTATTATGTTATTTATAGAATTTATCATTTATACTATTCTTTAAGTAAAATATCATGAATGATAGTCCAATGAATTAATAATATGTATTAATAAAGTGTAAATTGTGTCTTAGTAAATAATATGTTTTCAAAATATCATAAATTTATTAATTTTTAATATAAAATATATGTAAATATTTATTCTAACCAAGTGGATTCTAAACATTATTAATTTATGGATTTATGGAAAAATGAAGCTTTGGGCTTTCAAAAGTGGAATAAAATTAATTTGAATGTATTTATTAAGAGAAATGCTACTGAAAAATTCAATAAGATTAAAAATTCAATACTTAAACAATAATTTATCTATTTATACGACAATTAGATGAATATAAATTTAACTAGGGGTGTTTTTATAAAACGTATTAAAGCAAACAATTTAAAAAATTGGGCTTCGACTAGAGAATGTCAAGAAAATCTTCCTTTATTAATACGTCGTCTAATACATGCAACAGTTAAAGATATCATTTATATTTTGTTTCCTGCCGGAGAAAGTATAATTAATCCCGGTTATGATGGTTTGCTTAATGTTTACAAAGGGACAACATATGTTCCTGATGGTTGTTCAGTGTGGGAATTAGGATGTGGTGAAGACATTAAAATTAAGGCTAATTCAGATTATAATAAAAGAAAAAAAGATCCTTTAAATGTAGATCCTTCTAAAACAACTTTCGTATTTGTTACTCCGAGAAGATGGAGAGATAAAACTATCTGGATTGAAGAAAAGCGAAAAGAATCTTTTTGGAAAGATGTACGTGCTTATGATGCGGATAATTTAGAAGATTGGATTGAACAAACTATTGCGGTTAGTATATGGTTTGCCCAGCATTTACAAATATATCCGGGGGATGTTGTCTCACTAGATCACTGGTGGGAAAATTGGAGTAATAGCACTAATCCTCCTTTAATACCAAACCTCATTTTGGCAAGTAGAGATCATGAAATTAGAGCGGTTCAAGATTGGTTAAGAACTCCATCTTCCATTATAATGGTTCAAGCAGATACTGAAGATGAATCAATAGCATTTCTAGCTTCTGTTATTTATTCATTACCTGAAAAAGAAAGAGAAAGTCATTTGTCTCGGAGTTTAATCACAGAAACTTCTCATGATTTTAGACATGTATGTATAACTAGTGGATCCAACTTAATTGTTATTGCTGGACCTAATGAAACTGAATGGTTTCATTCAGCTAGAAAAAAAGGCCATTGTGTTTATGTACCTTTATCTCCAGAAAATAATATTCCCCGTGCAACTAATCTTTCACGTATTGGAAAAGAACAATTTATTTCAGCACTTATTGAAATGGGAATATCCGAAGAAATGGCCAAAAAATATTCTAAAGACACCAAAAGAGAGATTACTATATTGCGAAGACAATTGTCATTAATTAACACAGAACCAGAATGGGGTAAAATTGATTCTGTTAAAAATATACTTCCTGTGTTGTTAGCAGGTAGTTGGATTGAGTCTAAAAAATCAGATGAAGAAATAATTAGTTTATTAGCTAATGAATCTTATGAATCTTTTTCTAAGAAATTATATACTTTACAACACAAACCTGATTCACCTATACTTAAAATTGGGGATTTATGGCAATTAAGATCACCAGAAGAGGCCTGGTATACTTTAGCTCGTTTTATAACTCATTCGGATATTGAAACTTTTAAGGAAATATTTTTAGATATTTTGAAAACAAAGAATCCTTCACTAGAATTAGATCCTGAAAAACGTTGGATGGCAGCAGTTTGTGGTAAGATACAAAAATATTCTGATACTTTGAGGAAAGGGATCTGTCAATCTGTTATATTCATAGCTCTTTGTGGTGATGATGTAAAAATACCATTATCTACTACTTCTCAAACATGGGTTGATAATTTAGTAAGGGAATTGTTACATAAAGCAGATTGTGATTTATGGAATTCACTTTTAGATGTATTGCAACTCATTGCTGAGGCATCCCCTACTTCGTTTATGGATGCAATAGAAAATTCTTTGACATATGATGAAAAGCCGATTATGTGTTTATTTGAAGAATCCGAAGGTTTAATAGGACCATCTACTAATCATTCAAGTCTGCTCTGGGCTTTGGAAATTTTGGCTTGGATGCCAAATTTACTTTCTCGTGTTACTATGATTTTAGGGCAATTAGCAAAGTATGACCCTCATACTGATAGTAGAGTGATTAATCGGCCCAAAAATAGTTTGCGTGGCATTTTTCTTTTGTGGAACCCTCAAACTTATTCATCCTTAGAAAAACGTTTAGACATTTTAGATGTGCTAGTTGAAAGATATCCTGAAATTGGATGGAATCTTCTAATTGATTTGATGCCTAAGAATCATGACATTGGTTATCCTACGTCTAAACCAGTTTGGAGACAAATTTCTGAAAAAACAGATATGAAAATTACAATTTCTGAAATTATGGATGGCACTAAAGAGATAGTAAATAGATTACTTAGCAATGTAGGTAATGATGGAGCACGTTGGGTTAAAATATTAGACAATTACTCTGAACTTCCACGAGATGAAAGAAATAGGATACGAGAACGACTTTCGTGCGATACAGATAAAATTTTGATCTACCGCTATGAATTATGGATTAAGCTTCGAAAAATAATTTCTAGACATAGATCTTATCCTGATGCAGAATGGGCGCTTCCAGAAGAAGAATTAAAAAATCTTGAAGAGATTTATCTATCTTTAGAACCTGAGGATATGATTGACAAGTTTGGCTGGCTTTTTGATGGTTTGCCTGATTTATTAGAAGGAATTGATATTGTAAAACGTCATGATGATGAACACTTTATTAAACTTAGAATAAATGCGTTAAATGAGATTAGAAATGAATATGGCTTTGAAGGATTAGTACGGTTAGCAGAGAGAATTAAATCACCTATTTACTTAGGACGCACATTAGCTGAAGATAATATAGATCCTATTGAAGAAGAAAAGCTTTATTCACTACTTGAAGAAAATGAATCCAAAATGATTTTTGTTAAAGAGTATATCTTCCGCAAAGCATTCAATGATAATGAATGGATTAAAAATCTAGTTAATAAATCTCGAACTGAAAATTGGTCAAATTTAAAAATTGCTAATTTTTTTACAGCTTTACCCTCAAGAATGTTTGTTTGGAATTTATTGAAATCTTTCAATGAAAATATACAAAAAGAATATTGGAAAAAATGTGGTTTTGGAGGCATTACTGCGAAATCTGAAGATAAAATTTATTATATAAAACAAATGGTTAAATTCAAAAGGTACTTCAACGCACTCGATATTGCTGCTTTATACGCTGAAGAGATACCTTCTGAATTGATAATCCAAATATTAGAAAAAGCAGCAACTGAGCAAAGTGAAGATGAATTTAGAATTGACTATTATGATATTGAAAAGTTGTTTGAAGAATTATATAAATCTAATTATCAAAGAAGTGAAATAGCAAAGTTAGAATGGTATTATTTGGCTTTTCTTGCTAGTGTAACTAGTAGAAGACCCCCTAAAATGTTACATAACGAATTAACTAATAACCCTGAATTCTTTTTAGAGGTTATTAAACACGTATATAAACGAAAAGATGAAAATGAGGATGATGATGGAGAAAATATTTCTCCAGAACTATTAAAGCAAAGAGCAACTCTCTCTTTAAAGCTGCTCCGTAGCTGGAAATCTATACCGGGCAGTACAAATGGTCAAATAAATTATACGATATTAAAATCATGGATAGATAAATCTAGAGAACTATGCGTAAAATCCGATCGAATTGATGTATGTGATATACAGATTGGGCAATTATTAGCAAATGCAGAATTTGAAGAGGATATATGGCCTCCTGAAGCAATATGTAAAATAATTGATAGTATACCTAGTGAAAAATTACATACTGGATTTAAAATTGGAGTTTCTAATAAAAGAGGAGTATTTACTAAGTCATTAGATGAAGGGGGAAAAC
>NPID01000931.1_pt2 | contig 12800 bp, 8 predicted proteins | sample 8637491 | NCBI WGS metagenome assembly NPID01 (sample SAMN07420843, study PRJNA396082) | bioreactor metagenome | isolation source: sample BA6 brine-fed electro-methanogenic bioreactor BA | place: Japan: Kochi | collected 2016-06-14 | reverse complement strand
TCTCCGGTCTCCGGTCTCCGGCATCCGCCATCTGTTAATAATTCTCTGAAAAACTAAAACCTCCCTTTCCAGCCGCCCGATAATATTGGTTAATTTTGTACGGTAAACTTGGTGTAACCCATAAAACCGGACCAATATGATCCTCTTTTACCAGATTTCACCCAAATCGTTCTACGCATTGAAAGTCAGGCAGGAACTCTCGTCCGACGACAGGGAAAAACTGCACTGGCTCTTCGGAGAATGTGAGCCTGTACCGGGTGATAAGCTGGATGGAACCTTCATCGGCCCCCGCCGTGAAATGATCACCCCCTGGAGCACCAATGCGGTGGAGATCACACGCAATATGGGTATCCACGGCATCGAACGCATCGAGGAATTTACCGAAACCGACGCCCCCGATGCACCTTTCGATCCCATGCTGCAGGAACGCTACAAGGGCCTCGGACAGGACCTCTACACCATTGCACGAAAAGCTGAGCCTGTCACCTTTATCATGGATATTCAGGCCTATAACGAGGCCGAAGGACTGGCCCTCAGCGCCGACGAAGTGGAATACCTGGAGGAGGTGAGCAAAAAGATCAATCGCAAGCTTACCGACAGCGAAGTGTACGGCTTCGCGCAGGTCAATTCGGAACACTGCCGGCATAAGATCTTCAACGGCACCTTTATCATCGACGGCAAGGAACAAAAAGAATCCCTCTTTGCCCTCATCAAGAAAACCTCCAAGGTCAATCCCAATAAGCTGGTTTCGGCCTATAAAGATAATGTGGCCTTTACCCTGGGGCCGGTGGCCGAACAGTTTGCTCCCGTCCGCCAGGACAGGGCCGATTTCTTCGAAACCACCGACATTCCCACGGTGCTTTCCCTGAAGGCGGAAACCCATAATTTCCCCACTACCGTGGAACCTTTCAACGGGGCCTCCACCGGAACGGGAGGGGAGATCCGCGACCGACTGGCCGGCGGAAAAGCCAGCATCCCCCTGGTGGGAACGGCCGTGTACATGACGGCATACCCGCGCCTGGAAGACCAACGCAAATGGGAATCCTTCACCCAGGCCCGTCCATGGCTGTACCAGACCCCGGCCGAGATCCTCATCAAGGCCTCCAACGGGGCCAGCGATTTCGGGAATAAATTCGGGCAACCCCTGATCTGCGGCAGTCTGCTGACCTTCGAACATGAGCAGAAGCAAAAATCCTTCGGATACGACAAGGTGATCATGCTGGCCGGGGGTGTGGGCTTCGGCAAGAAAAACGACAGCGAGAAAGACATTCCCGAAACAGGCGACATCATCGTGGTGCTGGGCGGCGACAACTACCGTATCGGCATGGGCGGCGGAGCAGTTTCTTCAGTGGATACCGGCGAGTACGAGAACGCCATCGAACTGAATGCCGTACAGCGGGCCAACCCCGAAATGCAGAAAAGGGTGGCCAATGTGATCCGGGCCATGGCCGAACGCGAAAGCAATCCCATCATCTCCATCCACGACCACGGCGCCGGGGGGCATCTCAATTCTCTGTCGGAACTGGTCGAAGCCACCGGGGGGCGGATAAGCATCGGGAAACTCCCCGTCGGCGACCCCACCCTCTCCGCCAAGGAGATCATCGGGAACGAATCCCAGGAACGCATGGGTCTCATCATTAAAAAAGAAGACCTTTCGCTCCTCGAAGAGATCTCGGAACGTGAACGCGCCCCCATGTATGCCGTGGGCGAAGTGACCGGCGATATGAAGTTCGTGTTCGAGGACGAAGACAAAAACCCGGTCGACCTGAAACTGGAATACCTCTTCGGCAAACCGCCGAAAACCGTGATGCAGGATACAACATCCGGCTATGCCTTTCCCGAACCGGAATACGATGCGAAAAAACTGGAAGAATACCTCCATGATCTGTTGCAGGTGGAAGCTGTGGCCTGCAAAGACTGGCTCACCAATAAAGTGGACCGTTCTGTTACCGGACGCGTGGCTAAACAACAATGTACCGGACCCATCCAGCTTCCGCTCAACGATGTAGCCGTGGCCGCCCTTGATTACCGGGGCGAAAAAGGCATTGCCACCGCCATCGGGCATGCCCCCGTGGCCGGGCTGGTATCGGCAAAACACGGATCCCGCCTGGCCATCGCCGAAGCCCTGACCAATATCCTCTGGGCGCCCATTACCGATGGGATCAAAGGCATCTCGCTCAGTGCCAACTGGATGTGGCCGGCCAAAAATGAAGGCGAAGATGCACGCCTCTACGAAGCCGTGCAGGCGGTCAGCGATTTTGCCATCGAACTCGGGATCAACATCCCCACCGGGAAAGATTCCCTCTCCATGACCCAGAAATACCCTGACGGGAAGAAAGTCATGGCTCCCGGTACCGTGATCATTTCGGCCATGGGCGAATGCAGCGACCTGAAAAAGGCCGTGAGCCCCTTCCTGGCCCTGCAATACGATGCTTCCATCATCTATATCGATTTTTCGAAGGATAAGCATTGCCTGGGCGGAAGCAGCTTTGCCCAGCTCCTGAACCAGCTCGGCACCCGCACACCCGAGGTGAAGGATGCGGCCTATTTTGCCAAAGCCTTTACCGCCCTGCAGGAATGCATCAACTCCGGCAAAGTGCTTGCCGGACACGATATCTCCGCCGGGGGAATGGCCACTGCCCTGCTCGAAATGGCCTTCCCGGTGAACGATATGGGCATGGAACTCGACCTCAACAGCATCGGCGAAAAAGATATTGTCAGGCTGCTCTTAAGCGAAAATCCGGGCGTGCTGATACAGGTGAAAGACGAAACAGGCACAAAAAAGGTCTTTGAAAAGCACGGCATTGCATACCATGTGCTGGGCAAGACCACCCGCAAACTGATGGTAGACCTGAAACATGAGGGCAATACTTATTCCCTCGATATTAATGCCTATCGTAAATCGTGGTACCGTACATCGTACCTCTTTGATGAACTGCAAACGGCCGGCGGACTGGCGAAAGAACGTTTTGAGAATTATTTCAGGCAGGACCTGAGATTCAGTTTCTGCAAGGATTTCACGGGAACACTGAAACAATATGGTCTGGATCCGGCCCGGAAGAATCCGACCGGCGTTAAAGCGGCCATAATCCGGGAGAAGGGTGTGAACGGCGATCGCGAGATGGCCTATTCCATGCACCTGGCGGGATTCGACGTGAAAGATGTGCACATGACCGACCTCATTTCCGGGGAAGAAACCCTGGATGATGTGAACTTCATCGTGTTCGTGGGCGGGTTTTCCAACTCGGATGTGCTCGGCAGCGCCAAGGGCTGGGCAGGGGCTTTCCTGTTCAACCCCAAAGCCAAGGAATCGCTGGATGCTTTCTATGCCCGCAACGATACCCTCAGCCTGGGCATTTGCAACGGATGCCAGCTCATGATGGAGCTGGGGCTGGTTTATCCCGACCATCCCGAAAAACCCCTGATGCGGCGTAATGCCTCTGAAAAATTCGAGTCGGCATTTTTGAATGTGCATGTGCTCGACAATGAGTCGGTGATGCTGGGCAGCCTCTCGGGATCGCGCCTGGGCGTTTGGGTGGCCCATGGTGAGGGACGTTTCGATTTTCCCTATTATCGCGATAAGTACAGCATCCCGCTCAGGTATTCCTATGAGCAATACCCGGGAAATCCCAACGGCTCCGACTTCAGTGCCGCGGCTGTTTGCTCCAACGACGGAAGGCACCTGGCCATGATGCCCCACCTCGAACGGGCCATCTTCCCCTGGCAATGGGCCTATTATTCTGAAGACCATCCGGGGCATGAAGTTTCGCCCTGGATAGAGGCCTTCGTGAATGCCCGAAAATGGATCGAAGATAAAAAGTAGTTATTTATGGAAAAGATCGTTTTTATTACCGGCGCCACGGCCGGCATCGGAGAAGCCTGTGCATACAAATATGCTGAGAATGGCTTCAAACTCATCCTTAGTGCCAGGAGAAAAGAAAAACTGGAAAAGCTGGCGCATGAACTCAATCAAAAATATAAAGCCGCTGTATTGCCCCTGGTGCTTGATGTGCGTGATCGTGATGCGGTAAAGGCTGTGGTTTCCGGGCTCCCGGATGAATGGCAGGACATTGACATACTGGTGAACAATGCCGGGCTCGCCCTGGGCCTGAATCCCATCCACGAAGGCCTGGAAGATGACTGGGACACCATGATCGATACCAACATCAAGGGACTGTTGTACATGGCCCGCGCCATCGCCCCCGGCATGGTAAAACGGGGCGAAGGCCATATCATTAATATAGGGAGCATTGCCGGGAAGGAAGTATACCCGAAGGGAAATGTTTACAGCGCCACCAAGCATGCTGTCGATGCCCTGACCAAAGGCATGCGCCTCGATCTGGTGGAGCATGGCATACGCGTGAGCCAGGTGGCCCCTGGTGCCGTGGAGACCGAGTTCAGCATGGTCCGCTTCAAGGGCGATCATGACCGGGCCGGAAAAGTGTACAAAGGCTATACCCCATTGCTGGCGGAGGATATTGCCGAAGCCGTGTATTTCGTGAGCAGCCTTCCGCCCCGCGTAAACGTGAACGATATCGTGGTAATGCCTGCAGACCAGGCCAATGCGACTACATTTCATAAAAAGCAATAGGCGGTTTCACGACTTTTTAGTATTATTGTCTTCCTAAAATCAAGATGAACGAAGCTGAGATCTAATGGAACTAAAGCGGATCTTTGATCTTTTACCCCACTACAAGAACTCCTTTGAACCCAAGGATGATGTGCTCGCAGGCAAGGAAAAAGGCGAGTGGATCAAATACAGTATCGATGAGTACATCGATATCGTGAACCATATTTCCTATGGTTTTATCAAGCTGGGCGTGAAACCGGGCGACCGGATCGCCACCATCTCACCCAACCGCCCTGAATGGAATTTTCTCGATATGGCCATATCCGGGATCGGCGCCATCCATGTGCCTATTTACCCGACCATCAGCGAGGCGGATTACCAGTACATCCTCAATCATTCCGAAGTGAAATTCGTTTTTGTTTCGGGTGAGGAACTGCTGCGCAAGATCAGGCATATCCTCCCCGAGGTGAAAACACTGGAAGGCCTCTACACCTTTAAGCATATCGATGATGTGGACCATCTTTCTACCCTGATCGATCTTGGAAAAGCCCATCCCGCCCCGGAAGAAGTAAAAAAACGGCAGGCTGCCATCGATACCCACGATGTGGTGACCATCATCTACACCTCCGGGACTACGGGAACCCCCAAGGGAGTGATGCTTTCGCACGATAACCTGCTGCAAAACGTGGAGGGGGTGTACAGCATTTTTCCGCTCGACCAGTATTCGCGTGGACTGAGCTACCTTCCGCTCTGCCATGTTTATGAGCGGACCAATATCTACACCTACCATTACCTCGGTGTTTCCATTTATTATGCCGAGAACATGGGTACCATCGGCGACAACATCCGGGAGATCAGTCCGCATGTGCTCACCACCGTTCCCCGCCTGCTCGAAAAGGTTTACGACAAGATCATGACCAAGGGGAGCAAGCTGAAAGGCATTAAAAAAGCCATGTTCAATCATGCGGTGAAGCTCGGGCTGAAATACCGCGAAAGCGGGAACGGCCCCCTGTACAAGCTGCAACTGGCATTGATGAACAAGCTGGTATTCAGCAAGTGGAGAGATGCCCTGGGCGGGAATATGCGCGTGGTTGTATCCGGGGGTGCTGCTCTTCAGCCCCGCCTGGCAAGGGTTTTTACGGCAGCACGGATCCCCGTACTGGAAGGTTACGGCCTGACGGAAACATCCCCTGTGATCGCAGTGAATACTTTTGAAAAAAACGGCCTGATGTTCGGCAGCGTGGGCAAACCACTGGTAAATGTTGAGGTTAAGATAGGGGAGGACGGGGAGATCCTTTCGAAAGGTCCTTGCATTATGAAGGGCTATTACCGGGAACCGGAAATGACGGCTGAAGTGATTAGCGAGGATGGCTGGTTCCATACCGGCGATATCGGAACCCTCGAGCCCTCCGGCCACCTGAGGATCACCGGGCGAAAAAAAGAGATCTTTAAAACTTCTTTGGGCAAATACATCAGCCCCGCGCAGATCGAGAACAAATTCACCGAATCTCCGTTTATCGATGCCCTGATCGTGGTGGGAGAACATCAGAAGTATGCCGCCGCCCTGATCGTGCCCGACTTTGAACACCTCAGGATGTGGTGCCATGAGGAAGGTATAAAATACACCACCAAGGAGGAGATGGTGAAGGAGAAACAGATCCGCGACCGCTTTAAAAAAGAAGTGGACCACTTCAACACCTTCCTGGGCAATACCGAAAAGATCATGCGCTTTACACTGATGGGCCGGGAATGGTCGGTGGATAACGGAGAACTTACCGCCAGCCTTAAACTCAGGCGGAATTATATCAACGAAAAGTACAAAGAGGAGATCGAAGGGCTGTTTTAGTGCATGATCCTGAAGATCATTTCCCTCAGCAATTCCCCTTCATTGGTGCTGTGATTGTTGAGCCCCTTGAATTTCATGTCGTATTCGCGGAGCAGATGGATGGCATGCCTGGCTTTGGGTATGCTGAAGCGTTTTGCCGCGACTTTGTATTCCGCAACAAAAAAGGGACTGATGGAAAGCTCGGAAGCCAGGGCATTGTTATTCGCTTTGTTTTTGGATGAATGCAGGATCAGTATTTTCGTAAAATACTGGTATAGCATGGCCAGGGTCAGGGGCAGGGGATTGGTTTTGGGATTGGCAGCAAAATGCCTGCAAATCAGATTGACGCTATACATATTGCCTTCAGCCATGGCCTTTTGCAGGTTGAATACATTAAAGTCCTTGCTGATGCCGATATTTTCCTCGATGATGTCGAGGTCGATAGTCCCTCCGGCCTCCAGGTTCAGGATGAGCTTACCGAGTTCCATCCTGATCTTGACCAGGTCGTTGCCCAGGCTGGCTGTAAGCAGGCGCGTGGCTTCCGGCGTGATGGAATAGCCCTTTTCCCTGAGCTGATCAGTGATCCAGGCCGGGATCTTATTATCGTAGAGCCGGTCTGACTTCATGACCACCCCCGTTTTTTGTATGGCTTTGGGCAGGGCTTTACGGCTGTCGTAGGCCTTGTGTTTATGACAGATCACCAGGATGGTGCTTTTCACCGGATCCTTCGCATATTCCGTAAGTTCGTCCAGGTCGCCGATGTTTTGCGCTTCTTTAACGATCAGCACCTGGTGGTTGGCCATCATGGGGAAACGCCGGGCTGTGTCGATAATATCGGAGGCGGTGATATCCTTACCGTACAGCACGCTCTGGTTGAATTCCTTTTCAGACTCGCTCAGCACATTCGCGGAAATAAAGTCGCAAACGATATCGATGAAAAATTCTTCTTCCCCGTGGAGGAAGTATATGGGTTTGTATATCTTTTTTTCCAGGTCGGAAAGGATCTGTTCAAATCTCATATACCATCCAGTTCAGGGTTATAGTCGAAATACAGGTGTTTTACGGTCAACCCCCTGTCTCTTAGCATCTGCAGGGATTTAACCCCGATGCGGAGGTGGTCTTCCAGATATGTTTCCGTGACCTCGCTATCGCTTTTTTCGGTTTTAATGCCGGCGGAGATCATGGGCTGGTCGGATACCAGCAAGAGGGCCCCGGAGGGGATCTCGTTCCGGAATCCAACGATGAAGATGGTGGCTGTTTCCATATCGATGGCCATGCNNCAGATGGTCTTTGAAATAATCGTCGTATTCCCACACCCTGCGGTTGGTCGTATACACGGTGCCGGTCCAGTAATCGCGTTTAAAATCACGTATGGAGGTGGAAACGGCTTTTTGCAGGTTAAATGCGGGCAGGGCCGGAACAGATTTATGCATATAATCGTTGGAGGTCCCTTCCCCGCGGATGGCTGCAATGGGCAGGATAAGATCGCCCAGCTTGTTCTTTTTCTTGAGCCCGCCGCATTTGCCTAAAAAGAGTACGGCTTCCGGACTGATGGCACTCAGCAGGTCCATGATGGTGGCCGCATTGGCGCTTCCCATTCCAAAGTTGATGATGGTAATGTTGTTGGCCGTGGCACAGGGCATTGGTTTCTTTTTACCCTTGATCTCCACCTTGTTCCACTCGGCAAAGAGCTCTACATACTTCATGAAGTTGGTGAGGAGGATGTAGCGCCCGAATTTTTCCAGCTTTTCGCCCGTGTAGCGCGGCAGCCAGTTTTTAACGATCTCCTGTTTTGTTTTCATCGCACACACTTTATGCAAAAATAGGAAATATTGTGATGAGGGACGGAAGGGAGGGGAACAATCGGGGCAGCAGCGACAAAATCGACATACACTACTAATACCAAAGATTTAAATCCAAAGAAATGTAAAGCCAAATCCCAATACTTTCATTAAAACTTTATAGTAATTGAAAAAAAGTTCAAAAAAACAGGGGGACATTTTTCGATTTTGGGTATTAATGAGTATGGAGTGGGAGTTTTTTTTGTTCGGGAGCATATTGAAGCGAGTGGAGGATAAGATCCATGAGATCGCAGGTATTGCCGGTTTAAACGGGTTAGCCGGCAGTGGGCTGATGAGTGGCGATGCGGGTCTTGCCTGTTTCTACGCCAACTATGCTGACTGGAGCAGAGATCATTCCTTTGAGAAAATGGCGGCGGAAAGGATCGGGCGGGCGCTCGATCCCGCTGCCGTTTCTTTTCCCGGATACAGCCTGGCCAATGGGTTTGCCGGTACCGGTCAGGTTCTGAGGTACCTGCAGAATGATAAATTGCTCAGCCTGGATGGAGAAGCCATCTACCGGGCCCTAGACGAACCCCTGTACAAGGCCATGCTGGCCTATCTTGATGCCGGGAAATACGACTACCTCCATGGTGCGCTGGGGATCGGGCTCTATTTCCTGGGAGAACCGGGGAATGATCAGTACCGCGGGTATTTAAAACTGCTTTCTCTGCGCCTGCTTGAAATGGCGGAACAGGAAGATGACGGGAGCCTGAAATGGATTTCCGTGCTGGATCCCGATACGGATCGCAGGGGGGTGAATTTGTCTCTTTCGCATGGTATGGCATCGATCATACTGGTCGCCTGCCGGATACTGGAAGAGGGTATTGCCGAAGAGCAATGCAGAACGATCATTCTGGGTGGGTTGAGATACCTGGAAAAGCAGCGTCTGGAAAATGAACAATACCTTTCCATTTTCCCTTCGTGGGCACTCGAAGGCGAAGCGGAGGTGCAGTCCAGCCGGCTGGCCTGGTGCTATGGTGATCTGGGGATCGGACTGGCATATTTTGCTGCCGGAAGGCTTTTCCCTGATCAACACTATTCTATGCGGGGACTGGAGATCCTGCAGCATTCGGCTGAACGCCGCGACCTGGAAGAGAACAGGGTCGTGGATGCCTGCCTTTGCCATGGCGCTTCAGGGATCGCATTGATATTCAATATTATCTATCAGCAAACGCAATACACGCTTTTCAGGGATGCTTCCCTGTACTGGCTCGATGTATGTCTTAATATGGCGGTGCATGAAGATGGTGCTGCCGGATACAAGTACAAGGGTGGGCCGGGCCGCGGACACTGGATATATTTTAATGGTCTGCTTACAGGTACCGCCGGGATCGGCCTCGCCCTTTTATCTTTTGTACAAAACCGAAAGCCCGAATGGGCAAATCTTTTTCTGCTCAATCTATGAATGGCAAACAGGAGGCAGTACAGCTTAGGTATCGCGTGCATGATCGCTTCATGCTTCGGGTGCCCTGGCTGCCGGTATCGGTATTGGCCGAATTCACTGACTGTAGTTCTCCTGCAGAATTGCTTCGGGAATATTATTCGGATGGGTATTTGCAGGAGGCGATCTTTCTGGCCTCGCCGGGCTTGTACCGGCGAATGCAAGATTATATGCAGGACGGAACTAATTCGGAAATGCCTGAAAAACTATGCCAGGCGCTCAGTAAGTACCTTATTCGCATGTCGTCGCGCTGTACTCCTTTCGGCCGTTTTGCAGGCATCTGCAGCGGAACTTTCGCTGATAAAACACAGCTCCGCCTTGGCTCTGAAGAGCAACATCGTTTGCATTTGCGTCCCGATATGCAATTCCTGTGCAGCCTGGCCGAAAAAATGAAAGACGACCGCAGCCTTCGTTCCTCAATGCGTTTTTACCCCAATTCGAGCCTATGCATGCTGGGCGATGTTATTCATTATGTGGAGTACAGCCTCGATGAGGAGGGCTACCGGAAATACAGCCTGCAACAAGCAGAAAATTCACCGGAGCTGCGGGAAGTATTGCGGGCAGCGGAATGCGGAAACCTTATCGATACCCTTGCGGGCATGCTGAGCAATGAGCACATTTCCCCGGGAGATGCCAGGGAGTATATCCATCAACTGATCGACAACCAGGTGCTGGTGGCTGAACTGGAACCCAAGCTTAGTGGGAATGCCAAAAAAAAAATCGGCCCCATATGGGCCNNTAGTGGGAATGCCTATCTTGAAAACCTGCAGATGTTTGCGCCAAAAGGCCGCAAACCTTATCCCCTGCTGGAAGAACTGAATACTATTGCCGAGGATATGCAGGAATACCGTATCCAACCCCAAAAATTGAAAAAACACCCTTTGGACAGTCTTTTGCAAAAGGGGCGTTCAACGGGAATCGCTTTTCGTGAACACTCCTTTATACAGGCTGACCTGAAGATCCATGCCAGAGAATGCAAGCTGCAGGAAAACATCCGGACTGACCTGGAAGGGCTCATTCCCTTATTGCATAAGCTTTGCCCGGATGTGGAAAGTCCGCTGCTGGGGCAATTCAGGAAGGCCTTTTATCGGCGTTATGAGGAAGAAGAAGTCCCGCTGCTGCTGGCCCTGGATCCTGAGGCCGGACCCGGCTATCTTCCCGCTGATCGAAATGCCGATGATTCTGCATTATTGTCGGATATGAAATTGCAGTTTTCGAAGAATGGCCCGGATGAGATCTCCTGGTCGGGCCGCGACCGCATCATGTTTCACAAACTGCAACAAGCCCTGATCAGCGGTTCATTTTCGGTTGAGATCAGCCAGGAAGAAATGGAAGCATTGCCGGGCACTGAAGCCAAACTGCCGCTGAGCTTTTCCGCCCTGGCCCGCGTACATGGCCCATGGAACAGGGATCCCGGCAGGAGGATCATACAACTTGAATCGGTGGGAGGAAGCACGGCCGGAAGACTGGCTGCCCGATTTGCTTACCTTGATAAGGATCTGGAAAAAAGCCTGGTAGAGCTTTGTGATATCGAACAAAACCATGCCGGAGATGAGATCCTGGCAGAGATCATCCACCTGCCGCAGCAGCGGACCGGCAATGTGCTTATGCGGCCGGTCATGCGTAAATACGAGATTCCCTATATGGGTCAGTCAGCGGTAGGATCTCCTTTCCGGATCCCTCCCGACGATCTTATGCTCAGCCTCAGGAATGATCGCTTTCGTTTGCGCTCCCGGTCCCTCGACAAATACATTCACCCCAGGCTCACCAATGCGCATAATTATACCCTGGGTTCCCTGGCCGTATATCGTTTTCTCTGCGATCTTCAGTTCCAGGGAGTGCATGGCCATCTTGGTTTTAGCTGGGGACCTCTCGAGGAAGAAACCATCTTCCTGCCAAGGCTGTGCTACCGGAATTTTATCATTAAAAGAGCAAGCTGGAACCTGGAGCGGTCCATGTTCAGGGATCTGCTGAATTCCGGCAATGATGCCGGTTTGCGAAAGGCTGCCGACCAGCTTAGAACCCGATACCATATCCCGGCGGAGGTGAGCCTGGCCATGGGGGATAATGAACTCTGGCTGAACCTGTCGAATATCCACTGCCTGAGGCTGCTCCGGGCGGAAGCCGGCGCGATGGAAAAGTTGCAACTGCATGAGTTTATCCACGGGGGCGATGAAACCGTGGTCAAATCAGAAAAAGGGGCCCATACCAATGAATTTGTTTTTTTTATATCCCGCGAAGATGAATGAAACAATGATCTATATGCCGGGAAGCAAGTGGTTGTACCTGAAGGTGTATACCGGGCGGAAAACTGCCGACCGCATCCTGCGTGATGCCCTTTATCCCTGCTGGGAAGAACTCCGCAACAGCAATGAGGCCCGGCAATGGTTTTTTATCCGTTTTTCCGACCCGGAACTACACCTGCGTTTTCGTATCAAATTGAATGGAAATGGTAGTGCGGAAGGAATACTCAGCCGGTTGAATGCCCTTCTCCGGCCATTCGTCAGCGGCAGGCTGCTCTGGAAGGTGGAAACGGCCACCTATCAGCCGGAAACGAAGCGATATGGAGCAAAATCCATGGCGCTGGCTGAAGAACTGTTTTTTTACGACAGCGAAGCCTGCCTGCGTTGCCTGAGGGGAAATTTATGGGAACAGAATGAGAACTACCGCTGGATGTATGCTTTAGCTTCTATTGATCTGTTGTTATTTGATTTCGGGCTCGAACTTGCCGACAGGAAAGAACTCTTGCTTCACCTGAACCGCAGTTTTGGAAAGGAATTCGGCAAGGACCGGGCCTTGGCAAGGCAGATATCGGACAAATTCAGGTTGCACCGGAACCAGATGGGAATGGTGCTTGGCGATGAAAATACTGCCTACCCTTTCCTGGCGCCGCTGCAGGAGCGATCGGAAAACAACCGGCCGCTAGTGGCAAGCCTCCGCGAAATGCACATGAATGCTCAACTGGAAGTGCCTGTGACCTCATTCATTTCCAGCCTGGTGCATATGTCGATGAACCGCATCTTCACGGCAAACCAGCGCTTGCACGAAATGGTGATCTACGACTTGCTTTTTCGCTACTACAAAAGCCTGCAACACCGGTGTTGATTATGAATTATGGACCCT
>NPID01001474.1_pt1 | contig 12811 bp, 4 predicted proteins | sample 8637491 | NCBI WGS metagenome assembly NPID01 (sample SAMN07420843, study PRJNA396082) | bioreactor metagenome | isolation source: sample BA6 brine-fed electro-methanogenic bioreactor BA | place: Japan: Kochi | collected 2016-06-14 | reverse complement strand
TCACCGCCAAGGTCACCGACCCTGACGGCGTCGCGGCGGTGACTCTGCAATACCAACTCGTCGACCCGGGCCATTACATTCGCTATCAGTACTCCAACGGCAACAATCAGCGCTTTCGAGATGGGTACTACAACCTGGGATGGATCGATCTCCCGATGGCCGACGACGGCGCCGATGGCGACGAGAAGCCTGGTGATGACGTGTACACCGTCCGGATGCCCGCCGACCTGCAAATGCACCGCAGGCTGATTCGCTATCGTATCATCGTCGAGGATCGCCACGGCGCCTCTCTGCAAGTGCCCTACGAGGACGATCCCCAGCCCAACTTCGCCTACTTCTGCTACGACGAGGTGCCCGCCTGGAGCGGCGCGATCCGCCCCGGCAGCGCCAATGCTGCGCAGGCCCGGACCGTGACTTATCCCGCTGACGTGATGCGTTCGCTGCCGGTCGTCCATCTCCTCGCAAAACACGAGGACATCGAGGATTGCCAGTTCAATCCCATCCCCGACGCCCGCTGCAACGAAGAGGCGGGATGGTACCAGTGGACCGGCACCCTCGTCTACGATGGCGTCGTCTACGATCACATCTGGTATCGTCCACGCGGCGGCTGGGCCACCTACGCCTTCGGAAAGAACCGCTGGAAATTCGACTTCAATCGAGGACACTATTTCCAGGGCCATGACGACCAGGGAAGGCCCTACAAGACCCAATGGGACAAGCTGAACTTCTCGTCCTGCTTCCAGTTCGACAACACCCACAACCGCGGCGAACACGGCATGTACGAGACGGTGACGACGAAACTCATGCAGTTGGCGGGCGTGCCCTCTTGCCAGATGAACTGGTTGCACTTCCGCGTCATCGACGAGGCCGCCGAGTCGGGCCCGACCCAGTACGACGGAGATTTCTGGGGTCTGTACCTCGCCATCGAGCAGCCCGACGGTCGGTTCCTCGACGCCCGCGACCTGCCCGATGGCAACCTGTACAAAATGTATTTCGCCTGCACCGGGAGCACCGGAAACAAGAACAACCAGGGACCCACCCAAGTCACCGACCATAGCGACGTCATCGGCTTCTGCAACGCCTATCGCAGCTATCCCTCCGACCGCCAGTGGTGGCAGGAGAACACGAACCTCGACCTGTACTACAGCTACCGCACGATCTGCGACGCGGTGCACCATTACGACCTCTCCGATCGCTGGAACTGCCTGTACTACGCACACCCCGAGACGGGTCAGTGGTGGATGATCCCGTGGGACTTCGACCACTCCTGGGACACCGACATCTACACCGACGACAGCGAGTTCTGGAAGCAGGTGCTGGCCCGTCGGCTCTTCCAGAGCCACAGCCTCGGGACGCCCAGTATCTATCACGAGTTTCCCGACTGTCTCATCGCCTTTCAGAATCGCGTGCGCGAGCTGACGGACTTGCTGCTCAACGCCGACCAGTGCGTCCAGATCATCGACGAATGTGCGGCGATCATCTCGGACCCGGCAGGGGGGCCGTCCTTCGTGGAGGCCGACCGCGCCATGTGGGACTATCATCCCCGCACCGCCAGCCGGGGCACGTTCTACGAAAGCTCGCCGACTGGGGACTTCGCTGGCATGGTCCAGCGGATGAAGGAATTCATCAGCCCGGGGGGTTGGGGCGCCGAGAACCTCGCACGCATGGACAGCGATACGGACATCCCCGACACGCCGGTCGTGGTCTCGATCGGCCCCGCGAGCTTTCCCGCCGACGCCCTGGTCTTTCACGTCACCGACTTCAGCGATCCCCAGGGCAGCGGCACGTTCGCTGCCATGCAATGGCGCCTGGCGGAGGTCTCGCCCCACGCCCAGGTGGCTCCAACCGACTCGCGGATCGTGCTGCTCCCCGACGGAGCTTCCTGGAAGTACCACCGAGGTCGCCAGGAGCCCTCTTCACCGTCGGACGGGTGGCGTCAGCTTGCGTTCGACGACTCCGCCTGGCCGCTGGGGCAAACGCCCCTGGGGTACGGCGAAGACTTCATCGCCACCGAATTGACTGACATGCGCGGCAGCTATACCACGACCTACCTGCGCAAGACGTTCGACGTCATCGACGTATCCGATTTGGACCGCCTGATCCTGGACGTCAAGTATGACGATGGGGTCAACGTCTGGATCAACGGGCAGTTGGCGTATCAGGACAACGTCTCGTCGGCCGACCTGCCCCACGCCGCCACCGCCGAAGACGCTATCGAGAATGTCGCGTTCGTCGGTTCCGACCTCGGCCCTGCCGACGTCTGGCTCGTCGAAGGAACGAACGTCATCGCCGTCCAGGTGCTGAACTCCTCGCTGACCAATAGCTCCGATTGCTTCATCGACGTCCGACTCGCCGCCCAGAAGGCGCAGGAGCCTTCGGACGATGTCCCGCCCGCAACCGGCAGCGGACGAGGCAAATACGAGATCGATGCGCTCTGGCAAAGCGACGACCTGACCGAGTTCCGCGACGTCGTCAGCATTCCTGGCTCACTCGCCACGCCGGGACGCGCCTACCGCGTTCGCTGCCGTATGAAGGACAACACCGGACGCTGGAGCCATTGGTCGGCGCCCGTGCAGTTCGTCGCCGGAGCCCGGATCGCGCCCGACATCACGACGGACCTGCGCATCACCGAGTTGATGTACAATCCCCCCAAGAGAGCCGACGATACGTTCTCCGACAACAACGATTACGAGTTCATCGAGCTCAAGAACGTCGGTGCAGATACGCTCGACCTGGCTGGCGTGTCCCTGACCGACGGAGTGACCTTCGACTTCGCAGAGGGGCGTATCACGCGTCTCGATCCCGGTCGCTTCGTCGTGGTGGTCCGGAACGAGGCCGCGTTTCTCGACCGCTACGGAGCAGACCTGGCCCCGCGGATCGCAGGCGAATACGCCGGCAAGCTGGCCAATGAGGGCGAGACCGTCCGATTGGAGGATTTTTCCGCCGGGAGGATCGTGGAATTTCAATATAATGATGGGCCCGGCTGGCCGATAGAAGCCGATGGTGCAGGTCATTCGCTGGTGGCGGTGACGGATACCGGCGCGCCGGACGAGGAAGACTACTGGCGGGCGAGCACGCACGTGGGCGGTTCCCCCGGGACTGATGACCCCTGAGTCGAGATAGCTCGGGTCCCCCGAAATGGCCGAATTCTCGGACGCAGACCTCTGACCGGGAACGCACGGCCTGCAACCAGAGCAGTGACAAAATTTGAGATGCGGATGAGGATATGATGCACAACTGGAAAGCGACACTGAGTATAGCGGTGCTTCTCCTGACGTTGCTGGCTTCGCCACGCGTCAACGGAGAGATCGTCATCAACGAGCTGCACACGAACCCCGACGTCAAGACCGACCTGCTGGAGTTTGTCGAACTCTACAACGCCGGTACGACGTCCGTCGACCTTTCCGGCTGGTCGCTGACGGACGCGGTCTCCTACACCTTTGCCCCCGGCACGGTATTGCCCCCGGACGGATACCTGATCGTCGCCCAGAGTCCCGTCGACGTTCTCGGCGGCAGGGGGGGCAACCGCTTCCACGTCGCCGCCTCCGCCGTCTTCGGACCCTGCGACGGCAAACTCAGCAACGAAGGCGAGCGCGTCGTTCTGCGCGATGCTCTGGGCGAAATCGTCGACGAGGTCAGCTATCAGCTTGGCTTCCCCTGGCCCACCGTGGGCGATCCCATCACCACCGATCGACTCAACGCCGGCGCGTCGATGCAGTTGATCGATCCGACGCTCGACAACGACTTGGCCGGCAGTTGGCGCTCGGCGCTGCCGACGCCCGCGGCGCGCAACCACGACGTGCTCACCGACAACGCGCCACCCCAGGTCCGTCAGGTTCGCCATACGCCCAAGCAGGCGAGGTCGGGCGAGATCGTGACGATCACCGCCAAGGTCACCGACCCCGACGGCGTCATGGCGGTCAAGCTGCTCTACCAGACCGTCGACCCCGGCGACTACATCGCCATCGACATGCCCGCCTACAGAAGTGGTTGGCAAACCCTCGACATGCACGATGACGGTCTCGCTGGCGACCTCATCGCTCACGACGATGTCTACACGATGCAGCTTCCCGCTTCCGTGCAGACCCACCGTCGACTCGTGCGCTACCGTATCTTCGTGGTGGACAACCAGGGCAATAACGCCACCGTTCCCTACAGCGACGACCCGCAGCCGAACTTCGCCTACTTCGTCTACGATGGCGTCCCCGCCTGGAGCGGGGCCATCCGCCCCGACAGCGGAGGCGAGATGGGCGAAGTCGTCGAGTACAGCCCCGAGGTACTCACCAGCCTGCCCGTCTACCACCTGATCGCCGATCACCAGGACGTGGTCGATGCCCTCTACATGCCCGGCGCCAAGGCGGGCCAGTACAGCGGCAGCGACTATCGCTGGCGCGGAACGATCGTCTACGATGGCGTCGTCTACGACCACATCCGCTTTCGCGCCCGAGGCGGCGTCTGGCGCTACTCCATGGGCAAGAACATGCTCAAGGCCGATTTCCTCCGAGGCCACTACTTCCAGGCCCGCGACGATTACGGCCGGCCCTACGATACGACCTGGGACAAGCTGAATTTCTCCGCCTGTATCCAGCAGGGCGACTACCAGCATCGCGGTGAGCAGGGCATGTTCGAAGCCGCCGCCTTCAAGTTCTTCAACAGGATGGGTGTCGAAGCCCCCAGGACCAACTGGGTGCACTTCCGTGTCATCGACGACGCCGATGAATTCGGCGCCACCCAGTACGATGGAGACTTCTGGGGCCTCTACATGACCATCGAGCAGATGGACGGCCGCTTCCTCGACGAGCACGACCTGCCCGACGGCAACCTCTACAAGATGGAAGGCGGCACCGGAGAGTTGAACAACCAGGGGCCCACTGCCGCCACCGACAAATCCGACCTCAATGCCTTCCTCAGCGGATACCGCCAGCGCCCCGCCGAAGACTGGTGGTGGCAGAACGTCAACGTCGAGGGCTATTTTGGATACCGCTGCGTCGTCGAAGGCGTCCACCATGGTGACATCGCCTATGGCAAGAACTGGTTCTACTACCTCAACCCCGAGACCAACCGATGGTCCATGCTGCCCTGGGACGTCGACCTGACCTGGGCCAACAACATGTATGGCAACGGGGAGGACGAATTCAAGCGGCAGGGACGGATCTTCTCCAACCCCGGCCTCGATATCGCCTTCCAGAACCGCCTGCGCGAGTTCTTCGACCTGCTGTACAACGCCGATCAGGCGTATCAGATGCTCGATGAGCTGGCCAACGTCATCGACCCGCCCACCGGGGGCCCGACCTTCGTCGATGCCGACCGCGCCATGTGGGACTACAACCCTATCATGACCAGCAGCAACGTCAACCCGGGCAAGGCAGGCCAGGGGCGGTTCTACCAGCGCGCCTCCACCCGCGACTTCCGTGGCATGGTCCAGATCATGAAGGACTACATCGTCTCCAACAACCGCGCCTTCGATACCTACGTCGAGGATGGCGACATTCCGCAGACCCCGATCGTCCACCCCACCGGTCCGGACGGTTACCCGTCCAACGCGCTGACCTTCCGCACCAGCCAGTTCGCCGACCCACAGGGCGCCGGCACGTTCGCTGCCATGAAGTGGCGCCTCGGCGAAGTCACGCCTGGTTCGCAGATCATCACCTCAGGCGATTCGTCCGAGTTCATCTTCGTGCCCGAAAGTTCGCGTTGGAAGTACTTTAAGGGGACCGCCGAGCCCTCCGAAACCCCCGGCGCCTGGCGCGAACTCGACTTCGATGACGCCGCCTGGCTCACGGGCGATTCCCCCATCGGCTTTGGCGAGGCCTTCCTCCAGACCAACCTGTTCGACATGAGGGGCAATTATGCGACGGTCTACCTGCGAAAGACCTTCGACGCGACCAACGTCGCCGCCTTCGATAACCTCATCATCGAGTTGATGTACGACGATGGAGTCAACGTCTGGATCAACAATCATCTCGTCTTTCAGGACAACGTCGCCTCCGACGAGTTGGCCCACGACGCCACCGCAATCTCCGCGATCGAGATGCTCGATTTCGTCCACTACGAGATCGGGCTCCCGAGCGACTTTCTCATCGACGGGACCAACGTTATCACGGTTCAGGTGCTCAATGCCTCGATCAGCGGCAGTTCCGACTGCTTCGTCGACCTCAGGCTCGTCGGCGAGCGGACGCCGGAATCCGACGACGGGACACCTGCTCCCGTTCAGGTCTACCGAGGCGAGCCGGGCAAGTACGAGATCGACGCAATCTGGGAGAGCGCCGAGCTGAGCGAGTTCGACTCTGATGTCCGCATTCCCGCCTCTGCGGTCCGCCCCGGACGGACGTATCGCGTCCGCTGTCGGATGAAGGACAACACCGGTCGTTGGAGCCACTGGTCCAGCCCCGTTCAGTTCATCGCAGGCGAACCCGTTGCCGCCGGCATTCTCGCGGACCTGCGCATCACCGAACTGATGTACAACCCCGTCGGCTCGCCCGATGGCGCCGTCGATGGCGATGAGTTCGAATTCATCGAGCTCAAGAACATCGGCGACGAGACCCTCGACCTTTCCAGCGTCTCGCTGACCAACGGTGTCACCTTCGACTTCGCCGCCGGCGCCGTGACCACCCTCGCCGCAGGCGAGTTCGTCCTGGTCGTCAGGAATGAGCAGGCCTTCCTCTCCCGCTACGGCGCCGCTCTGTCGAGCCGCATTGCAGGCCAGTACGAAGGCAGGCTCGCCAACGGAGGCGAAACCGTCACCCTGGAAGATTTCTGGAATGGCACGATCGCCGAGTTCACCTATGGCGACGGTTCCGGCTGGCCGGTCCCCGCCGACGGCGCAGGCCATTCCCTGGTCCCGCTGGCTTCTGCCATTTTCGACGAACCCGAAGGCTCACTCGAATACCCGGGCAACTGGCGCGCCAGCGCCTATATCGGTGGCTCCCCCGGCGCCGACGATCCCGACCTCGGCGCCGCCGTGGTGCTCAACGAGTTCCTCGCCGCCGGAGGCGACGACTGGGTCGAACTGTACAATCCCACTCAAATGAGCGTTTCTCTGGCTGATTTCTACCTGAGCGACGATGCCGCCGATCTGAGCAAGTGGCCCGTCGCGGCGCCCGCCATCGAACCCGGCGCCTTCCTCAGTTTCGAAGAATCGGGCGACGACTTCGGCTTTGGCCTCAGCCGCTCGGGTGAAGAGCTGTTCCTGTCGTACCTGCCTGGCACAGGCGAAGACCGCGTCGTCGACGCCGTCCGGTTCAAAGCCCAGGAGGACGACGTCTCCCTGGGCCGCTACCCCGACGGCAGCTCCTGGTGGTTGCGTCTGGAACCCTCCCGAAACGCCGCCAATGCCGCTCCCGTCGCCGGTCTGGTCATCGACGAGATCATGTACCATCCCGCCGATGCCAACGATGAGTACGTCGAACTCTACAATCCGACCGAAACCGCGATCGGACTGACCAACGCCGCCGGCTCCTGGCGACTCAACGGCGCCGTCGAATATACCTTCTCCCCTGGGTTGGCCATCCCGCCGGGCGGGCGTCTGGTGGTCGTCGGATTCAATCCAAGGGAGGACATCAACCGGCTTGGCGCATTCCTCACCGCCTACACAGGCGAGGTTCTGATGCCCGGCGTCGATATCGTCGGTCCCTGGCAGGCTGCCCTCGCCAACGCAGGCGAGCGTTTGACCCTGGAGAAACCCCTGGCTGCCGACGATGCCGCCGAGCCGGCATGGGCCGTCGTCGACGAGGTCATCTACAGCGACGTGCCCCCCTGGCCGCCCGCTGCCGATGGCCAGGGCAGCGCCCTCCAGCGACGCGACGCTGCCCCCGGCGTCTCGGGCAACAATCCCGCCAACTGGCAAGCCGCATCCCCCACCCCAGGCCTGCCCTAGAGCATCGCAACGCACTGCCGGACCGTCGAATGCGCATCCCGACAGGTTTACGCACCCCTGCGCGCTTGATGACGAACCGCCATGCTGCTACACTGTATACTTTTGTGGATCTATGCCTGCGCGGACTTGATCGCCGAATGAAGCTGGTTTTGGACAATCTGACCTATCACGACTGCCCCGTCGAGGTGAGGGAGAAGGTCACCTTTGCGCCCGAGCAGCGACAGGCCATGCTCCGCGCCCTGCACCACACCGAAGGCGTCGGGGAAGCGGTCATCCTCCAGACCTGCAACCGCCTCGAATTCTACCTCTACGCGAAGAAAGACCTCGACTGCCGCGCCCTTCTGGGCGAATTGCTCGCCTCTCACGATGCTGAGGCAGCCGACGCATGGACTGCCCACAGCCACGAGATCACCGGTATGGACGTCGCGCGCCACCTCTTCGAGGTCGCCGCCGGGCTGGATTCCCAGATGGTCGGCGAAAACCAGATTCTCGCCCAGGTCAAAGCCGCCTACACCGAATCCCTCGAATCCCGCATGAGCAAGCTCATCTTCCATCGGCTCTTCCACCACGCCTTTCGCGTGGGCAAGGCCGTCCGCACGCACACCGACATCAACTGCGGCGCCGTCTCCATCGGTCTGGCCGCCGTCGAACTGGCCCGCAACAAGGTCAATCTCCGCCACGCCCGCGCGATGGTCATCGGCGCCGGTGAAAACGCCGAACTCGTGGTCCGCTATCTGACCAAGGCGGGCCTGGCCAGACTGGTGATCGCCAACCGCGACGTGGAAAGGGCCCGGATCATGGCCCGGCGCTTCGGAACCGCCAAGGCCGTCGGCCTGTCCGACATCGGCGCCCAGCTTCGCGACGTCGACCTGATCGTCGCCTCCACCGCCGCCGCCGAACCCATCCTGACCTACGACAACGTCGCTTGGCATCTGACCGAGCGGACCAAGCCGCTGCTGATGATCGACATCGCCGTACCGCGCGATATCGACCCCAGCGTCGCCCGTTTCGACTTCGTGACCCTCTACAACATCGACGATCTCAACGACCAGATCGACGCCAATCGGGACCGGCGCAACAGCGAGATCCCCAAGGCAAGCTCCATCGTCGACGAATTCGTCACCGTCTTCAGCCAGTGGTACGATTCCCTGGACCTGGTCCCCGTGATCGCCCGCCTCACCCAGGTGGGCCTGGAACTGGCCCGCAGCGAAGCCAAACGCTACGCAGGCGATTTCGGCAACGGCAACGGTGAGAAGCTCCAGGCCTTCGCCGAATCGCTCGTCAAGAAGATCCTCCACGGTCCGATCAGCCTCATCAAGGACGGCGCGGGCGAGCCCACCGTCGAGCAACTCCAGGCCGTCGACCTGATCAACCGGATGTTCCTCCTGCCGGACAAGGGCGACGAATGAGTCGGGTCCTGACGGTAGCGACGCGCCGAGGCGAACTGGCGATCGTGCAGACCCATAGCGTCATCGCCGCGATCCGCCAGCGCCATCCCGACGTCGAGGTGCGTATCCGCGAGGTCACCAGTGAGGGCGACCGCGACCGCCAGACCGTACTCTGGCAGCTCAAAGACACCGGCTTCTTCACTTCCAGGCTCGAGGATGACCTGCTCGCCCACCAGGCCGATTTTGCGGTGCACAGCTTCAAAGACCTGCCCACCCGCCCGCGCGAAGGCCTGGTCGTCACCGCCGTCTGTCAGCGTGGCCATCCCGAGGACTGCCTGATCGCGCGCCAGCCGATCCACTCGCTCGATGCCCTGCGCCGCAGCGCCCGCATCGGCACCTCGAGCCTCCGGCGCGGCGCCCAACTGCGCCACGCCCGACCCGATCTCGAGCTGGTCCCCATCCGTGGCAACGTCCCCACCCGCATCGCCAGGCTCGACAGCGAAGACCTCGATGCCGTCGTACTGGCGCGAGCCGGACTGGAACGCCTCGGACTTGCCGACAAGATCTCCCTCATCTTCGATCCGCACGCGTTCCTTCCCGCCCCCGCCCAGGGCGCCCTGGCGGTCCAGACCCGCACCGACGACCAGGCGACCAAGGAGATCATCGCCAGCCTCGACGACCCGCTGGACCGCGCGCTGACCGACGCCGAACGCGAGGTCTTGACCGCCATGAAGTGCGGCTGCCACGCCCCGGTAGGGGCCTATGCCCAGGCTGCCGCCGACGAGATCACGCTGGAGGCGTTCATCGCCGAGCCGACGGGCCGCACGCTGCTCCGTGCGCAAAAGACCGGACCGCTGGCGAGCCCGCGCGAACTGGGCCGCCGGGTGGCCCGTGATCTGCTCGACGCCGGCGGAAAGCAGATCCTCGACCAACTGGAAACGGACAGGGGAAAAGAAGATGCCGGAGCGTGAGAACAAAGGCTTCGTGTACCTGGTCGGCGCCGGTCCCGGACGAGCCGACCTGATCACCCTCCGCGGCGCCGAGTTGATTCGGATCGCCGACTGCATCATCTGCGACAAGCTCGCCAACCCCGCGCTGCTGGAGATGGCCCGATCCGATGCCGAGATCATCAACGTCCCCAAACGCATCGGCGCCGGATCCTTCACCCAGGACCAGATCAACCGCATCCTCGTCGATAAGGCCCTCGAAGGCAAAATCGTCGTTCGCCTCAAGGGAGGCGATCCCTGCATCTTCGGACGCGTCACCGAAGAGGTCGTCGCGCTGAACGAAGTCGGCGTAGGCTTCGAGATCGTCCCGGGCATCACCGCCGCCATCGCCGCCTCCGAATACACCGGCATTATGCTGACCGACCGCCGCTACAGCTCGCAGGTCGCCTTCATCACAGGCCGCGAGGCCGAGGGCAAAGAGGACAGCAACATCGACTGGGACGTGCTCGCCCGCTTCCCCGGGACCCTCGTCTTCTACATGGGCATCGGCGCTCTGGGCTCCATCACCAGGAACCTCATGGCCCAAGGCCGCGCCGCCGATACGCCCGTCGCGCTGGTCGCCAACGCCACCTTTCCCACGCAGCGCGTCGTGCGCGCGCCGCTCAGCGAAATCGTCGAGACCTGCGAGCGCAAGAAGATCGAACCGCCCGCCCTGATCATCATCGGCGAAGCCGCCGCCGGTCAGAGCGAACTCGACTGGTTCATGAAACGCCCCCTCTTCGGCCAGACGATCGTCACCACCCGCGACCGCGCCGGCAACGCGGAATTCGCGCGCAAGATCGTCGATCGTGGAGGCTGCCCCGTCGAGTTTCCCACCATCGCCATTCAACCGCGAACCGACACCAATGAATTCCTGCGGACCCTGACGCACCTCTCCGAATATGATTGGGTGATCTTCACCAGCCCCAACGGCATTCGCGTCTTCTTCGACGCGATGTCTGCGCTCGGCAAGGACGCCCGCGTCTTCGCCTCCAACAAGCTGGCGACGCTTGGCGTCAAAACCGCCGCCGCGCTNNCGCATGGCCTGAAGGCCGATTTCGTCCCCACCGTATTCACCGGACGCGAACTGGGCTGGCAGCTCGTCGCTTCTACCAACCTCAGCGGCAAGAAGGTTCTGTCCCTGCGTTCCGACCTTGCAACGAACGACCTGGTCGAAGTCCTGCAAGAGGGCGGCGCCGTCGTACACGACGTCGGACTCTATACCGCCATCCCCCAGACAGGCGACGCCCAGGCCCTCACCGAACAGATCCAGCAGGGCAGGATCGATTGGATCACCTTCGCCAGCCCGTCGGCGGTCCGCAATTTCTTCGATGCCATCTCCCCCGAGACCGTCAACGCCACCCATGCGAAGGTCGCCTCCATCGGCCCGGTTACCTCGGAGCAGTTAAGAAAGCTCGGCGTTCGCGTCGACCGAACCGCCAGAACGTACACCACCGAAGGTCTGCTGGACGCGATCGAAGAGTCCCCCTGATCGCACCTCGCTCGAAAGGAGAGCACTGCCGTGACAAAATCTGCCGCACTCCTCTTGTTCGCTGTCACGATGCTTCCTCTCGCCGGTGCCGAGGACCTGCGCAACATCCGCACCGGATGGGAGATCCCCACCGAAAACTACGCCGACCAGCCCTACGTCGTCCAGACCGACGACGGCGCCTGGCTCTGCATCCTCACCACCGGTTCCGGACACGAAGGCGCCAGTGGACAGCACGTCGTCACCTTGCGCAGCACCGATCGGGGGCGGACCTGGTCGCCGCCCGTCGACGTCGAGCCCGCCGACGGCCCGGAAGCCTCCTACGCGGTCCTGCTCAAAGCGCCCACCGGACGCATCTTCGCCTTCTACAATCACAACACCGACAATCTCCGCCGCGTCAAGGCCGACGACCCGCCCTACAAAGGCGGTTGGTGCTCCCGCGTCGACACGCAGGGCTATTACGTCTTCAAGTACAGCGACGATCATGGACGCACCTGGTCGCGCCGGCGCTTCCCCATCCCCGTCCGCGAGTTCGAAATCGACCGCGAGAATCCCTACCAGGGCGACCTACGCTTCTTCTGGAACGTCGGCAAGCCCTTCGTCCACGAGGGCGCCGCCTACGTCCCGCTGCATAAGGTGGGCCGATTTGGGCCAGGCTTCCTCGCTCGCACCGAAGGCGTCCTGCTCCAGAGCGACAATCTCCTCACCGCACCCGATCCCGCTCACGCCACCTGGCAGACGCTGCCCGATGGCGACATCGGCCTGCGCGCCCCCGCTGGAGGCGGTCCCATCGCCGAGGAGCAGAATTTCTGCGTCCTCAGCGATGGCTCGTTCTTCTGCGTCTACCGCACCACCGACGGACACCCCGCCTGCACCTACAGCCGCGACGGAGGGCACACCTGGAGCCCGCCCGAATACATGCGCTATGCCGACGGCCGACTCATCAAGCACCCGCGCGCCGCCAACTTCGCCTGGAAGTGCTCCCATGGCAAGTACCTCTACTGGTTCCACCACCACGGAGGCCGCACCTACGACGACCGCAATCCCGCCTGGCTCTGCGGAGGCGTCGAAG
>NPID01002813.1_pt1 | contig 12826 bp, 8 predicted proteins | sample 8637491 | NCBI WGS metagenome assembly NPID01 (sample SAMN07420843, study PRJNA396082) | bioreactor metagenome | isolation source: sample BA6 brine-fed electro-methanogenic bioreactor BA | place: Japan: Kochi | collected 2016-06-14 | reverse complement strand
ATGTTATGGAATTATTTGGGATTATTAGTGATTCACCATTTTTAAGAATAGATTTTGCAAGTTGTAGAAATCTTCTTATATATTTTACTCAAGAATTACAAAATAGATTTTTCCCTCTAGTTCATTATGCTTTAAAAGAAAATGCAATATTAATGCTTGGAAAATCAGAATCAGTTGGTAATAATTTAGATTTATTTATTCCTATAGATAAACAATCTAAAATTTTTAAAGCTCAATATACAGGTATTAAAGAACCGCCAAAATTATATAGTTATCAAAATAAATATAGACAATATGAAGAGCCAAAACAAATTATTCAAAAAAATGAAGAGGAAATTCTTGAAGATAAAGTTGTTGAAGCAACTTTAGAATATATGCTAAATCAATGTGTTGTTATAAATAGTTCAAATGAAATAATATATGTAAAAGGTAAAGTTCCTTATTTAGAACACTCTCAAGGTAAAATGAGTAATAATATTTTTAAATGCATTAATGAAGAGCTAGTTTTAGATTTAAGAAGTACTATAAATCAAGCTCATAAAGAGAAAAAAACTAAAACTACACCCGTTAGAAACGTAGTTATTTTTGATAATATAATAAGATATGTAAAAATTGTTGTTATACCATTGAGCCACAATAATGAAGATTATATATTTGCGTTATTTTTTCAAACTGAAGAAATGGATAATATTCACACAATTACACAAGACTCATCAAATGAAAACGAGTATGTAAAGAAACTCACAACCGAGCTTTCAAGAACAAAAGCTCATTTACAAAATGTAATTGAAGAACTTGAAACTAGTTATGAAGAAATGCAAAGTTTAAATGAGGAGCTTAGCTCATCAAATGAAGAACTACAAAGTACAAACGAAGAATTAGAAACAACTAATGAAGAACTTCAAACAGCTTATACAGAATTAAAAACATTATATGATGATAAAGAATCAAAAACTAGGCAATTAGAAGAGCTAACTATCACTCTGCAAAGCCAACAAAAAAATATGAAAAAGCAGCAAGATTTAACAGATACTATAATTCATACAGTTCCTGTTGGAATTATTATGCTTGATATTGATGGTAGAATTACTTTGATGAATAATAATGTAAAAAAGATTTTAGATTTAAATGAATTAGATTTGAATAGTAATAATTATAATAACAACATACAACTTTTGATTGAAAATAATCTTCCATTTGAAATTATCAAAAAAACTCAAGAACCAATCTATAAGATAGAACATGTAATTGAAAAAGAGAATGAATCAAAAATATTTATTACTGTAAATGGTGTACCTATTTTTGATGAAAAAGCTAATTTTATGGGTGCTGTTTTTAGTATCGTTGATAATTTAAGTACTTCAAACTTAATAAATAATAAATCATCAGATATGCAAAATTTTGATTTAGAAAGTCAACTTGACATTGTCCAGATTGCTATGATTGATATGGCTTCAAGTGTACAAAATTATGTAAGTGATTTATCTTTATTAACTCAAACTATGGGAGATTTTAATCTTTCAGCTCAATCAAAATCGAAAATCCAAAAGGATATAAATCAAATAATTACTGATATAAATACAATAATAAATAGCAATCTTAATTTTTATCAAGAACTATTTACAATATCATCAATAAATTTTTTATCTTTGTTTAAACGATATATAAAAATATTTGAGTATATTTTAGAATCACAAAATATTAAAATACTTGATAAAATAGATTCTAAATTAGATTTAAAATGTGATGCTAAAAAAGCAACTGTATTGATTATGGAAATAATTTCTAAAATTGTTAAAATAAATCAAGTAATAAGAACTAATAAACAATTAATCGTAAAAGTATCTTTTGATAATTCAAAAAATAAATTAGTTTTTGAATTTGGAAAAACTGATATTTCTGCAATTAATTCAAGTGATATACAAATAAATTTAAGTGATAAAAATATCAAATCTATTGTTTTTAAAGATAGCCTAAATACAATTTTTACTTTTGATGTGGAGTAATTATTGAACTTAGATAAAATAGCTATTATTAGTGACAAAAAACAATTGATTTTTTCATACAAAGTAATACTAGAATCTTATGGAAAGATAACAACACATTTTATTTCAAAAAACGAAAAATTAGAGGAAATTGATTTTAGTAAATACAAAATAATTCTTCTAGATTTAAATGAATTATTTAATATAAAAGAGTTTTTGAACATATGTAAATTTTATGATTTTACAAGAAAAATCGTAGTTTTTATATCAGTATTTGATAATTTGTATTTACAAAATATACAAGATGACCTAAAAGGTATTAGTTTTATTATCAAAAAACCTTTTTTAACTTCAAAACTAACTAACTATTTAGAAAAAGAGATTTATAAAATAAAACAAATTAATCTTATTTCTGATAAAGCAGATATTTTAATAGACATAATAGATTTACATCCATCAAGAATAGCTGTTTTTGATAATCAAGGAAGGTTTTATTATGCAAATATGAACTATCTCACATCTTATAATATTGATATTAATAGTGTAAAAGATCTTTATTTTGACACTATTAAAGCTTGTAATCTAGAATTTAATTATATAAAATCAAAATTATTTGTTCTAAAAACTTTTACAGTACAAAATCAAGAAGAAGATTGTACTTGGTATGAGTCTGTATTTTTTTATACAAATTCAAAATATATTATCCACATAGCTTCAGATATTAGTACCATAAAACAAAAAGAGATAAAATTAGAACTTGCAGCTAGTTTTTTTGAAAATACAAGTGAAGGTATTATTATTGCAAATACTCAAGGAATAATACAATCTGTGAATAATGCTTTTACAAAAATTACAGGTTACTCAAAAGAAGAGGCAATTGGAAAATATCCAAGTATTCTGAAATCAGGGATACATGACTCAAATTTTTATGAAGGGATGTGGAATAACCTAAAAGCTTGTGGTTACTTTAAAAGTGAAATTTGGAATAAAAGAAAAAATGGAGAGATTTATCCACAACTTATATCTATCTCAAAAGCTACAAATGAGAAATACAAAGAAGAGTATTATTTATCAATGTTTTCAGATATTTCAACATTAAAAGAGGCAGATAAAAAAGTTTATTATTACGCTAATTTTGATTCTTTAACAACTTTACCTAATCGTGTTTATTTTGAAAAACAGTTAAATTATATTATTAAAGATTCCCAAAAGAAAAATCAACAATTTGCACTTTTTTTTATTGATATTGATAAATTCAAAGAAGTAAATGACACTTATGGACATAATGTTGGAGATATGATGCTTCAAATTGTTGCAAAAAAGTTTATGCATAATATTAGAAAAGATGACATCATAGCTAGGCTTGGTGGAGATGAATTTACTTTAATTTTAAAAGACATAAAAGATATAACATTTATAGAAAAATTTACAAATAATCTCAAAAATAAAATTGCTGAACCTATTGAAATAGAAAATAAAATATTTAATGTTTCACTCTCTATAGGAATCGCTATTTATCCAAACCATGGAATAAATGATAATGATTTATTAAAAAATGCAGATATTGCAATGTATGAAGTAAAAGAAAATGGGAAAAACGACTATAAAATTTATGATAAAAATATGTCAAGTAAAGTAGTTACTAAAGTATGTATGCAAAATGAGATTAAAAATAGTATTTTAAAAAATGAATTTATTATGTATTATCAACCAATTATTGATTTTAAAACTCTTAAAACAGTTGGAGCAGAAGCTTTAGTTCGATGGAATCATTCCAAAAAAGGAATTATAGCTCCTAATGATTTTTTATCTTATGTTGCTTCAGGAAATTTAGATAATGAATTTGGTGATATGGTAATAGAGTTAGTAATGCAAGATATTCAAAAAATAAATCAATTAATTCCTGAAAATCAATTGATTTTTTCTATAAATATATCAAATAAACAATTTTATGATCCTCTTTTTTGTACAAATATTGCAAAAGCAACACAAAATTTTAGTATTGAAAGTTCACAAATAGAACTAGAAGTTTTAGAAACACAAATAATGCAAGATAAGCATCTAGCAAAAGAAAAAATAGAAACCCTTCATCAACTGGGATTTAAAATTGCCCTTGATGATTTTGGAACAGAGTATTCAAGTTTAAATTACCTTAAATATTTCAAAGTAGATAAACTTAAAATTGATCAATCATTTATAAAAAATATACTTTCAAATGATGATGATTTAAATATTACAATGTCTATTATTCATATAGCAAAATTATTTAAATTAAAAGTTCAAGCAGAAGGAGTAGAATCAAAAGAACACTTTGATAAATTAAAAATTTTTGAATGTGATTTTTCTCAAGGCTATTATCATAGTAAACCAATAAAAAGAGAAGATTTCATAAATAGTATAAAAAATAAGTGACCATTCAGGGACATTGTTTAGATATAATTTAGTTAATTAATTTTAGGATTTTTATTTGACATATACAAAACAACTAACACCCTGTGATAGTGAACCAATTCATCTTTTATCTAAAATAAGACAAAATGGTTTTCTATTTGTATTAACCCATGATGATTTTAAAATACTTCAAGTAAGCCAGAATATATCAAAACTTATAAATCAAGAACCAACTAAAATATTAAACAATCAAATTGATACAATTTTTGATAATAAGTTTAAAGATGAGTTATCAAAATCTATTTATTATGTTAAGAAATATAATAAACAATTTGCATCTTTTAATTTTACTTTTGAAGATAAAACACTATTTTCTATTGTACATTCCCAAGATGATTTTTTTATACTTGAAATCGAAGACCAAAGCAATCATAGAGGTATTCATTATAGTGTTGAAGATAGTATAAATACTATTATCAAAGATTGTGATTATAAAACAGAATTAGTAGTTTTCTTGCAAAGAATTGTAAATAGTGTAAAAACAATAAGTAATTATGATAGAGTGATGCTTTATAAGTTTGATGATAATTTTAATGGAGAAGTTCTAGCTCAAGTAACAAGTAGAATGCATGAAAACTTTTTAGGACATAGATTCCCTTCTTCTGATATTCCAGTTCAAGCAAGGGCTTTATATCTTAAAAATAAATTTAGAGTTATTGAAAACGTAAATGATGAAAGTTCATTGATTATTCCATCAATCAATCCACTAACTAACACTATTCTTGATATGACATATTGTTGTTTTAGAAGTGTTTCTTTAATGCATATTGAATATCTTAAAAATATGGGTGTAGAATCATCTATGTCATTATCTATTATTGTAAATGGTAAACTTTGGGGATTAGTTGCTTGTCACCATGATAAACCAAAATATATTTCTATACAACAAAATCAAACTTATTATCTTTTAAGTGAATTAATCTCTTCACAAATAGAGCAAAAAGAGCTTATAAAATATTATGAAAATAGTTTTGAATTAAAATCAAAAAGAGAATTACTAATAAATTCTTTACAAAATGATGAAGAGAGTAATTTTTTTAAATCATTAGAAAAGTATAAAAAGATTCTAAATGAAACAATAAAAAGTGATGGGTGTGTAATCTATTTTGAGAATCAATTTTTTGGTACAAATGATGTTTTTGATAAAAATGAGCTAAATATTTTATTTTTGATTTGTAAAGAAAATCTCAAGAATAATATCTTTGTAAATTCAAATCTAAGTAATGACTATCCTAACTTATTAAAATTAAAGAAAAAACTAGGTGGGTTGATTGCTCTTAAAATTCCAAACATTGAAGATGCATATTTAATTTATTTTAGATTTGAACAAATTCATACAGTTAAATGGGCAGGAGAGAAATCAAAAAAAATAGAATATGATAAAGATGGAAATGCAATAATGAGTCCACGGGCATCTTTTGAAAGCTGGAAAGAGGTTGTAAAAGGAACTTGTGAACAATTTTCAAAAGAAGAGATAGAATCAACAAAGCAATTAGTTGAACAACTATCAAAAATATATACTTCATATTCTATTAATAAAGAAGCAAAAGATTTAAAAAATCTTAACCAAAAATTACAAATTCAAGCACATACAGACCCCTTGACATTGTTATACAATCAACGATATCTAAAAGAATATGGAATAAAATATTTTATAAAAGCTCAAAAAGAAGATAAAAATTTTTCTTTAATTTTAATAGATATAGATAATCTAAAAATCATAAAAGAACAATATGGTAATGAAACTTGTGATTTACTAATAATGAATACAGTAAATAGTACAAAAAGAGTATTAGAAAAAGAAAAAACTATATTTTCAAGAGTTGGTTGTGAAGAGTTTGCTATTATGGTCTTTGAATCTGATTTTAAACAATCTTTAACAATTGCAAATCAAATAAAAAAAACCATAAGTGAAACTCCTATTAATTTAGGAACTATAAAAATATATGCAAATATAAGCATGGGTATATCTAATTTTGATAAAAATGCCTTTAACAATTTTAGCCAAATGGTGAGGGCAACTGAAATAAAACTTTCTCTTGCCCAAGATTCAGGTGGCAATATCATCAATTATTAAAAGCTAAATATGGAAAATATTAAACTTATAAAAATTGGGAATAACTGTTATTGGAATAATACTACAGAACAGGTTCTTTTTAATAATCAAGTTGTTATATTAACTATTAGTCAAGTAAAACTTTTAAAAATATTCATAAATTCAATGAACAAACCTATTTCAAGTGTAGATTTATACTTTTATATTTGGGATGATTATCAAAAAGAGTTTAATGGTAAAAGTATTAGAAATTTAGTTTCAAGTTTAAGAAAAACATTGCCCGAGATAACTATAAAAAATATCTATGGAGGTTTTTATATTTTACAAAAACTTGAAGAGTATCCTGATAATGATTTTAAAGACTATCTTTTTGAATTTTTGGACCAGTCACAAAATGCAATTATAATTACAAACCCTAATAAAAATGACAATCCTATAATTTATGTAAATAGTGCTTTTACTAATTTATTTGAATATACACTTGAAGAAATAAAGGGTAATAATTGTCGTTTTTTACATGGAAGTGACAATGAACAACTTTCATTGCAAGATATTAAAATTGCAATAGAAAATGAACGTTCAATAACGGTTAATGTGCGAAATTATACAAAAACAGGTTCTTTAATATATAACGAAGTAACAATAAGTCCTATTTTTGATAAACAAAAAGGAAAATTAAAATACTTTATGGGTGTTATAAAAGATGTTACTTTAATTCATGATTTGAAAAAACAGATTTACAAAAAGTAATATGTGTTTTGAATGAGATCTGATTTGATGGAGATAATTTACTAAATTAGAATGAGTCTTCTCTCAAATATCTTATTTTAGAGAGAAAAGATACAATGTTTCTTCTTGAATCATTGTATCTTTGAAAGAAAGATTAAACTAAACCTTGCTCAATCATAGCATCTGCCACTTTTTTAAATCCTGCAATATTAGCACCTAAAACTAAATTTGTAGGTTCTCCAAATTCAGCAGCTGTTGAACTTGCTGATTCAAAAATATTTTTCATAATTTGGTCAAGTTTTGCATCTACTTCTTCAAAAGTCCAAGAAAGCATAGATGCATTTTGTGCCATCTCTAACTGACTAGTTGCTACACCACCAGCATTTGCAGCTTTTCCAGGTCCATAAGCAATTTTTTTCTCAATAAATAAATCAACAGCTTTTGCAGTTGAAGGCATATTTGCTCCTTCACTTACACATAAACAACCATTTGATAAAAGTACTTTTGCATCTTCTAAATTTAATTCATTTTGAGTCGCACTTGGGAATGCAGCATAACATGGAACTGACCAAACAGCGTTTCTGCCTTCTGGATACTCTTCAACAGGAATATATTTTGCATTAGGTCTATGTTTTATATATTCAGAAAGTCTTGCTCTTTGTTGCTCTTTTAACTCTTTTAATAATTCTAAATCAATTCCCTCTTCATCAATAATCATACCTTTTGAATCACTACATGTAATTGGTAATGCTCCTAAATGATATAGTTTTTCAATTGTATAAATTGCAACATTTCCAGAACCAGAAACTACACATCTTTTACCCTCTAATGTTTCATTTCTTGCAGCTAACATATACTTAGCAAAATAAACACATCCATATCCAGTCGCTTCTGTTCTTGCTAGTGAACCACCCCATTTTAATGATTTTCCAGTTAATACACCTTCATATTTATTTGCTAGCTTTTTATACATTCCAAACATATACCCAATTTCTCTTGCACCTACTCCAATATCTCCAGCTGGAACATCAGTATTTGCACCAATATGTCTAAATAATTCACTCATAAAGGCTTGGCAAAATCTCATAATTTCATTATCAGATCTTCCTTTAGGGTCAAAATCACTTCCCCCTTTTCCTCCACCAATTTGTAAACCTGTTAATGCATTTTTAAAAATTTGTTCAAATCCTAAAAATTTAATCACTCCTGCATTAACACTTGGATGAAATCGTAATCCACCTTTGTAAGGTCCAAGAGCTGAGTTAAACTCAATTCTGTAGCCTTTGTTGACTTGAATCTCTCCATTATCATCTACCCAATTGATACGAAACATAATTTGCCGTTCTGGCTCAACAATTCTTTCTATGATTTTATGTTTTCTATATTTTGGATATTTATCCAATAAAGGTTCTAAAGAATATAACACTTCTTCTGCTGCTTGGTAAAATTCACTTTGAGCAGGACTTGTTCTTTTTAAATAATTAAAAACATCTTCTAAATATGGCATTTTTCTTCCTTGTTACAAAATTGTAAGTAATTCTACCAAATAAAATGTGTGAATAAGTTATAAAGTATCAATTTTTTGAAAAATTTTATTAATTCACTCAACTTTCGCACCTAAAAGCAAGCAATTTCCCATTTACATCTCTTAATGGATTGATGATAGCTGTAAAATCCTCATTCCTATTGACAACTTCTTCTATTTTTAACCCTATATATAAAATATATTGTCCCTAAAGTTTATATGAAATGGCTTTATAGATACTTTAAAACATAAAAAATCTAAGTTAAAATTTATATCAAGAATTATGAAAGAGTTAACCTATTGTTCGATATTAAGGGTTGTTTAGATAGAATTTTTATAAATTTAATATGCGAAAGTTAAGTTATAATTTTGAAGAGTATAAAAAATAATAAGGAATTTGAGAATGACAAGTACACAACAACGAGCCGAATTACAACGCCAAATATGGCAAATAGCAAATGATGTAAGAGGTAGCGTTGATGGATGGGATTTTAAACAATATGTTCTAGGTACTTTATTTTATAGATTTATTAGTGAAAACTTTGCTAACTATATTGAAGGTGGTGATGAAAGTGTTAATTATGCAGAATTAAGTGATGATGTTATCACACCTGCTGGAGTACTTGCACCAAAATCAAAAGCAGATTTTGCATTTGTGTTACATTGTTTAAGTTATCTATCTCCAAAAGGAAGAGCTGCAATAGTTTGTTTCCCTGGTATTTTTTATAGAAGTGGAGCAGAAGCTAAGATAAGAAAATATCTAGTAGATGGAAACTATGTAGAATCTGTTATATCACTAGCACCAAATCTATTTTTTGGTACTTCAATTTCAGTTAATATTCTAGTTCTTTCAAAACATAAAACAGATAATAAAACTCAATTTATAGATGCAAGTAACCTTTATAAAAAACAAACTAACAATAATGTTTTATTACTCCACCGAATAAATACATAAGATAAATCCAGCTACAGTATCAGTATGGAGGAGCAAATATTTAAAAGATGGTAAAAAAGCTTTAGAAATAGGACAAAGAGGCAGAAGAGAGGGGGATAAGAAAAGATTAACACCCGATCAAGAAAAAAGAATTATTCAAAAACTTATTGATACAAATCCACAACAACTACAATTTAAATTTGCTCTTTGGACTAGAGAGGCGGTACAAACACTTATAACTCAAGAGATAGCAGAAAAGCTTCCTATATCAACTGTGGGGGGATTATTTAAAGAAGTGGCAGTTTACAAGTAAAAAGCCCATAAAAAAAGCCTATGAGCGAAAAGACAAAGCAACTAAACAATGGCTTGAAGTAGAGTATCCAACCATAAAAAAAGAAGCAAAGAAAGAGGATGCACATATATGGTGGTGTGATGAAACCGCTTGTCAATCATTGCCTAATAATCTTAAAGGATATGCACCAAAAGGAACTCATAATAAACCAGTACTTGAACATACAGCAAAGAAATTCAAAATCAATATGATATCTGCAATAACCCATACTGGTAAATCTACTTACCAGCATATTCACCTGATTATAATCCAGATGAGTATCTCAATCAGGATTTTAAACAAAGTGCTAATAGAAATGATATACCACAAGATAAAGAACACTTGAGAAACAATACAGAAAAATATATGCTTTCACTACAAAAAAACCCACAAAAAGTAGCTAACTTTTTTAAACATCCAAAGGTTAAGTATGCAGCACAAGATGCTAGCTAGTTTTTAGGTATTTATTTAGGGGAGTAATATATGCAAGAGAACTTGCGGGTAGAAGTATTGGTGAGCTAAAACGAAGCGACTATAATGATAAAGAAGTTATCGTATTTAGTATCAAAGGTGATGAAATTTTTAGGTTAGCTTATGAGCTTACTAGAAAAAATATTTATCCGATACAAACGACTTTATTTGATTTTTAAAAACTGTTAATCAGTTTTCCCCCATTTGGGGTTTTTTAAGTCTTTCATGAGAAGGTTTAAAAGATTCCAAATTAATGATAAACTAATTTTATAGATTAATTAGATATAATTAATCATAATTTAAATGAGGTGTAACAATGAGAAAAACATCTAAAATAATTACTAGAACTCCTAAACAAAGTAGATTTTTAAGAAAGCTTAAGATTGATGATGTAGTAATTATTAAAAACCATCTTATATCAATGGATAATGAGTCAATAAAAAAAGCTTTAATTGCTAGTGGTATCTATGATACAAATATGAAACTGACCGCATCTTTTAAATAATTTGAATTCAAATTCTTTTGAATTATATGCAAGTAATCCGAAATTAGTTTTGGGTTTTCATGGTTGTGATGAATTAACAGCCAAATCTTTACTATCTGAAAAACCTACTTTTAAGCAAAGTAAAAATCATTATGACTGGCTAGGAAATGGCATGTATTTTTGGGAAAATGATCCTATAAGAGCATGGGAATATGTTAATGAAGCTAAATTAAGAAATCCAGATAAATATCCTAATCCAACAGTTATTGGAGCGGTTCTAGACTTAGGACATTGCTTAAATCTTTCAGAAAATCATTATAAAAATTTACTAAAGAATGCTTATTTTAGGTTTGAAAAGTTTGCAATAGAAACAGGTGCAGAGATGCCTAAAAATAAAGAAGCTTATTCAGGTGATCACGATAAACTTTTAAGACCATTAGATAGAGCAGTAATTGAATTTCTGCATGCTACAAATACTGATGAGCAACAATTTGATTCTGTAAGAGGAATGTTTGTAGAAGGAGAAGAGCTTTATAAAGGAGCTGGCTTTCATGAAAAAACACATGTTCAAATTGCAATAAGAAATCCAATGATGATAAAAGGTTACTTTAGGCTTATTGATAAACATATGGAAATTGACTAATAATGATGATTAACCATGACCTAATAAAACACCAAATAAAAAAGTTTTGTTTCGAGAAACTCAAAAACAATCAAGAGCCATTAGAGCGATTTAAAAAATTAGTAAACTCTGGCTCAAGCATGATAGAAAATGCAGTAAAACCAGAGCTTATATCGGGTGCCATTATATTTAGTTACCTAAGAGAGCATAAATTAAATGGAAGAGGTGGAATCACTACAAAACAGTTGGCTGATTACTTTGGTAAAGCCACAAGCTATCACTTCAAAAGTATTTGATGTGGATTGTATAGTCAATAGAAGTGCTATATTTCCAGATGATCTCAAAGAACATTATGAGTTTGTAGATGTTGATAGATTTGAAGTGAGTGAGGAATATTATAAGTTTCTTGAGAGTCCTGAGGCTGATGATTATAAAAAAAGTGAAAAGATACTAGTAAAGCTCATCAAACTTGACCCAGATTTCTTTGATACCTATATAGTGCTTCATGAGTATTATCTAAATAGCGGTAAAGGGACAAAAGCTTATAACCTGATGCAAAAAGGGTATGAAAGAGCTATGAATTTAGTCCTTAATAAAAATGGTAAATTCCCAGATAGCTTACCTTGGGGATTCATTGAAAATAGACACATCATTAGAGTGATGTTTAATTTTGCTGCACTCTTATGGCTTAATAGTGATACAAAAAATGCCCTTGTGATCTTTAGAAGACTTCTTAAATCAAATACAGATGATAATATAGGTGCTAGATATATGATAGTAGCTATACATGAAGGTGTAAAATCTATCTATGAATTTGAAAAGATGTTTGATGATGGAAGTGGCAATTGGGATTGGGAAGCTCAAGAGAAGTGGTTTTGGGAAACAGCAAGTAAGTATAAAAGTGAAATAGGTTGGTGGCTTGAACTCGAAGAATAATATACACTATAGGTGTATAATTTATTAAAAATATATGAAAATATACAATTCTAGAGCATATCAATTTTTTTAATTACAACAACAAAAGATACAAAAATCATCTTCAAAAATTACTACAAATAAACTAGTAAGATTCCTAATGTTTTTGAATAATAAATACGAAATCTTCCTATCAAATATTAACTATATTTCGTATTATTATCTATTTTACGAAATCTATATATCAAAATTTTCAAACAATAGTAAAGTTAGAAAATTGTAGAGCAAGCAAACTTATTTCCCCAAATAATTCCATAACATTT
>NPID01002305.1_pt1 | contig 12830 bp, 6 predicted proteins | sample 8637491 | NCBI WGS metagenome assembly NPID01 (sample SAMN07420843, study PRJNA396082) | bioreactor metagenome | isolation source: sample BA6 brine-fed electro-methanogenic bioreactor BA | place: Japan: Kochi | collected 2016-06-14 | reverse complement strand
AGACCGCCCCCCTCAGGGCGGATACCACAATAGAGGTGTGCGTGGTGAAGGTGGAATTCCTTCCCGACTACACCGAAACCACAAGCGGGAACGGAGTTTTCGAGTCAGGCGCCCAGGCGGTGGCGGATCTCATGGGCCAGGTGGAAGGATATTTCACCGATGTAAGCGGCGGAAAACTTCAGCTGAACATCACCCAGTACCCATCCGGCGACGGCGCCTACCTGCTCCAGCATCAGATGGTGTACTACGGTTCCAACGATAAGTTCGGCCTGGGGCAGTGCCAACTGTTCCGCGACGCAGTGGAAGCCTCCGACCCCGAGATCGATTTCTCACGGTACGGAGCGGTGATAATCCTCCACGCAGGCGCCGGCGCCGAGGGGGACATACTGGGCAACAGCCCCGACGACATCCATTCAATGTTTCTTGATTCACCTTATCTTGATTACTACCTGGGTATTCCTTCTATTCAGACTTCTGATGGCGTTAGCATCCGCGAAGCGTCCGTCGTCCCAGAGCGCCAGACCCAGGACGACTACGGCCTTGGAGCCCTGGGCACCATAGTGCACGAGTTCGGCCACCAGCTGGGGCTGCCCGACCTCTACAACACACTCGACGGCACCGTGGGAGTGGGGGGTTGGGACCTGATGGGCTACGGGCAGTGGCTGATGAACGGCTACTGGCCCTCGGCCCCGGGCGCCTGGTGCCGCATGGCCCTTGGCTGGGAAACCCCCCAGGTCATCGCGCCGGGGCAGTACACCGCCCAGGAGGGGGGAACCATATACAGGATACCCCTTACCGCAACGGAATACCTGCTGGTGGAGAACCGCCAGCGGGACCCCGACGGCAACGGGCAGTGCGGCCCCCACGAGCGGGACTTCGGGCTGCCTGGGTCCGGAATAGTCATCTGGCACATCGATCAGACCAGGCTGGGAGATTACAGGACCGCCAACCTCGTTAATGTGGATCCGCTCCACAAGGGGGTCGACGTTGAGGAGGCCGACGGTATACAGGACCTTGACTACGGGTTCCCTACCTGGTACAGCATCGAGGGAAGCCAGTACGATCCATGGAAGCGCGACGGCTACGGCTGGGAGTTCACCCCTGAATCCACCCCTTCCACAGATGCTTCATGGGGAGGGTACACAGGTGTATCCATCGAGGTGCTGAGCAACTCCGGGAATGCCATGGATTTCATCTATTCCCTTGAGGGAACGGTACCAGGCTGGCCCTATGCTCTGTCCGGGGGAAGGTTCGGGCCGGTGGTGTGGAACCCGCCCTCAGGCGAGTACATCGTTGCGGTTAAGGGTAACGGTCAGGCCATCGCCGTTGATCCCCAGGGCGAGAACGCCATGCCAATGGGCAACAATGTCTCCGCTCCCCCTGTGATCTGCGAGATCCAGGGTGTTGAATACCTTCTGGTATGCGAAGAGGATGGCGAGGCCCACATGAGGCTTCCCGACTGGACGGAAGCCCCCGGGTGGCCGGTGGATACAGAAGCGGAGGCGGTTCAGGCCATCTGTTCACCATCGCAGTCGTCCGTTTACATCATCTCTGAGAACTCTCTGAGCAGATTCGCCCTGAATGGAGATGAGGCCGCCGGTTCACCCACCTCCTTCGCCATTCCCCTGATCGGGGGCTGTGTTTTCCCCGATATGGATTCCCCCGGTCTGGTCCTCGCCTCCTCCGACGGTTCCCTTCGCAGGGTCGGCCCGGCTGGGGGAACCGTTTTCGGCTGGCCGGTGAATCCAGGAACCGAGGACATCACACTTCCTGTGGCGGCGGACATTGACAGGGACGGGGAGACAGAAGTGGCGGCGGTATCCGGCGGCAAGCTCTGGATATACGACGGCGATTCCAGCCTTGAACAGGGCCTCCCTGCTGAGCTAATGGGCGAAGCCCTCTCCGACCCGTTCCTGGCGGACCTGGAGGGAGACGGATACTTGGAGATCATTGTGGAGACCACTGTGGGACTTGAGGCCTTTACCTTCTCCGGGACATTTGTTTCCGACTGGCCCTGGGAGACCGAAACCGATTCGCTGGTTTACGACTACCGCAGGTTCACCGGCGGAATCGGAGGCAGCGGTTTCGTTCTGGCCCCGCTTCGGGACGGAAGGGTGGTCCTCTGGAACGATGGCGATACCTGGGCATTCGGTGATGGGATTCTAGGAACTCCGGTCCTTCACAGGTTCCAGGGGGATGACGACCACAGGGTGACCGCAATGGCCTCATCCGGTTCCATAGGGGCTTATTACACCAGCTTTTCACCCCAGGGCTGGCACACCGGGCTCGACCGCTGCGGCGAGAGGTGCTGGTACGCCGAGGACCTTCCCCAGCTCCAGGGTTCAGGCGAGCTGCTGGATCCCGGGACCTTCTTCGTGTGGCCCAATCCGGTGACGGATGACCTGGGCTATGTGAGGTTCCTCCCGGGAAGCGATTCATCCTATGAGATAAGGATATTCAATGTGGCCGGGGAACTGGTTGACCTGTTCAGCGGTACTGCACAGGGAGGGGCTCCCTGGGAAGTTCCATGGAGCACGAAGAACCTGGCGCCGGGTGTGTATTACGTCTGCCTGGAGCTGACCTCCGGCGGAGAGTCCGCAGAGGCCCTTTTTCATGCGGCGGTGATCAACTGATGAGAAGAAGCGCGTTCTTACTGACAGCTATCCTGACCCTGACAGCCTCCGCGGCTGATAAAAGCACGGTCCTCCGTTCAGTGGTGCTCCCCGGCTGGGGGCAGATGCACGCAGGGCACACCACCAGGGGAACCGTATTCATGGGCCTGGAAGCCGGCATATGGACCGGAGTGGGAATATCCTACCTCCAGGGCATCTTCTCCCGTGACGACTACAGGAACCTGGCCATGGAGGAGGCGGGTATAGATGTGTCCTCCAGGGACAACGACTTCCAGGACGACGTGGGTAACTTCTCCAGCAGCGAGGAGTACAACGACTACATCAGGAGCCTTGCAAGGTACTATTACCCTGATGATCCCGAAGCCCAGCAGGAGTACTTCGACCGCAACGCCAGGTACGGAGCCGACGGCTGGAGCTGGAGCGGAGCCGGTGCCAGGGAGAACTACACCGATGCCCTCCGTGACAGCAGGGAGTGGTTCCGAAGGACGACCTACGTTGCCGCCTTCGCCCTTGTGAACAGGGCGGTGAGCGCAATTGACGCCTCCCTGCTCGACCCCTCCGAGCCGGGTATATACACCGACCTGGCCTTTCCCGAGAGCGCCGACTTCTCCTCGGTGCGCTTCACCATAGGAGCGAGGTTCTGATGGGCGTTCTATCGATCCTTCTTGCCCTGATCTCAGCGAGCAGGCTGGGGATAGACGGTACCTTCCATTATCCCCAGATACAGCAGATGGACCTTCGCCACGACCCGGCCAATGAGCCCACCGGCCCCCTGGCCGGCAGGGACGGCCCCCATCAGGTTGGGGACACCATCAACTTCTGGGCCATGGACGAGAGCGGTCCGGTCCCCATGTTCTACCTTACAAGCGCAACCTGCAGGCATTCAGGGGACCTTTCATACATCTTCGTGGAGGACACGCAGTGGGAGATAACATTCGACCAGGAGGCGGTGGATTCCCTGGCCGCGGCGCTTGAGAGTGAAGACGGCATCATCGCAACGAACTCAAGGTACTTCGGGGACATTCCCGACCTTATCGACGAAGACCCCAGGGTCTATTTCCTGATACTGGACATACGGGACGGCTACGGCGTTGCTGGGCAGGACTGGTACATAGCTGGCTATTTCAGTCCCTACAACATGTTCACCGAGTGGGAGGCCCGGAACTACTACGGAGGCCATTCCAACGAAGTCGAGATGCTCTATATCGACTGCTATCCCGGTCTCATGGAGGACGCTACCTACACCGCAAGCCACGAGCTTGTGCATCTCATCCAGTACGGCATCAAACCCTTCAGCGGCGAGGAACTCTGGGTGATAGAGAACCAGGCCCAGACCGGAACTTTCCTCTGCGGCTACCCCGCCTTCCAGGTGGAGACCTTCCTTGAGGTTGGGGGAGTGACCCCGATCAAGTGGACCGGTCTTTCCGACCCGATAGAGTTCGTCGCTGGATACGGTTCCGGGTACCTGTTCTTCTCTTACCTCTTCGAGAACTACGGGGGGGAGGATTTCATCTGGAACAGCATGCATTCCTCCACCAAGGGTGTGCAGGGGGTGCTGGAGTCCATCGAGGCCGCAACCGGACAGACTGCCGACCTCGACGCGATCCTTGAGGAGTGGATGCTCTCCTGCTTCATCGACGACCCTTCCCTTGGCTACGGCTGGGAGGCATTCAGCATCGCGGATTACGACACCGTGAACCCCGGCAACAGGCCTGGCCTGGACTTCACCGGCATTGTGGACGATACCCCGTGGAGCGATCCCTGGCACGACCTTCTGGGATTCCAGGGGCAGTACTACGACATTTCCCAGGGGCTCTCCGGAAGCCTTAGAGTGGAGGGAACCGGTATTGGGACCCTCAGTGCCTGGTTCCTCGGCGGCAACAACCTCACAGAACTGGACACGGGCAGCGCCTACGACGTGGCGGTGGACCTGGCCGACGGGGGAACGCTGATGCTTCTCTGCAACAGCTTCGCCGGTCTTTCCATTAACGTCCACGCCGGATCGGTGGGCGGTGCGGGTACCTTCGCGGTTTTCCCCAATCCCTGCCTGGGAGACCTCTTCTTCCAGTTCAGCTCCACCGGGGAGCCTGTCACCCTTTCTGTGTTCGACCAGGCGGGAACCCATGTGGAGACGGTTACCCTTCAGGCGTCCCAGGGTGAGACGGTGCTCACCTATCCAGGGGCCTCCGAGCTTTCTTCGGGGGTTTACTTCTACCGCTTCCAGCAGGGTTCCAGAACGGAAACCGGCCGTGTCGCCGTGGTTCGTTAGCGGCCTTCTTACGCTGGCCTGGTCATTCGGTTCGGTTTCCCCATCCGATGTTGCGGTGGACGACTCAGGGGTTATCTGGGTGCTATCCGCCGGTGAGCCTGTGGTGACCAGATACCATTCCGACGGTTCCTCCGAAAGGATCGTCATGGATACAGGCGGTCTTCCCGCAGGGCTTGCGGTTTCTCCCACCGGCATGTGGGCTGTTTCCTTTCCCGCCAGGAACGAGATACTCGTCTTTGACAGGAACGATGTACTGCTGTCCACCGAGACCGCTGAGAACCCCGGTGACCTCGTTTTCCAGGGCATGGACCTGCTGGTGGTGGACACCGCAGCCGGAACCCTCGGCCCTCCGGGAGGGGCACCTGTGGCCAGGGACTGCGCCGGGCGGTCAACCAGGATCAGCCGGGGTCCCGGGGGGGACATGCTCCTGAGCGGGAGGAACGGTGTTCTTCTCCTTAGAACAGGCGCTTCGCCCACTGTCATCGCTTCCGAGGGGTCAGGCTGCTACACGGAGGAAGGCGTGCTCCTCCTCAGCGGGGGGTACCTTCTCATGTACCGGGGGGATACCCTGGCGACGGGGCTCTCCGCCCCCATGCTGGCCTCTTCCCCCGCAGGGGGACCAGTGGCGCTATGGGGAGCCGACGGCGTAACGGTCCTTGAATGATCCCTCCTTCAATCCTGATCTTCATCCTGGGATACACCTTTTCCATTGTGAGCCCGGGGAGCGATTTCGTGGACCTCACCGCTGAACCCTGGCTGGATCCGGGAACGATCTCCGTCACCGTTAACGGAGACACTGTCAGCTTCCTGCCCGGGGCAAGGGGAGCTTCCTCCGGGCTGGTGCTGGAACCGACACCCCTTCCCGGTGACACCGTCCGTATCACCGCGGACACGCTGCCTGTAACCGCGTCAAAGGTCGTAAGGCTAAACATGACCCCAATGTCTTCCGGCGAAGACTGTGTTCTGCCGGAGTACCGCTTCGGGGCCAGGGCTGTCCCCGAGGGGCTCTATATATCAGGAACCAAGAAACTGGGTGTTTCCGTGGGTTCAGGGGGGGGTGTGTCCCAGGGAACCGAGCTTTCCATTCAGGGTCTCCTTGCCCCCGGGATAACCGTTGACGGGCGGATAAGCGACAGGGACCTTCCCCTGGGTGCCGCTTCCTCGGAGATCATCTCCGAGCTGGACAGGATGTACGTGGAGGTGGCCGGGAACTCCTGGAGCGCGGAAATGGGCGACCTGGCATGGGAGGAGACAGGCCCGGTGCCCTGGAGAAGCGAGGTCTCCGGTTTCCACGGATCCATTCATCCCGTGGAACCCCTGGGCATATCAGGCGGCTACGGGACAACGGGAAGCGACAGAAGGCGTACCGTCTTCCTCACCGAGGAGGGGGTGCAGGGCCCCTACTCCTTTGCCCCGGAAGGCGGGGTCACCCCTGGAAGCGAGAGGCTCTACCTTGACGGGGAGCTTCTGGCCCGGGGCACGGGAGCGGACTACCGGATCGACTACCCCGCCGGAATGGTAACCTTCAACACCTCCAGGTTCATAAGGCGCGAGCAGCGGGTCGAGATCACCTACTACCGCCAGGGCGACGGATTCAGGAAGAACATGGGCAAAGGCGGGGTTTCATTCTCCTTCGAAGAGGTATACACCCTCGGTTTCACCGGGTTTTCCAGGGTGGACGACACCGGGGCACCCCTGGGTTTCGTGATGACCGACGAGATCGAGGAGGTGCTGAGGAACGCCGGGGAGGATCCCTCCATGGCCTGGGTAGACGGAGGGAGGTTCGTAGGGGAGGGGAATGGCAGCTACTCCCTGGACTCCCTCTCAAGGTACATCTGGGAGGGGCCCGGGCAGGGGGACTGGACCGTGGAGTTCCAGAAGCCCCCGGAGGGTTCCGGCAACTATGTTTACGACTCATCCGCCGGGGGATACCTCTGGGCGGGGGAAGGGCTTGGAACCCACCTGGCCAGACGGTACATAACCATACCTTCATCAACGGGTCTTGCGGGGGTCTTTCTCCAGGGGGAAGGGGACCTTATTGAGTCCCTGTCGATCCATTCCACCTTCTCATTCAGGAAAGGCAACCTCTACGACGCCGAGGATACCGGGAGGGAGGGCACCCTCTCAGGGGGCTCCGCCGGTTTCCGCCCCTGGGGTGACGGTCCCCTGGTCACCCTTTCCGGAAGGTATGTATCACAGGGGTTCTCACCACCGGACGACATGGACACCGACAGACAGCTGGAAAGGTGGGGACTTCCCCCTTCCTGGAAGGGCCGCGACAGCTTCGGAGAGGTCTCGGCTGTCGGGGATGCCCTCTCATTGTCCGCAGGGGAGAGGTTCCTGGAAGGCGGAGGGACAGCGGCGCTGGCCGGCGCTTCACTGGGTCTTAAGCCCGGCAGCATGGAGGTTACCATCTATTCCAGTGGTCTCTTCCGCAGGGGAAGCCCCAGTCTTCTTCAGGGGGAAAGGGGGATCTTCGGAGCGGACCTTACCCTTGATGCAGGGAACCTCACACCTTTCCTCAGCCCTTTTTATACCGAAGAGAGCTGGGCTGACAGCCTTTCCGGGGGGCTGCTCTCCGGTGACGCCGGTGTTACTCACCGATCCGGGGACTGGACATCGGAGATATCCATGGGGGGGGAGATCGACCGCAGAACGGGAACCGGATTCCCTGAGAGGACCTTCAGGGCGGCCCTGTCCACAAGGGGCAGCGGGGTATCCTGGAACACAAGGGGCTCCGTTCAGCACTCCACCGGCTGGTTCACCGGAGGGGGCACCACAAGTTCTGAGGCGGTGGACCTGGGATACTCCGGCCGCTTCGGAGGGATGTGGTTTCACTGCGACTATGACGCCGGAGGATACATATCCAGGGAGATGGACATAGTCTACACCTGGGTGGGACAGGGGAACGGGAACTACTCCTATGATCCTGCATCCGGCGAGTACTACCCGGATCCCTCCGGCGACTATGTGCAGAGCTTCATCCCGGGCCAGGGGAGCACAAGGATCCTCGAGGCATCCCTCTCCGGGGGATTCAGCTGGGCGGATTCCGCGGGAGGCGCAGGGGTCGACGGCAGCTTCGGTCTCTCCGCATCGGACCCCGACGACAGGCTGTCGACCTATACCCTGGCTGGAGCCTTCGACACAGGAACTCCCGGGGAATGGAACGGAAGCTTATCTCCGTATCTGGCCTGGGAGGATGGAGCGGTTAGGAGATTCACCCTGCGTATCTCCGGCTACGACCGCAGGGATGACTACAGCGGAGTGGGAACCACCAGGGAGTACTACAGGAAGCTTGAGGCTGTGCCGGTGGTGAGACCCATGGAGACACTGGAGACAAGGTTTTCAGCGTTTACCGCCAGCCGCAGAAGGAACCTTTACGGAGCCAGGGTCACCGCCGAGAACGGATTCTCCGCGGATCCGGTGTTCCTCTTCCCCTGGGGGCTGGATGCCGGTCTGAAGGCTTCAGTGGAGAACCGCCGCGAGCCCGACGGAGAACTGGACATCACCGGATGGGGAGTGCAGCCCCATATATCGCTGAGCGCAGGAGGATGGACCGCATCCGGGGCCTTCGCATCGTGGTTCCTTCCCAGGGAAGAGACCATACCTGTGTGGTTCTTTGAGGGGAGGCAGGGTGGCTGGACCCTGGAACCGTCCGTTACCCTGGGCAGGAATCTCAGCAGGTGGTTCCGTCTCAGCGCGTTCTACAACGGAAGGAAGCGAACCGGCTCCCCATGGGAACAGAGCGGCGGGCTTGAAGGAACGGTGAACTTCTGATGCATGGATTCCTGCTCTTGTTCCTTACCGCCGCTGCCCTGGAGATCTCAGGGTCACCTCCGTTTCCCCCTGTACCTGATTCGGTCTCCATGGAAACAACCGAGGTTGAGCAGCTCACCGCCGGGGTCCTGGACTGGTATCTCAGCAGGGGATATCCCTTCGCCGCTGTGGCCCTGTACCCCATGTCCAGGGATACACTGGTGATACACACCGTTCCAGGAAGGCACGCACTTCTCGAGGAGGTCGTTTTCCCGGATTCGGTGAGGACCAGGACCTCCATACTTCTCAGGGGTCTGGAAACGGAGTGCGGGGAGCCCTACTCATACGAAGATGTGGAGCGCTGGCTGGATTCCATGGAGAGGCTTCCCTTCGTGGAATCCGCCGGCCCGTGCGGTGTCAACCTCGGCCCCGGGGGGAACATAGTCCTGGTGGTCCCGGTGGAGGAGAGCCCTCCTGGCTGGTTCTCCGGGGACCTGGACTTCACCTCCTCAGGGGGTTTCACCGGGGGCGGGGAGATAGTTTTCACCAACATGTTCGGAACCGGCAGGAGGCTGGAACTCAGGGGCGCCGCTGTCCAGTGGGGCGGCCTCGACGCGTCTGCACTGTACCGGGAGCCCTGGATTCTGGGTTCGCCTCTCTCCGCCGAGTTAGCCGCGTCGCAGGAGGTTCCAGACAGCGGAAGCGTGATCCGCGAGCTGTCCGGGAACCTTGTCATGGGCATAGGTCCACTGGAGATATCCGGAGGCGGGGGTTCCTGGAGGAGCTTTCCCGCCCAGGGCGGGGATGAGAGCTACAGGTACGCTTCAGCAGGTCTTTCCTGGGACCTCACGGAGAGGGTCTCCCAGGGCAGGGCCGGGTTCTCGGGAAGGGTGAATACCGATGCTGGAACCGCATCGGGCCCTGACTCCACTTATTTCCTCACCAGAGCTCAGGGCAGAATGAAATACCAATGGTTCCACGAAGCCCTGGGGTTCGGGGCATCCGCCATGGCCGGGGGCACCCTGGGAGGGGTTCGTCCATCGACCATGGTGACGAGACTTGGAGGATACGGTTCGCTAAGGGGTTATCCCGAGGACTCATGGCGGGCGGCTGAATGGGGAGTGATCTCCCCGGAGGTATCCCTGGGGGAAACGGCCACAAGGCTCTACGTCTTTCTGGACGCCGGGATCCTCAGGACGGGTTTGGGCGACATGGAATACCCCGTATCCGCAGGGATCGGGATCAGGGGGATTTCAGGGGGGCTAGGCTTCGATGCCGGGGCGGGTTATCCCCTGGACAGGGGGATCGAGTCGGCCCGTTTCTACCTTTCCGCCAGGGTGAGCATATAGATCATCTCCAGTCATCTATTTCGGTGACGTTCCAGAAATCGGGCAGGGGATTCTCGCATAGCCTGGCATGCATCTTATCCACCTTCTCCCGCTCTACCCCGTGTATGTTCCTTGAGTGGGCCACCGCCGCGTCCGCCTTTAACCTGACGATGCGCACGGGTACACCGTACGCCGCTGAAAGGGAGTAGTACGGGGCTATCTCCCAGGAGCAGATGTTGGTGTTGTCCACCGCCAGGGTTACAGGGCAGGTGTCATCCCGGCATCCCGCAAGTTCCAGAAGCCTTTCAGTGAACGCCCTGAGACACTGGGCGTGGGCCTCGGCCAGCCTCTCGGGATCGAAACGGTATCTTCCGCTTCGGTCCATGAAGAAGCTGTCCGCGCTGAACACCTCGGTCATCCATGGATTGGTGTTCTTTCTGATCCATGTGGATTTCCCCGCACCAGGAATGCCGCTGGTTATTATTACCTCAGCTACCCTCCCCATCACCGGTCCCCTCCATGGATGCCCTGAAGGCCTCGTAGTCCTCCCGGGTCTCGTGATCCATTCCGTATGCCTCCCCGAAATCCGTGGCTTCCTTCAGACACTCCCACGCTTCTGCTATTTTGCCCTGTTCGAGCATGGCCCTGCCCTCTCCGGTCTTGCAGGCGGCAAGCATGGAATGATCCTCCGCCAGGTAGCTTCTTTTATGGGCCTCCCTGAAGAAGTTCACCGCCATGCCTGACCTGTCGGTCCTTATCATGAGCCACCCCAGGTTCCCCAGCGCACGGGCCTGTGTGGTCAGCGCGTTCACGGAACAGGAATAGCGCAGTGCCCTCCGGGACTCCTCCATGGCCTCTCCGAGCCGGTTCATCCTTGAAAGGACCGTTGACAGGTTCAGGTGGGCCACCGCCATTGCCCTTCTGTCACCGGATCTGGCTATCATCTCAAGGGCCTTTCTTTCGTGCATCTCCGCCTCTTCCAGCCTTCCGGCGGACTTCAGCGCAAGACCCAGGTTCGAATGAAACGACATTATCCCCCTGGTGTGTCCCGTTTCCTCTGCTATTTCTATTGCAGTCCTCAGGGTCTCTATTGCTTCCTGTATCTCGCCGAACCTGGCAAGCTGACCGCCCAGGTTTCCCAGAGTAATGCATTCTCCCCTTCTGTTTCCCGCTTTCCGGTGAATTGCCAGGGCATCCCTGTACCTCTGGAGGCCGGACTCCCTCTGACCCATGTTGATCTCCACCTGACCCATGAACGCCAGGGCGTTGGCCTCTATGGAAAGGCTACCGCACTTTCTGCCCAGTTCCAGGGTCCGGGAATAATGGGAAAGGGCTTCATCGTGGCTTCCAGTCCTGTGCATCAGTATTCCCATGTTACCGTGAAGCCTGGCAAGGGAAGGGGTATCAAGAGCATCCCTGTGCTCCAGTGCCCTGCTGAAGGCTGAGAGCCCTCCCTTCCTGTCCCCGGTGGCCAGATAAAGGGAGCCGGCGGAGCTCAGGGCCTGTGCCTCCATCCCGTGGTCACCGGCATCGGCTGCCGCCTGTGCGGAAAGCTCATAGAGGTCTATCGCCTCCCTGAGATGGAGCCCCAGGTTCTCGGTGGCCTGGGCTGAGAGAAAGAGCGCCTGGGCCAGTTTCGCTCCTTTCAGGGAATCCCTGATGACCTCAAGTGACTCGTGTGCAACCCTGAACCTTCCCATGGTGAGATGGAGCCTGGCGTCCAGCAGCTTCAGTTCGGTGGACTCTTCCCCCATCCTTTCGTGGAGTACCCTGGATATGGATTCAGCCCTGACGGCATCACCCATGTCCAGGCACTGGGAGAGTGCCTCCATAAGCCATGGAAGCGCACTCTCGTCGGAATCCGATTCCATCCAGTGCCGGGCGATGGCAATGGCCCCGGTTCCTGTTCGGCGATCCCTGGCAAGCCCGGAGAGAAGGCCGGCTGCGGTCCGGTGGATCATTCTTCTGTTCCCGGGCGTTATTGTCCTGTAAACGGTTTCCGCCATTATCGAACTTGTGAAGGAGAAACTGGACCCGCTGGAAGAACGGAGGAAGCCTGTGTTCATCAGTCTTGACAGCATTATTCCGTGGTTCTCCCCACCCAGCCTGGAGTGAACCCCCTGGAACTCCTCCATGGTGAATCCAGCCCCCAGGGCCGATGCCACCTGGAGTGCGTACCTTTCCCCGGTGTCCAGGGCTCCAAGCCTTGCCTGCAGAAGGGATTCCGCGCTCAGGGGTATGACATTGTCCGGCTCTTCCCGGATGAACCACTGCCCGGACCTGTTCCTGCCCACGGCGCCGTTTTCCATTACATGGAGTACCAGTTCCATCACAAGAAGAGGGTTGCCGGCGGTACTTTCCATGAGGAACTCAGTAAAACGTGCCCCTTCTCCTCCGGATGGTCTTCCAAGGATTGACCCCACCAGTTCCTCCACCGCTTCCGGTTGAAGACCGTCCACGGTGAGTTTTTCTGACCTTGACTCCAGAGTCCCGCCGGGGAGTGACCGGGAGCTGAGGATAAGGAATGCACCGGAATCGCACAGGGACTGAAATATCTGTTCCAGCAGCTTCTTCGAGGCATCGTCCGCCCAGTGCAGGTCCTCTATGCTGATGATCAGTTCTCCCCTTGAGGAAAGTTCCCTGACCTGGGACATGACCGTTCCGTAGGGATCGAAGGAACCACGCTCCATGAGGGGATTCCACATGCCCAGGGGGGGCTGGTCCCAGAGCCTGTTGGAGAGACGAACCACATTTACGGAAGGGCCTGCGCTGCTCCCAAGGAACTCATCTATAAGCCTTGTCTTTCCTGTGCCGGGTTTGCCGGTAACCAGTACGGGAGGATGG
>NPID01000525.1_pt1 | contig 12845 bp, 10 predicted proteins | sample 8637491 | NCBI WGS metagenome assembly NPID01 (sample SAMN07420843, study PRJNA396082) | bioreactor metagenome | isolation source: sample BA6 brine-fed electro-methanogenic bioreactor BA | place: Japan: Kochi | collected 2016-06-14 | reverse complement strand
GGGGGTGAAATGGGCAAGGAAGACTGGTATATACAACCGCCTGCACTTCATTTTGAAAGCTCTGAAAATAGCTTCATCGTAATTAATTCAACATTCATCCCTCTACCAGCAAACGATATTTCTTTACTTTGTGGTCAGTATAATCAGTATTTCTACGTACATGAGGATGTTCATGCATTTTCTACAGTTTCACCAAAGAATTTTCGGCTCAAAGTAGACACTAAGAGTATTAGCTGTGAGATTTCTCAACCCGATAAAGATTGGCGCATTATGCCTCTGTCTAGCATAACAGTAAAAGGAAAAGTAAAAATACCCACTACAATGGAAAACAATGAGTTTAAAAATATCATTGATCAGTCGATCCAGATACAAGATAAAACTTGCATTGTTTTGCCCAGTGGGGAGTTTCAAGCAGTAATACCATTGCAAAAAGGAAAGAATGTGATTACAATCTTCATTCAAGATTGGGCAGGACATACAAAAACAATCATTCGAAATGTATATTGCGGTTATGGTGTAGAAGTTCAAATTGGATCATTGGATGGATACATTAGTGGCCGTAAGGTTACTCTTTCTACTCCACCAGTCATAAAAAGTGCAAGAGTTTTTGTTCCTTTGCGTTTCCTTGCAGAAGCCTTTGGAGCAGAGGTGCTTTACGATGGCAATGCAAAGCCACCTCGTATCGAAGTAAGAAAAGCGAAAGATATAATAGAGCTATTCTTGGGACAAACAGCAGCCATTGTTAACGGAAGTCCAATCAAATTGGAAGAAGCGCCATTCCTTCAAGACAATTCTGCAATGATCCCTATGTATTTTCTTGTTGATCTTTGGAGCATGGAAGCCATTTGGGAGCCAGTCGAAAGAAGGATAACGATCCTATTTCCACTATGATTCTTATAAGAAAGGGATAGGAAAGCGAAAGAAATGAAAAGTTAGGCTTGACTAAAAATATTAACTANNATTGGGGATGAGAAACGTAAAACTACGGTTCGAAACCTATTGGTTGTAACAGTCTAATGGACCGTAGAAAGGAGTATATATGCGATTTTTTGCACGTAGACGAGGTAGATGTTCTTGTGCACATCAACACTGCCGCCATGGAAGACACACACCCGGACAATGTTGTACTCTCTATGATTTTCCCAAAGATTCACAAGTGCAAATTGTGGCTATTCGAGGACCAAAATGCAACCGATGTCAATTGATTTCCAAAGGATTTGTTCCCGGCACAACTCTTACCATACTGGAGAATACTCCTGGAAAAACATGTCTGGTATCTATCGACAACCGAAAAATAACGATTGATCAAACCTCTGCTTCTCTGTTGTACCTTGGAGAAGCATAAATTTTTTTGCCATTAAAGTTAGTTGCAACTAATAACATTAGGAGAGTATAATATGAAATTGTCACAACTAAAGCCAGGACAAAAAGGGATTGTCGTAAGTTTCGACGAAACAGACAAAAAATACCGTCGTAAATTACTTCGAATGGGCATCTTAAAAGGAATATCCTTTGTTTTTATCCGAAAAGCTCCCCTTGGAGATCCAGTTGAAATTCAAGTGCAGGATTGTTTCGTTTCGCTTCGCAAAGAAGAAGCTGAAATTGTGAATGTGGAGGTAGAATAATATGAAAGTAGCATTGATAGGGAATCCAAATTGCGGCAAAACTACAATTTTTAATGCATTAACGGGTAGCCAGCAACGCATTGGGAACTGGCCTGGTGTTACTGTTGAGAAAAAATCAGGTTGGTTTCAGTACAAAAATCAAAAAATGGAAATTATTGATTTGCCTGGTATCTATAGCTTTGATGAAGAGATATCCGATGATGAGAGAATTGCTAAGGAGTATATTTTATCCGGGGAAGCAAATCTTTTTGTTAACATCATTGATAGTACCCATTTTGAACGTAACTTGTACCTAACTCTGCTCCTCCTTGAAATGGGAATTCCCATGATTGTTCTCCTGAATATGAAAGATCTAGCAGACAAAGGTGGCATTACTATCGATGCAAAAGCTTTACAGAAACTTCTCTCTGTACCAGTCTATTCAATTAAGGGGACAGATCGAAACGATATCTTAAAAATAAAAGAAGCTTTGATACAGGCAGACACTTTTGAATGCAGTTCCACCCACAAAATTGAGTTTCGATCTTCCATTGAAAAAATTCTTACAAGCTGGAGTACAAAAATCCAAGAAGAACATAGAAATCACTATGTATCTTCTCGATGGATTGCTTTGGAAGTCTTACTAGAAAATCAATCCATGCAGAACATGTCACAAAATCTGCTGAAAAAATTAGATTCTGAGAAGGTAATTCAAGAGTTAAAAAATGAATGGGACGAGGAAGTAGATGTTTTAGTTGCAGAGGATATATATGCAATGATTCGCAGATATACAAAGCAAGTAAAAAGGAAAAAGCCAGCTAAAAAAGCTTTCTCTGAGACCTTTGATTCTCTTATCTTAAACAAGTGGCTTGGTATCCCATTTTTCTTAGTTGTGATGTATGTCCTATTTTGGATTGTACAGCAGTTTGCTGGTGCATTCATCGATTTTTTCGATATTCTTGCAGATACCATTTTCGTGACAGGTCTTGGTACAGTATTATCAAGTATTGGTTCACCACAATGGCTAACTTCACTTGTTGCAGACGGCATTGGAAGTGGGATTCAGACTGTTGCTACATTTATTCCCCTGGTATTTGTCCTCTTTTTCTTTTTATCTTTCCTGGAGGCTTCTGGCTACATGTCTAGAGCTGCTTTTGTTGCAGATCGATTTATGCAAAAGATTGGTTTACCAGGAAAGGCATTTGTTCCCATGATGGTTGGTTTTGGTTGTACTGTTCCTGCTATTATGGCTACACGTACGTTGGAAACAAAAAAAGATCGATATATGACAATATTTATGGCACCTTTGATGTCTTGCGGAGCGAGGTTACCTGTGTATATTCTATTCGCAGCAGCCTTTTTCCCATCACATCAAGGTTTAATTGTTTTTTCGCTGTACCTGGCGGGAATATTGATTGCTGTATTAACTGGGTTGTTTCTAAAAAAAACCATATTTCGAGGTGAAACCTCTACATTTGTTATGGAGTTACCTCCTTACCATGCTCCAAGGTTTGGAGTTTTGTTGAAGCATGCATGGTCCAGGACTAGTATATTTATAAAGCGTGCAGGTATTTTGATAGTCATTGTGATGACGGTATTAGGCTTTTTGAATAGTTTTGAAGTTACTGTGCAATCCAACTCTATTCCACAAGCAAATGAAACGGAAATCAGCTCCAATGAGCCCGAGCAGCAAACCGTACTTGCTGTGGTCGGTAAAGCCATCACTCCCATATTTATACCCATGGGTGTAGAACCTGATAATTGGCCTGCATCTGTGGGTATTTTAACTGGGTTGTTTGCCAAAGAAGCCGTAGTAGGAACACTAGGGGGTATCTATGCACAATTAGAAAGGCAGGGAAGTCCAGTAGAATTAGAAGCTTCAGAAGAAGAAACATGGAGTTTTTGGGGGAGAATATCAGATGCGTTTGCTACCATCCCAGAAAATATTGGAGGGGCTTTTAGTGCTTTCAAAGATGCAATGGGACTGGGAGATGTTGGTGGTTCTGAAGAAGACGTAGCTGAAATTGTGGAAGCAGATGTAGGTCTCTTCAAACAGCTTCAGGATCGTTTCACAAAGGGTCCATGGCAAGCCTATGCATATCTCTTGTTTATTCTTATCTATTTTCCCTGTATCGCCGTTTTGGGGGCAATAAAAAAAGAAGCTGGACTTCTCATCACATATTTATCTGTAGGTTACCTAACTGTGATTGCATGGATTATAGCAACCTTGTTTTACCAAATTACCATTGGTCATAGCATCATTTGGATGGTTGTTCCCGTAGCCATGTTAATTGGCTTGTATATTCTCTTCTCAAAATTGCGATCCAAAGTTTTAACATAACCCGTCATTCTTCCTTTTGATGAAAGCCCAGTCGATAAGACTGGGCTTTTATTAATTATCTTGTGAATATTTTCATGAATCAAACTAAATCCCTTACACGAGCATTCTCATCAGTCAATAATGCATACTATTGTGCTTTAACAATTGATTCGTAGTGATCGTCAGCATAGAATACTGTACCGGATATCGGATTTGTTGACCTTTTCAACTCTAGTAATTGTGGTAGGGTTTGTTTCCAGTCTCGGTTTTTGATTGCATGATTTCTAGATTGGGATTTCCTTTGTTTCCAAGTAGAAAAGTGTTCTATTTTTTCATTGTGATAAGATTGGATTGCATGAATCCACAATTGTGGATCTTTAGGGGAACAAGCTACGCCAGTATGCTGATCCCAAATAATCTCTTTTGGACCACCCATTGTACTTACAATTGCAGGTAATCCACACAACTGAGCTTCTAACACTGACATACCAAATGTATCCGTTGTACTGGGAAACACAAAAAGGTCAGCTTTCTGATATAGCTCCACAATTTTTTTTCTTTCCATTCTACCAAACCACCGAATTGAAGGATCCATGTTGTTTTTTTCGACCAGTTCTTTTAAAAGTGGTCCGTCTCCAACCATCCAAAGCTCGATGTGTGGGATTGTTTCTTTTAATTGTGGAAATAGATCAAGCAAGAAATGGATGTTTTTATCTTTTGATATTCTTCCTGTGTAAAGTAGAACAAATTTTTCTGAACATTTATCAACTGAGGGATCAAATGAAAATGCACTTGTATCGATTCCTTTGGGTCTCCATTTTATCTTATGCTCTCCAATGCCCATGGAAACAAGTTCTTTTTTGTACTCCATTGAATGTACAATGACTGTATCCATTTGTCGGTAAAACCACTGCTCATAGTTTTTCATGGCTTGGTGTACAAAACTATGTTCTGTAAGATTTTCTACTTGTTTACTGTGATCAGTATGATAGATTCCTGTCGCAGGCACGTGAAGCAGATTTGCCATAAGAAGACCAAAAGCACCCAATGGTCCTAATGTAGAAATATAGATATGAGTTGGTTCTTCTTCACTTATTCTTTGCATTGACTGAAGAATTGAAGGAATCTTTAACTGATAGTGTTCATAAAAAGGCAAGGGGATTTCGTGAATACTCGTTAAGTTTATAAGGTCTTTGTATTGATAGGATTCTTCAGGGATTTTTTCAGAAACCACAAACTTGATGGGCAGTTGGTTTTCTTTTGATATGGAATGAATATCGGTGAGAGTGGATGAAACTCCATTCAAATCCATAAATGTATCCGTAAACCATAGAATTTTTTTCTGTTGGGAAACAGAGTGATTCGGGTAATGTTCTTGCAATTGGTGCAATAATCTTTTTTGCTGGTTTTGTTCACGAAGTGTGACCATAAAAGGGGAGATTACTAATAAAGCTTCAACCATTCTCATGCCCTTTGTTAAAATCGCGCTTATGCGACCATATTTAAAATCATCAGATATACAAGATATTGAATCAACCAGCATCTTATCAATAATTGACGTAGTAGTACGATATAACTCATTAATTCTTTCATGAATATGATTACTGCGTTTCAACACAAGTTTTAATGAGTGTAAAATCGAATGCATAAAGCCTTTACGATGAACTAGTGAAATCCAGTACCAGATTTGAAATCTTATTTTACTCGATCTAGTTAAAGGAGTATGAAACACCATATCAACAATCTTTCCGCTTAGTTTTCGGGAATATTTTGGTTGTTTCTGTTGAAGGCAGTGATGAGTGATTTTTATGAAATTAGCAGTCATATAGCGATAGTTACCATTGTTACCAGCTGCTTCAGATCTACGATTTCGAAGAGCAGCCAGAAATGTCTCCAGGTTTTGACTTTGACAAGTCGTATATGTGTGACCAATCCAAAGACCTGAGTGGTCATCAGATCCACCTGTGTATCCTTTTTTACATGAAATGGGAATGGAATATGGAATAGGATGTTTTAATGTTAAAAGCTTTATCTTATTTTCATCAAGTTGATCTAAAGTGTTTTTCAACACTCTATTACTGATAAGACTACGACAGCCATTAATCGTTTCAAAATTGTCAAACAATATGATTAGTCTTTCAAGGTGATCAATTGTAAGTTTTTGATTCACTGCGTATGTGGCGTGAGCAACAGAATGAGGAAGGTTTTCAAGGAACAAGTATTTACTCAGCTCATAAATATTAAAACGAATGCGGTTTAAGTGTTCGAATTGGTATTCGCTAAAGTCGTACACCAAGACATGCACCTGTGTTTGATCCTCGGGGAAATAAGCAGTAAGTTCCACACCCATAAATGTATCGGATGGGTGTTTTTGAATGATCTTTTTTACACCTTCTATGGAGTCATGATCTGTAATGGTGACAAAATCCATTCCCATCTTTTTTGCTGTTTGGTAAATGTATTCGGGTTCTGTATAAGATTCTTGTATTTGATGTTTCTGTAAGAAGAACATAGAGCTGTTTCCAGAATACTTAGAATGCACGTGGAGATCGGCTTTTTTCATCTTAATACCTCCGAAAACTTGTATACTTCTCATCAAGATCATTGTATCGTTTTATGGTTTTGTATTGTTAAGGGGTAAAAAAGAAAGCATTAAAGTTTCATTAAGATTAACTAAGCACCTGTGTATTTTGAGAATCAAAGGTAAGATAAAAAACATGAATGTATACGTTATACTTTTTAGTTTTTTTCTAGGTTCGATCCCTTTCGCAGTCATCACTACTAAGCTATTGCATAATAAAAGTATTCTGGAGGTAGGTGATAAAAACCCTGGTTCTCGCAACGTCTATCAGCAATTTGGACGACTAACGGGTGGAATCACTTTGTTTCTAGACGTAGGGAAAGGAATGCTTCTAGTATACATTCTGCAAAAGAACAGTTTTTCAGTTTGGGAAATACTACTGCTGATTTTCTTTGGACTGCTTGGACATGCTTTTTCTCCTTTTTTGCTTTTCCGTGGTGGTCAGGGAGTTGCAATGCTCGTAGGTTCAATGCTTCAATTGTTTCCTATACCTGTTATCATTTTTATCATCTTGTTTGGAATTCTTCAGAAAAAAATCCACAAATTCGATCTTTGTTATAGTATCGCTGTAGCATTGTTGTTGTTTGTGCTCTTTTTATCTCACCCTCTTCTATGGAAAGAAAGACTACTACTTTTGGGTCTTTTTCTTTTTCCATTAACAAAAGGATTTTTGTTTCCAAAAAAAAGGGAAACCTATCAGAAAGCTTGAAACGAATCACAGATTGAAGATTTTTGCAACCAAAACGGGTTGCTCAAATCAGTGGAGTTGGATGTTCAGAAGTTTAACCTTTCCCTGAAATATGTCAGAACGAACGTGCAATTCTTTTTGATCAGGTTGAATGCCAAAGATCTGAGACTGAATGTTTCGAGTAAAAGTAGAAGAACCTGGTTCGCTTTCAAGCACCAGATAAAAAGTCAAAAATACATAGTCATTGTGCCAAAACCAATCCAAAAGATGAGGCTCATATGATTTTTCTGGAGAAGCCCATATTGCAATTTCTTCTTTAGCCTTTGTTTCAAAATCAAACTTAGATAATGTCCAACTATTTTCTAAGCGTGTAGCATAAAATAGCGCTTGACCATCTGGAGAATAGAAAAATGGAATACTACTGCTGTAGTGATTTTCCGGTAGAGTATATACCTGTGCAAGAGTATGACTTTGTAGATCGAGTTCATACAACGTCGGCTGGTAATGATACAACGAGCTGCTTGTAATTCCTAAAAAAGCAATTCTGGTGCCATCGGGTGAATAGATGGCATTATAGGTTTCTTCAAAATTATGTGGTAGGATTTCTGTCAGATCTTTCATCGCACCGTTTTCTAAGTGGGAAATTACAAACTGTCTGTCATTCCATCCTGTGGAGGCTGTGGAGCTTACAAATTGGTTTGCAACCGGTGACCAATGAATATCCATCCCGGAGCCAATGAAGGAATGTATATCATCTCCTATAGACACCGTATCCATATTTTGGAGATCGAAAATAAGACCCCCAGATCCTTCACGATATACTGGGATATCCACGCTACAATATCGTCCATCAAAAGACCATTTAATATAGCGAGGTGGATACACTCCCCAAATAGGGTCTTTGTATCGACTACTATAATGATATTGCCACGATTGGCTGTCCGAAGGAGGAGGATCCATCGAGTCCGATGTTATTTGGGCATTCGCTAAGCATATCGCTTCATCAGTCCCCAGTGCCCATAAGAGAAATTCGGTAGCAGTGGAATACAAGTATTGTTTGCCATTTGGTGATCGGGCAATAGTGGGTGGTACGAATACAGAGAAATCGTCGGTCCAGTATTCCGAGTAAGTAAGGATTTCCTCTATGTTTTGATTCTCCATATTTTGTGTTTGTACCGAAACCTTGTATGACTGCTTGATAGCATATTCCATACTCCACTTGTTTTCATGATATACATCGACCTTTTCATTATGGAAATCTACCAGCAAGGGAGAAATATCTGAAGAGGGTGTTTCTGGGGCATTTTCCGAGACGGATTCTTGGATGGGGTTATTCTGTTGTGTTTGATTGGGTGTTGAATGACGAAATGATGCACAACCATTCATGATAATAGAACCAATCACGAGGAAACATATGATTTGTAGTGTTCGAAACTTCATCTACAATCTCCTTCCATTTGGAAAAAGTCCTTCTGTGTCGTTTTAAAAGCTTGTAACTGCACTTTATTATACTATCGCGAGTATAGAAAGAAAACAGATCTGAGGATTTCAGCATGGTACTCATGGTGATTATTTTAATTTTTTTGATATTGCGATAGGTTTTTTTACTGAAAAACGTAAATATTTGCATTTTACTGCTTTACAAAGATAAATATTGTGTTACAGTAATTTGTGGTTATTAGTTCCGTTACGTTGGAAAGATCAAATCGCTCCAGCATAATAGTCTAGTGATACAACAAAAAAATTGCTGGAGGCAATTATATGAACATTTATGTCGGTAATTTATCGTTTGACACCCAAGATTCAGATTTAAGAGCAGCTTTTGAGCCATTTGGCGAAATCACATCCTGTAATGTTATTCGCGATCGTATGACCAATCGCTCTCGCGGTTTTGGATTTGTTGAAATGCCCAACCAAGAAGAAGCTACGAAAGCTATTCAAGAACTAGATGGAAAAAATCTTCAAGGTCGAGAAATCCGTGCATCTGAAGCAAAGCCTCGTGAAAACAGAGATCGCGACAACCGCGGCGGTGGTTTCCGTGGTGGCAACCGCAACCGAACTTGGTAGTTAACTAAAACTACTACATTTTACTGAAACAAAAAACGGTAGGTTTTCAGCCTACCGTTTTTTTTTTTTTTCAAAAAAACATTCCATTTCCCTGTAATTTCTTTACAGAAGTGCAAACCATGATACGATTAAGAAAAGGTCTTTTACGAGTTCGCTTCTTCCTTTATTTGTATCACCTCAGAAAGGAGGAGTATCATGACATTTTTAATTGTCCATGGGTATTATCTTCAGGGAGCAGGAAGTAACTTTTTTTTTTTTTTTNNTCACACATGTAAAAGCCTTGTCGATCTGGGTCACGATGTAATACTAGTATGCCAAGAAACATCTGTGTGGGATTACGAGATTATATCCGAAGTATGGGACTATTCACCTGACCAAAATCAATTTGTTCTCACCTTAAAACGAGAGCAAAAANNACAAAGGTCGTTGTGTTCTGTATCGCCCGTTTATTGGGAAAAATCTCCCGGTTTTTACCTACGAGGATCATCAACCCTTTATTTCACGAGAATTGTGCTATATGTCTGATGAGGATATTGCCACGTATGTGAATTTCAATGTTAACGCTTTAGAGGAAATCTTTCAACATCATTCAATCGATGTTCTTTGGTCCCATCACTGCTTACTCCAGCCCTATATTGTATCAAATGTCACTACGATTCCAGAAACTTGTTATCGCATTGCAACCATTCATGGTAATGCAATTCATTGTATACAAAAGAAAAAAACACTAATTCGATACGTCATTGACGGTTTAAAGAATTTTCACCATATATGTTTTACTTCTCCAGAAATTCAAAAAGAATTCACAAGCTTATTTCATGAGATTGTTATACAAGACAATAATGAAGATATAACCCAATGGGAAAACCGAATGTCTATCATTTTCCCCGGTATTGATACCGATTTATTTCATCCAATAGAAAAAGAGACTTCTAAAACACGTGTTTTAGAAGAAGTATTGCAACTCACAAAATCTCAAACGCAAGTTGGACCGACGGTTTTGAATGAGGATCATTACTGGGATACTGATGTACTGGAAATATTTCGTTTGAGTACGATTAATACTCAAACCCATCCCATGATATTGTTTTTTGGAAGATATATCTGGACAAAAGGGATTCAAATGCTTGCTATTGCAATTCCTTTAATCTTACAGAAGCATCCCAATGCAAGATTTGTGTTTACTGGATACGGTCCTACCCAAACCTATGCTGAAACCTTAATATCCTATTTACACCACGGACGTCAAGAACTCTTTTTAGAGTCGATTCAAAACCCAGATCTCTGGGATGCACAAATTGAGCATTATACGACAACGTATCTACGTTCTTTTTTACATTGGATGGAAGATCCAGCATTTCGTGATCATTATTTTCACGCAGCAAAAAATGAAATTCAAAAAGCAGTGTATTTTACCGGATATTTGGACCAACCTATCGTCAGTAAATTGATTCGCTGTGCTGATATTTCTGTCTTCCCTTTTTTGATGCCAGAAAGTTTTGGTGGTGTTACACTTGAATCTTTAGGAAGCGGTGTTATTCCTTTGATCTCGGATCGTTGTGCATTTGTGGATTTTATGCCTTTGTATCAAGGATTGATCAAAGAATATCTTCCAAATTTTTCTTATCAACCCATATCCCTTGATGATGAATTCATTTTCTCACTTAGTAGAATGGTGGTTCATATGTTGGATCAACTTAGCACACTTACAACACCTGATAAACAAACTCTTCGAAATGATTTACACGAGAAAACAACAGAGTATTTTTCTTGGGAGAGCATGATCCTCAAATACATGAAATTGTTAGGTCTTTGAAGCAATACAAAACAAATAAAAAAAGCCTCCCTAGGGAGGCTTTTTTATTGGATACCAAACTAACAGAAGGTTAGTTGTTTTCTTTTTCTAGCTCGTACATATCGCGATCTTCATAGGATGTATGCAGGAGTTCATGAGAAAGGTGTGAGTTGGGCTTTTCAAAGAACTTTTCGTATATCTTTTTGATTTCTGGGTTGTCATGTGATTTGCGAATGGTTAAAGCTTCGTCTTGAGAATAGATCGCAGCAGCTCTTTTCTGGCAAACGTCTGGATCATTGCTGATGGGTTGTCCTCCGCCATTTAGACAGCCACCAGGACATGCCATAATCTCGATAAAGTGGTAGGGGCTGGTACCGTTGCTGACTTCTTCTAAAAGAACTCGTGCATTACCTAGTCCAGAAGCAATGGCTACTTTGGCAGTGATTTCTTTCCCATCAGCAGTTACCATGGGAATATCTGCTTTGCGGATACCTTGCATTCCTCGGACGATTTCTAATTCTACCTTAGGAAGTGCTTTACCGGTGACAACTTCGTATACAGTACGTAAGGCCGCTTCCATAACTCCACCTGTAGCTCCAAAGATGACAGCGGCACCAGTAGATTCACCTAATGGTGAGTCAAAATTTTCTTCAGGAAGATGTTGGAAATCAACACCAACTTCTTTCATCATGCGAGCAAGCTCACGGGTAGTAATGGCCGCATCAACATCTTGGAAATGATCTTCTTCTTTTAATACCAATTTTTCTTGCCAATAATCGAATGCATCATCGTGTTCTGGTCGTTGGCATTCATACTTTTTGGCTGTACAAGGCATTACAGAAACACAGATAACATCTCTTGGGTCAAGATTTTTCTCTTTTGCATAATATGTTTTGGTAACAGCACCAAACATTTGCTGCGGGGATTTACAGGAAGAAAGGTTGGGGAGGCATTTTGGGAAGAAATGTTCAATAAATTTAATCCAGCCGGGAGAACATGAGGTTATAAGAGGTAAATGGGCTTCTTCTCCACTTAACACTTTTGTCAATCGACCGATAAACTCTGTTCCTTCTTCTAAAATGGTTAGATCAGCAGCAAAGTTTGTATCAAATACTGCATCAAAACCCAAACGACGAATACCGGCAGCCATTTTTCCTGTGACTAAAGAACCAACAGGCATACCAAATTCTTCACCCAAAGCAACTCGGACGGCGGGGGCAGTTTGAATCACAACATGTTTTTTCGGATCTGCTATATAGTCCCATACACGTTCAACATCGCTTTTTTCAGTGAGTGCTCCAACAGGACATACTTTTATACATTGTCCGCAATTGGTGCAATAGGTTTCACCTAGTCCTTTATCCATAAAACAGCTAACTTTGCTATTGATTCCTCTACCAGCAATTTCTATTACATTAACAGATTGAACTAACTCGCATTCTTTTACGCAGCGACGACAAAGAATACACTTGTTTAAATCTCGGATTACGGATGGCGATGTTTCATCAAGAGGGAGATCCAACTCTTTGGTTGGTTCAAAAGGAGTGTCATCAATACCTAAATCGTAGGAGATTTTACGCAATTCACAGATTTCACTAGCAGCACAGTTGAGACAGTCTTTTGGATGGTTGGCTAAAATGAGCTCTAAAATTGTCTTTCGTGCTTGACGGACGCGAGGAGTGTTGGTTTGGATGTCCATTCCGTCGTAAACTTGTGTTATACAGGCACGTTGGAGTGTTCGAGATTTAGCAACCTCGACAACGCAAATCCCACAAGAACCTTCCTCGCAA
>NPID01000275.1_pt1 | contig 12885 bp, 13 predicted proteins | sample 8637491 | NCBI WGS metagenome assembly NPID01 (sample SAMN07420843, study PRJNA396082) | bioreactor metagenome | isolation source: sample BA6 brine-fed electro-methanogenic bioreactor BA | place: Japan: Kochi | collected 2016-06-14 | reverse complement strand
TGGTCATGGGTCTTGAAAAGGCCAGGAGCATTCTCCAAACAAGGCATGAGCTGGAGGGCTTTTTTATCTTTTCTGATGAATCGGGTAAGATGCAAACCTATGCCACTCCGGGCATGGAAGAACTACTGGAAGATTAATAAGGGATCGATTGAGGGGATTATTTGTTCTCGCAGGATGATCCTCCGTCGGATTTTCCGCAGGTGCAGCCAATGCGTTCGCCCGTATCCGGATCCACGCTGCTGCATTGTTTCTTGAATTCTCCACCTTTTTTCAGGAACATTTTTATGGCTATTCCGGCGATGGCCAGTGCCAGGAGAACGACGGTGATCAGTATTACTTTTAATTCAGGACTCATAGGTATTGAACTGCTTTTATAAGAGCAACAAAGATATGTAGATTTTGTTTGTAATTCGTTATAAATTATTACCTTCGCGCGCCTTCATCACTTCGGCCAAAACAATCCCGGTAGCAACGGAGGCATTCAGCGATTCCGCCTTGCCCAGCGAAGGGATCGCAATGCGATGCGTGGCAAAACGGAGAATATTCTTACCGATGCCCCTGCTTTCGTTTCCGATAAGGTAAATGCCATCTCCCGGTTTTTCTTTCCAGATATTTTTGCCTTCCAATACGGTGGCGTAAACCGGCAGGCTGGCTTCCGACAGATATTCCTCCAGGTCGGTATAGACCACTTTTACCCTGGCAATGGATCCCATGCTTGATTGCACCACTTTGGGATTATATACATCCACACAATCCCTGGAACAGATCAGCATATCCAGCCCGAACCAGTCGGCCGTACGGATGATGGTTCCCAGGTTGCCGGGATCGCGAATGCCATCCAGGCCAATGAGGATGCCTTCTTTCGCCTGCACGACTTCATTTACAGGGATTTGGCACAGGGCGAGTGCCATATTGGGGGTGCTGAGGTTGCTGATGCGGTCAAGTTCCTTCCCGCTGACCGGGATTGCCTTAGTGCCGTATTTGTCGCAGAGGATACGCTTCTCATCGATCCACTCCTGCAATGCATAAACCTCTCTCACCCGTATCCCTGAGGGAATGAGTTCCTCAACGATCTTTTTCCCTTCAGCAATGAATAAGCCATGCTCTTTCCTGAATTTGAGCTGTTTCAGGGACTGTAGGAATTTTATTTGGTTTTTGCTGATCAATCGTTAATTCCGGTTCTAAGTTTTGAGCCTTGAGTTTGGGACTTTGAATTTTGGAGTTTGATCTTTGATCTTTATCTAGTGTGTTTTGGTCATCGAAGAGGGGATTGCAAGGATGAAGTCTGCAATGCCTTCGTTTTCCTCATCAAGTTCATGGATATCAGCCTGCTCAACACTGCCGATAGTCAGGATATTCAATCCCGGGCGGTATTGCTTAAGGTACCACACAATGCCTTCGAAGTCGTTGCTGTGGTATGTGCCGTGATAATGGATGAAGGTTTTTCCTTCCTCCATCCCTTCCAGGATGAAATGCGCCATGGTAGCGTCTTTGATGGCCTGCGCTTTCGGGAAATTATCGGAAGCATGTCCGCCCATTCCACCGCCCATTTCCATCATGGCCTGGTAGCCCGGCAGGGCAGGGTCGTAAGGTACCGGCAGGGGGGCAATGAACATTTTGGCGTGACGGTCGAGGCTGTCGAGTCCTTCAAAACCTTCGCGGAAGACGATAGAGGCATAACGCCGGGGAATATTCGTGGCAACAAAGGGCACTTCCTTTTCGCGGGCAAATTCAACGAGTGCCTTATAGTCGGTTTCGTAATTGGGCCACAGACGTGCCTGCGACTCAAAGCTCCTGGTGGAAATCTCATTCTGCAGGTATTCATCGAGGATGAGCTGGCCGTCGCGTTCAAACATTTCGGCTCCCATCACGATCTTCCCTTCTTTCTCATCGAACAGATCGGCCGTTAGCTCGTATTGCAACCAGTGGCAGATAGGATTGTTATGAAGTTCTCCGAAAAGTACCACATCGGCTTCACTTGCCTGGCGAAGCAATTTCGCGTAGGTGGCTTTCTTCCCTTTCTGGTCAAAGATACGGTAAGCATCCTTGTCGGCCTTCATGGCCATCAGTACAAAAGCGATCAGCAGAAGGGGGATAAATCTTTTTTTCATCTTATTTATTCTTTTTAAGTTCTTCAACGTGAAACATGAGGGGCAACAGATTGTTCACTGAATCTACGGCAAGGATAGGTCCTTCCTGGCCTTTCATGATCACCCGCATATCCTGTTGCTGCTGGGTCTGGTATTCCGCCATGACCTGCCGGCATGCACCGCAGGGGGCTACTGCATCACGAATGCGAAAATTTTCGCCCCTGGCGCAGATGGCCAGGCTTTCGATCACGGCATCAGGATATTGCGACCGGGCATAAAACATCGCGACCCGTTCAGCACAGAGCCCCGAGGGATATGCCGCATTTTCCTGGTTATTTCCGGTAATGATCTTCCCGTTTGCCAGTCGCAGGGCTGCTCCTACCCGAAAATGCGAATATTCGGCATAGGCTTTTTCCATGGCTTTTTCAGCCTCCTGCATAAGATCACGGTCTTTGTCAGGAAGGGCTTCCATGGAGGGATACTCTTCCACCTTGATCTGGATGGTTTTCAAGTTCATCTTCATGTAGATCCTTATACACCGGAAAGCCTCAAACAGTTACATTAACCGTTCTTGTTATCAATGTCTTCTTTTTCGGCTTTATCTTCCTGGTAGCTGCCATCCAGCACGGATTGGTAGAGTTTCGGGTTTTCCAGGATCTCAATGGCACGTTCGATCTCGGGATCGGTGTTGAGTGAGGCCCTGATCTTGCCTTCCTGGTAAAAATAGCGTGTAACGATCTCCATTTTTAAAAGTTCGCTGATCTCCTCACGATATGTTTGCAGATCTTCCTCTTTGTTGTGCATCATGGCTTTCTTCAGCATACTGTACTGTTCTTCGATCGCATTGAAAGAGTTTTCACGCGTGGCGGATTCTTTGAGTTCTTCCAGTTTTTTCTCACTGGCAGTGACGTAGTCGTAATCTTTATCCGACAAAAAAGCCACAAAGTCATTATAGATCTCATCCGTAATGCGGAAATCTTCCGGTGGTCCGATCTCAGGATGTTCCCTGGCATATTTTGTTGCGAAATCAAAGATGAGGTACTTGGTGAATAGACTGGCAAGGATGGGACTGAATTTCTTCGGGGGCAAAACAATGTCGGGTTCAATGCCGCCGCCATCGTAAACGAGCCTTCCGTTCCTGGTCTTGAATTCGTTTACCAGCGAATCCGGGATCTTGGTGAAATAACCGTCTTCATCTTTCATGGAATAATCGATGGCCTGTATGCATCTGCCGGAGGGGATGTAATACTTGGCAACGGTCACCTTCATTTGTGAATTATAGCTGAGCGGGATCACATTTTGCACCAGGCCCTTGCCGAATGAACGCTGCCCGAGGATCACCCCGCGGTCCATATCCTGGATGGCCCCGGCCACGATCTCCGATGCGGATGCGCTGTGGGCATTGATCAGCACTACCAGGGGGATCTTTGTGTCAATACCCGTGAAACGGGTGTAATGGTCCTGGTTCTTATCTTTCAGCCTACCCTTGGTGCTCACTACGAGCTGCCCTTTGTCAACAAAAATATTGGTGATGTTCACGGCTTCCTGCAACAATCCTCCCCCGTTGTTCCTCAGGTCGAGGATCAGTCCTGAAGGTTTGGAATCTTTTTGCAGATCCACATAGGCATTTTTTACCTTATTGCCGGCTTGCTGGGTAAAGCCGGTAAGTTTTATGTACCCGATATCTTCATTAAGCATCCCATAATACGGGATATCCTTGATGGTGATATTTTCTCTTTTGACCTCGAACTCCAGGGGTTTATCTTCACCGTCGCGTTCAACGACCAGGGTGATGCTGGTTCCGGGTTGCCCTTTGAGGAATTTGCTCACTTCATCCGATGGCTTCCCGGTCATTTCTTCCCCGTTGATGCTCAGCAGGCGGTCACCGGCAATTAAACCGCTTTTTTGCGCCGGATACCCTTCATAAGGTTCCGAGATTACCACGTATTCGCCTTTTCGGTGGATGAGGGAGCCAATGCCGCCATATTGCCCGGTGGTCATCATGCGGTAATCCTCGATCTGCGATTCGGGGATGTAAACGGTATAGGGATCCAGAGTTTCCAGCATGGATTCAATGCCGGTCACCATCAGCTCTCCGGGGTTAAGCTCATCAACATAATTCTTGTTCAGTTCATTATACATGGAAATGAAGATCTCGAGGTTCTTGGAGATCTCGAAATTATTTTCATTTTGTGCCTTCAGGGAAGATGAAGAAAGCAGGATAATGAAGGCAAACAGGAATAAGAACAGCTTATTTATATGGGTCATGATGATGTCTTGTTTTGATGATTGTAAACTTCTAGTTCTGATATTAAACGCTCAAGCAGGGTGAATATTTTCTTATGGATGTCCGAATACTCTTCCGCCGATTTCCCGATATATACCAGCGAGAAATTGCATGCCATTCCTTTGGCATCCAGGAATTCATACAACAGGTGTTTTTCCCTGCGGTAAGCTTCCCGGCAAAGCCTTTTCAGATGGTTTCGCTCACTGGCTTTCCTGAAATTCCTTTTCGACACACTGATCAGCACCCTGGCCGGATACTTCCCTTTGTTTTCGGCGGGGAGCCAGTTTACTTTAAAAGGATATTGAAAAAATGAGTGGCCTGAAACAAACAATTGTTTGATCACCTTGCTGCTTTTCAAACGCTCCTCTTTTTTAAAGCTTTGCTTCATTTCATTGGATCGACACAAAAAAAGGGATAAAACCATTTACCCCTTTTGATTTGCCCTGTAATCAGTAGTTTATTTCTTTTTGTTCTGCTTTTGAATGTATTGTTCAATGGCCATGGTCATGGAAGGAGCGGTTTTGGTGGGGGCCGCAACTTCCAGTTTCAGGCCGGCTTCATCAATGGCTTTGGCTGTTGTAGGGCCAAAAGCAGCGATCAGGGTAGAGTTCTGCTTGAATTCCGGAAAGTTCTTGAACAGCGACTTCACCCCTGATGGGCTGAAGAAAATAAGCATATCGTAGCCGTTGATGTCCAGGTGCGAAAGATCACTGGCCAGGGTCTTGTAAAATACTGCCTTCTGATAGTCAATACCGGCTGTATCAAGTTGTTTGGTCATGCTGGCCTTGTGAATGTCGGAACAGGGCAGGATATACTTTTCGTCCTTATGTTTCCTGATGATCTCCATCAACTGCTCAAAACTTTGTTTTCCGTGGAAGATCTTCCGTTTCCGGTACTGAACATACTTTTGAAGGTAGAATGCAGTACTTTCAGAAATGCAGAAGTATTTCATGGTGTCGGGAACTTCCACCCTGAGGTCTTTTGCCAGGCGGAAATAATGATCCACAGCATTACGGCTGGTAAAGATCACTGCTGTAAAATCTAGCAGCTGAATACGGTTCTGCCGGAATTCTTTGGAACTTACACCTTCGATCTTGATGAATTTATTGAAATCAATGCTCAGATTGTGGTTCTTGGCAAGCTCCCCGTAAGGAGATTTTTCCAGATCTAGAGGCTCAGGTTGTGAGACCAGTATTTTTTTGATTTTCACTGTTGCACCGTTTAAATGAAACTTATGATTCCTTCACTTCCCAGTCCTATCTCTTTTATAGGATCATGTTTCGATTCAATATTTTAGCCAGAACGATCAATGGTAAAATTTCGAGGGTGCAAAGATACAAAAATAAATGAAATACAGAAAATTTTGACATTCCAAATCCGATCATGGCTATCCTGAAAATTCTGACGAGGTAAACTAAGAATAAGATAATCAGGGTGATATAAAAAAATATCTCTCGGTCTGCATAGGCCATGCAACTGAGCAGGGGCAGGAGGAGTATTCCGGCGAAAAGATTGTAGAGGTACATATTGGCCAGGATATCATTGGAGTGTTCGCGGGTATTGAACAGCAGAGAAAGCCCGTTGATGAAGATCACTTTCAGAAGCCAGAATGCTGCGAAAAAGGCCAGCAGTAAGATATATAACAATCCCCCGCGAGGGGATTCCGGAACGGAATAGAACAGGGGCAGCGACAGGTAAGCAAAAAGGGGCATCATGCTCAGGTAAACCAGGAAAAGCACCAGGCCGATGCGTTCGTTGAAGAGGTTGCCTTCCCGGATAAGCTGATTGGCATAATTCCTGGCAAAAATACCGCTGAAGATCATGTTCATCCTTCTTCTGAAAAAGATCCTGCTCCAGGCCAGAAGAACAAAGCCCAGGAAGAGAATGCCGAAGATCCAGTACGGGTGGCTTTGGCCGGCTTGTAAAAGGGGAGTGATCTCCGTGGAAAGTTCATTCCCGCTCAAAAGGGATGCCCATGCTGTGGTGTCAGGGTATTCCCCGAGACTGTCGCCTGCTATACTATCTGGAAGGGCTAAAATCATATTGATCACTCAAAAGCAAAATTAATCAATAAATGACATCCATGCACGCATGCTTTTTCTTATATTTGTGTGTGACAGGGAAATACTCTTGCATCAATCCTTAATCGTTTAATCCATTAGCCCGAGAAGCATGTACAATATCATTATCTTCGGCCCTCCCGGATCGGGAAAGGGCACACAAAGCGCCAAACTCGCAGAAAAGTATTCACTGACCCATATCTCCACCGGCGACATATTCCGGGCCGAGATCAAGGCCGGCTCCGAGCTGGGTTTACGGGTGAAAAGCATTATTGAAAAAGGAGAACTGGTATCGGATGAACTCCTGGTAGATCTGTTGAGGTCGGCCATGGACAAGCATCCCGGAACCGGTGGTTTCCTTTTCGATGGCTACCCCCGCACCATTCAGCAGGCACACGACCTGGAAAAACTCCTGGGCGAAAAGACTGCCTCAGTCAATATTGTGCTGGCACTCGATGTTGGGGATGATGAACTGATGGCGCGCTTGCTGAAAAGGGCAGAGATCGAAGGACGGAAAGACGATACTGCTGAAGTGATCTCCAACCGCCTGAATGTTTACCACAGCCAGACCAAACCCCTGATGGACCACTACGATGTGCAGGGTAAACTGGAAAGCGTGAATGGCATAGGATCTATCGATGAGATCTTCGGCCGCCTTTGTGAAAAGATCCGGAAATAGCCCGGGGACTGAAATGCTTCCGGGGCGGCGCACACAACAATCAGCACGTCCGCCTTTGAATTACTTCCCGAGTTCCTTTGAGACGCTAACGGTATTGTCTGAGTTATAGGTTACCTCAAAGCCCAGCTTCTTGAATACGGCTACCATGGCTTTGTTGTCCTTGGTGGTTTCGGCGAATACCCTTTTCATCTTCCATTTTTTGGCAATATCCTCGCAATAAGCCGTAAGGATGGTTCCCAGGTCACGTTTCTGGTATTCATCGGTGATCAGGATGGCATACTCCACGGTAGTGAGGTCGGGATCAGCGATCAGCCTTCCCACTCCGATGAGTTTCTTTTTGCCTTTTTCTTCCACTTCAGCCACGATACCAATTTCCCGGGCATAGTCGATATAGCAGAATTGTGTGGCCACTTCGTGTGAATCGTAATGGAAATTATACCGGAAGCGTGAATAAATGGATTCCTTGGAGCAGGATCCCAGCAATTCAAGCCAGAGGGGTTCATCCTCTGGTTTAATGGGGCGCATTTTAATGGCTGTTCCATCTTTTAGTTTTGTTTTCTTCACATACTTTTCCGGGTAGGGATGGAGCAGCAGGTGTGAGAATTCCGGCAGTTTCTTGCCAACAACCTCCTTGTCGAGGACAATACGGGCATCCAGGGCCACTGCTTCATGGGTGGTAACGAGCAGGGGATTGATGTCGAGCTCGGCGATCTCCGGGTAATCTGCTGCCAGGTACGACATACGGATCATGATCTCCACCAGCTTGTCGATGGCCTTGGGATCACTGCCACGGTAGCCTTTCAGCAGAGGATAGATCTTCAGGTTCTTGATCATCCGCATGGCCAGGGTTTCGTTCAGGGGCGGGAAGCCCAGGGAAGTATCCTGGAAGAGCTCCGCTGAGGTTCCACCCATTCCGATCATCAGGCAGGTGCCGAAAACGGGGTCTTTCTTGATCCCGAGGATGAGTTCCACAGCATCACGGGCATTGAACATGGGCTGCACGGTTACCCCTTCGATGGTGGCATCCGGCATTTTTTGCTTAATGCTTTCTGTCATGTTCTTGAAGGTCATCCAAACCGAGTTTTCATCTTTGATGTTCAGGGCAACACCGCCAACATCCGATTTATGGGTGATGTCGGGCGATTGTATCTTGATCACCACCGGGTAACCGATCTTGTTGGCAATATCGGCGGCCTGCAGGGCAGAGGATGCAAATTGGGGCTTGGTGGTATTGATCCCGTAGGCATCGATCAGGTGTTTTGACACATCCTCGGAAAGGATGGTTTCCTTATTGAAATGCTTCTCGGTGAATTCTTTCCTGAGTTTCTTCCTGTCGAGGCTGAACGAAACGGGAATATCGCGCGGGGTTTCAAACAGGATGTCGAGGTTTCTCGAATAATGGGCCAGGGTCATGAAGGCTTTAATGGCTTGTTCGGGAGTCTGATACACGGATATCTCCTTGTTCAGGAAGACCTGGATTCCTTCTTTCATGCTTTTCCCTCCCATCCATGCTGCCAGAATAGGTTTAGAATGATGTTCAGATATTTTGGCAATGGCTTCAGCTGTTTTGGTGGGCTCGGTCATGGCCTGGGGGGTAAGGATCACCAGTACGGCATCCACTTTTTCGTCTTTGAGAACGATCTCTGTGGCCTGTGCAAATCGCTCAGGAGTAGCGTCTCCGATTACGTCAACGGGGTTACCGTGCGACCAGAAAGGGGGTAGAACCTCATCCAGCTTTTTCATGGTATCATCGGAAAGCAGGGTCAGACCGCCGCCTTTGGAGATCAGCATGTCGGTGGCCATTACGCCCGGGCCGCCGGCATTGGTCACGATGGCCAGCTTGCGTCCTTTGGGAATGTTCCTTCTCGAGATCAGGTCGGTGAAATTGAAGATATCGCCGATATCATAAACGCGGGCGATCCCGGCGCGCTGGAATACGGCATCATAAATGCTGTCTTCGGAAGCCAGGGCCCCGGTATGCGAGGCCGCTGCTGCGGCTGATTCGGGATAGCGTCCGGCTTTGTATACGATAATGGGTTTCTTGCGTGCGAATGCACGGGCAGCGGTCATGAATTGTCTTGCGAATGTTATGCTTTCCACGTAAAGAACAATGGATTTTGTGTTGGGATCCTGTCCGAAGTAGTCGATCAGGTCGCCAAATCCAACATCCATGGTATTTCCGATGGATACAAAATAGGAAAACCCGATATTCTGTTCCACTGCCCAGTCGAGGGCGCTGGTACAAAGAGCTCCTGATTGGGAGATGAAGGCCACATTGCCTTTTTTCGGCATGGATGCAGCGAAGCTGACATTCATTTTGAAGCCGGGTACGATGATCCCGAGGCAGTTTGGCCCGATCACCCGCATGCCTTCGTATTTGGCCACTTCGGCTTTTACCTGCTCTTCAAGCTTGCGCCCTTCATCACCGGCTTCCTTGAAACCGGCGCTCATGATGATGATACCGAGCACACCGGCCTCTCCGCATTCGCGGACAAGACCCGGCACACGATGACCTGATGTGGCAATCACAGCAAGGTCAGGTGTTTTTGGAACGCTCTTTATGTCAGGATAACAGGTAATTCCCATTACGGCTTCATACTTGGGATTAATGGGATAAACCACCCCCTGGAAACCGCCTCCTACGAGGTTTTTAAGTGCGATCCCGGCTACGGAATCCGGATTGTTCGATACACCGATCAGGGCAATCCGTTTTGGCCTGAATATCTTGTCAAGTGTTTTGATTGGCATGGCGAATGATATTTAAAATTGTTTGAAACCCGTTTGCTTTTGTTGCTGCAAAGGTAGGAACAAAAAACTGTTTTGTGAAATAGTTAACAAAGAATTAAAGTAAGCAGCAACCAGCAGCCAGCAAGCAGAAAAAAAGCCGGCGCATTCTGGATGCACCGGCCTTGACATGGTCAATATGCGGTATTATGATTTTTTTGGAGCTTTGACCAGCAGTATGAGCACGGTTCCAAGAAGGCATGCAACCCCGGCAATAACGAAGGGTGTGAGCCATGCTGACGGGTCAGGTGCATCTTTGGCCGCATCCTTGAAGAATCCCGCGATCTGAGGTCCCAGTATACCGGCAATACCATAGGCAAAAAATATCAGGCCATAATTCCGGCCAACGGTTTTGTTTCCGAAAAGGTCGGCGGTCATAGCGGGGAACAATGCAAAGTTACCGCCAAAGTTGAAGCCTATGATCGCTGCAGCGATGATCAGTCCCCAGGTGGTTCCTCCGAGGTAGAAGAAAGCCAGCATAATGATCCCCTGCAACAGGGTCATCAGGATGATGGAAATTCTTCTTCCGATATAATCCGATACCATTCCCCAAACGATCCTTCCCAATCCGTTCAGGATTGCATAAACGGCCATGGCCGTGCCTGCCGTGGCACTGGCCCAGGCAAAGGTTTCCGCATAGCCTTCGGTGGTATTGTCGAGGGTGCCCAGTTTATTAAAGGTGAGGGCGTCGATACCAAAGAGCTTAATGCAGTAGATCACCATCAATCCCGCCAGGGCAGAGAATACAAAGGTGAAGAAAAGCATGTAGTACTGTGGTGTGCGGATCATTTCCTTCGAATCAAAATTCACCACGCCGCTTGCTTTGCTTGAATTGGCTTCCGGCGGGGTATAGCCTTTGGGCAACCAGCCTTCGGGGGGATCTTTCATCACCAGGCTTCCAATAACTACCATAACGGCAAAAATGATCCCGTAAAGAAGATATACGCTTCTTATCCCATCCAGCCCGGCGATCTGGATCGTTTCAAGGAGTCCTCCTCCCCAGGATCCGGCCCATTTTACCCAGATGGTCGCACCGAATCCGAATCCGGCAACCGCCAGTCCGGTAAGCATCCCTTTCTTATCGGGAAACCATTTTACGCCAACGGCAATGGGTACAACATAGGCCAAACCGATACCGGAACCTCCGATAACGCCGATAAAGATCAACTGGGAGATAAAATCCTTGCCAAAAAAACCGGCGAGGATGTATCCTGCTCCCAGCACAAGCCCACCGGCCATGGCCAGTTTCCGGGGTCCGATACTGTTTAGTTTTCTTCCTGCCCAGATCATCACCAGGGCAAAAAAGAACAAGCCAGCTGAGAACACCCATGCGGCTTCACCGGCAGAAAACTGATATGTTCCTTCTGCATCGGTGAGCCCTGGTGTAAACACCGACCAGGCGTAGATGGCGCCTAAGGCAAGTTGGATGAGAATAGCTCCAACGACCACAAGCCAGCGGTTCATTACTTTCTTTTCCATATTATTTGGTTTTAAGTTGTTAGAATTCAGTATTCAGAATTCAGTATTAAGTATTCAGAATCGGGTTCATTAATCCTGTTATCATTCATCTTTTGAATATATGCTTCCAGTATCTTACTAACCTCTTCAGCAAGAATAAATGCTTCTTCCGGAACAAGGTATTCAAGGTCTCTTGATAAGATTAAAAGATACCTGGTTTCCTCAAGTGAAGATTGTGCAATATTATAGAACCGAATTTTATCTTTGTGTCCGGTTCTTTTATATCCTTCTACAATATTCGTAGGGACAGAAGCAGCAGCTCTTCGCAACTGTGAAATAATGCCGTATTGCTCAGTCTTTGGAAAATCTTGTGTAATCTCATAAATCTTTAAGACCAGTTTGTGCGATTTTTCCCAAACAACAAGATTCCTGAAACTACCCCTTATCGTTGACATTATTCTGAATACTTAATACTGTATACTGAATTCTGAAATAGAAAAAAGCACCCCGGGACAAAATAGCCCGGAATGCTTATTAGAATTTCGAATTAACGTTTCACTTCAACCTTTGCACCGGCGATGATCTCTTCAACCACGCCCGGATCGAGCAGGGTGGAGGTGTCGCCCAGGTTGGTAGCGTCGCCTTCGCCGATCTTGCGGAGGATCCTTCTCATGATCTTCCCTGAACGGGTTTTGGGCAGACCGCTTACGATCTGGATCATATCCGGCTTGGCGATGGGCCCGATAAACTTGGTTACGGTATCGCGGATCTCTTTCTCGATGGTTTGTGCTTCATCTTCCGAAAGCTCATCGCAGATCACATAGGCATAGATACCTGCACCTTTGATGTCGTGCGGGTAACCGACCACGGCCGATTCAACTACCTTGGCGTGCTGGTTGATGGCATCTTCCACTTCTGCGGTACCGATGCGGTGACCGGAAACATTGATCACATCATCAACGCGGCCCATGATGCGGTAATAGCCTTCCTCGTCGCGTTTGGCACCATCTCCGGTGAAGTAGAGGTCTTTGTAGGTGGAGAAGTAGGTCAGACGGCAGCGTTCGTGATCACCGTAAGTTGACCTGAGCATTCCCGGCCAGGGGAATTTGATGCAGAGGTTTCCTTCCACTCCGTTTCCTTCCAGTTCTTTGCCTTCATTATCGACCAGGATTGGCTGAACACCCGGTAAAGGAAGTGTGGCAAAAGATGGTTTGGTGGGGGTGATACCGGCGAGAGGTGTGATCATGATACCACCGGTTTCGGTCTGCCACCAGGTATCCACGATGGGGCAATTGCCTTCACCCACTACATCGTGGTACCAGCGCCAGGCTTCTTCGTTGATGGGCTCGCCAACGGTTCCGAGAGTTTTCAGTGTACTGCGGTCGTACTTGGTAACGAACTCACTTCCCTGTGAGATGAGGGCACGGATAGCGGTAGGTGCTGTGTAGAACTGGTTCACCTTGTGCTTTTCGCAGACCTGCCAGAAGCGCGAGGCGTCCGGGTAGGTCGGCACGCCTTCGAACATCA
>NPID01004104.1_pt6 | contig 12886 bp, 11 predicted proteins | sample 8637491 | NCBI WGS metagenome assembly NPID01 (sample SAMN07420843, study PRJNA396082) | bioreactor metagenome | isolation source: sample BA6 brine-fed electro-methanogenic bioreactor BA | place: Japan: Kochi | collected 2016-06-14 | reverse complement strand
ACCGACAGCGCCGCCAATATCGAGCGCCTGGCGAAAATCATCAAGCAGCTTGACGTACCCAGCTCCCTGGAACTGCTCGAGGTCATCCGGCTCGAATTCGCCGGGGCCGAGGAAGTCGCCCAGATCGCCGGCCAGGTGATCAGCCAGTCGACCACCGCGCCGAGGCGCCGGCGCGGCGTGGCCAATGTCCAGGCCGCCGGGGAGAAGGAGGTCAGCAAGATCATCCCCTATCCGCGGACCAATGCCCTGGTGGTAATGGCCAATGCCGAGGACATGGAGACGATTAAAAACCTGGTGAAAAAGCTGGACCAGAAGCAGCCCCAGCAGCGCTCCCACATCAACGTCTATTATCTGGAGAACGCCGACGCCGAAACCCTGGCAAAAACCCTCAACGAAATCCTCACCGGCATCAAGACCCAGGCCCGGCCCACCCGCCAGGCCCAGGCCGCCCCGGTCGCACAGGCAGCAGCCCTGGTCAACGAGGCGGTGAGCATCACCGCCGACAAGCCGACCAATTCGCTGATCATCAACGCAACGCCTGAAGACTATGAGGTCCTGCGGGAAATCATCGCCCAGCTCGACATCAAGCGCAAACAGGTCTTTGTCGAGGCCCTGATTCTCGAGCTTTCCATGGACGCGACCAGGAGCCTCGGCGCCTCCCTGCAGGGGGCCGTCGGGATAGGCGACGAAAGCGTGGTGTTCGGCACCAGCAACCTCAACACCGGCCCCGTGGGCCTCGGCAGCCTGACTCCTGCGACCGGGACCCAGTTCCCCAGCCTGCTTACCCAAGCGGTCAACGGCCTCCTGCTCGGCGGCCTGTTCAGCCCGATCACGGTAACCGGTCCGGACGGCCAGGAAATCTCGGTACCGGCTCTTTCGGCCCTGATCGACCTGTCCAAGACCGACTCCGATGTCAACATCCTTTCGGCGCCGCGCCTGCTGACCTCGGACAACGAGGAGGCCGAAATCGTCGTCGGCTCCAACGTGCCGATCATCACCCAGCGGCTGACCGATACCGGCGGCAGTACCGGGCTGGCCCAAAGCGTTTCGGTCGAGCGCAAGGACGTGGCCCTGACCCTGCGCTTCACCCCCCAGATCACCTCCGGGGACCAGGTGCGGCTCAACGTCTACCAGGAGATCACCGAAATCGCCCAGTCGAGCGTCGGCAACATCAACGAAGTCGGGCCGACCTTCACCAAGCGCCTGCTGCAGAATACCGTGCTGGCCGAGGACGGCCGCACCGTCGTCCTCGGCGGGCTGATCAGCAACAACGTCAACGTCACCGTCAGCAAGGTGCCGCTGCTCGGCGACATCCCCCTGCTGGGCTGGCTGTTCCGCAGCGAACAGACCACCGACCGGAAAATCAATCTGCTGGTTTTCATCACTCCTTCGATCATCAACGACGCCAGTGACCTGGCCCGGGTCAGCAACCGCAACAAGACCATGATGAATCGTTTCCGGGCCGAGCAGATGCGCATGCCCGAACAGCCGGTCACGCTGGAAGAGGATCTCATGCAGATCTACCAAGAAAAACATCCAGGACGTCCGAAAGCCCCGGAGAACTGACCGCCGATGATGGAATGGAAACTCCTGGGCGAGATCCTGCAGCACCAGCACGGTATCGCCGAAGAGAAAATCGACGAGGCTCTCTTGGCCCAGCAGGAAGGCGGACGCCGGCTGGGCGAGATCTTGATCGGCATGAAGATCCTGACCCCCGAGCTGCTCGCCCGGGCGCTGGCCACCCAGCAGGGGCTCGACTATCTCGAGAAGGTAACCAGCGACGGTTCGACGGCCGAGCTGCTTGGTCGGGTCCCCATTTCGTTCGCCAAGGAATACCGGATTTTTCCGGTGGAGCACAAGGAGGGACGGCTGCGCGTGGCGGTGGCCGACCCCCTCGACACCCGCCCCTTGAACGATCTGGCCGCGCTGACCCGCCAGGCGGTCGACATCTGCGTCGCGACCCCGGAAGAAATTCTACGGGCGATCAACCGCAGCTACGAAGACCGGGCCGGCGAGGCCCAGGAATTGGTCGAGGACATCGAAGGCGATGCCGCCGCGGGACTGGCCCAGGGGCTCGAGCCGGCCGACCTGCTTGACGCCTCGGACGAAGCGCCGATCATCCGCTTCGTCAACAGCCTCATCACCCAGGGGTACAAGGAGCGGGCCAGCGACATTCACATCGAGCCTTTCGAAAACGCCCTGATCGTCCGCTACCGCATCGACGGGGTCCTTTACGAGGTCCTGCGCCCGCCCGCCAAGGCCCAGGCCAGCATCATCTCGCGCATCAAGATCATGGCCAACCTCAACATCGCCGAAAAGCGCCTCCCCCAGGACGGCCGCTTCCGGGTCCGGATCGCCGGCAAGGACATCGACGTGCGGGTCTCGACCCTGCCCACCGCCTTCGGCGAGCGGGTGGTCATGCGGCTGCTCGAGCAGAGCTCCAGCGTGCTGACCCTGGAGGATGTCGGCATGGAAGCCCGCCTGCTCAAGCAGGTCAGCCAGATGATCCAGAAAAGCCACGGCATCTTCCTGGTCACCGGGCCGACCGGCTCGGGCAAGACGACCACCCTCTACGCCGCGCTGACCCGGCTCAACAGCCGGGAGAAAAACATCATCACCGTCGAAGACCCCATCGAGTACCAGCTCTCCGGGGTCGGGCAGATCCAGGTCAACCCCAAGATCAACCTGACCTTCGCCGCCGGCCTGCGCTCCATTCTGCGCCAGGACCCGGACATCATCATGGTCGGCGAGATCCGCGACGGCGAAACCGCCGAAATAGCCGTCCAGTCGGCCCTCACCGGGCACATGGTCTTTTCCACCCTGCATACCAACGACGCCGCCGGCGCCCTGACCCGGCTGGTGGAGATGGGGATCGAGCCGTTTCTCGCCGCCTCCTCCATCGTCGGCATCCTGGCCCAGCGCCTGGTCCGGCGGATCTGCAGCAACTGCCGGGAAGAGTACCGGCCGAGCGCCGAAATGATCCGCGAGATGGGCCTGGAAAAAGCCGTCCCGCAGGATGCCGTCTTCTATCGCGGCGCCGGTTGCCCCCAGTGCATGGACATCGGTTACCGAGGCCGGACCGGCATCTACGAACTGCTGACGGTGGACGAGCAGGTTCGCGACCTGCTGCTGCAGAACAAGGATTCGGCCTCCATCAAAAACTCGGCCATGCGCCGCGGCATGCAGACTCTGAGGGATTCGGGACTGGCCCGGGCGCTGCAGGGCGAAACCACCATCGAAGAAGTCCTGCGGGTCACCCAGGAGGAGGTTTAGTGTCCCCTTTGCTTCCGACAGGAACCTGAGATGCCCCTGTTCGAATATACCGGCCTCAATGCCCAGGGCAAAAAAGTCTCGGGCGTCATCGAGGCGCCGGGCAAAAAGGCCGTGGCCCAGAAGCTGCGCGGCCAGGGGATCTTTCCCACCGACCTGCGGGAGGAGAGCGCCGCCCCGGCCCGCCGAAGCTTTTCCGGGGTCGGTTTCGGCAAAAAGATCCCGATCGTCGAACTGGCCGCCGCCACCCGGCAGCTGGCCACCCTGCTCGGGGCCGGCCTGCCCCTCGACGAGGCCCTAGGCACCGTGGCCGCCCAGCTCGAGCAGCCGACCCTCTCGCGCGCCCTCGGCCGGGTGCGCGAGGAGGTGGTCCAGGGCGAGGCGCTGCACGCGGCGCTGGCCGAACATCCGCGCATCTTCCCGGCCCTGTACGTCAACATGGTGCAGGTCGGCGAAAACAGCGGCACCCTCGATCAGGTTCTGCAGCGGCTGGCCGATTTTCTCGAAGACCAGGCCCGGATGAAATCGCGGGTGCGGGCGGCCATGGCCTACCCCCTGCTGATGGCCCTGATCGGCACCGGGGTGCTGTTCTTTCTGTTCGCCTTCGTGGTCCCCAAGGTGACCCGGATGCTCGAGGATCTGGGGCAGACGCTGCCCTGGCCGACCCGGATGCTGATCGAAACCAGCGACATCATGGGCCAGTGGTGGTGGCTGCTGGCGCTGTTGGTGGCGGCGGCGATCCTCGCCCTGCGCCACTACGGCCAATCGGCCGAAGGCCGCATGCGCTTCGACCGCCTGGCCCTGACCGCACCGCTGTTCGGCAAGCTCAACCTGCTGATCGCCACCGCCCGGCTGACCCGAACCCTGGGCACCCTGCTGCAAAGCGGCGTGCCGCTGCTCAAGGCGCTGGATATCGTGCAGAACCTCATGGAAAACCGGGTTCTGCGCCAGGCGATCGCGGACACCTCGGTGGCCGTCCGCGAAGGCGAAGGCCTTTCGGCGCCCCTGAAGCGCTCCGGGGTGTTCCCGCCGATGGTCGCCCAGATGGCGGCGGTCGGCGAACGCAGCGGCGAGCTGGAGGACATGCTGTTCCGGGTCTCCGACGCCTACGAGCACCAGGTGGACATGACCATCACCGGGATGCTCTCCCTGCTCGAGCCGGCAATGATTCTGGTCATGGGCGGCGCGGTCGGCTTCATCGTCATGGCCATTCTGCTGCCCATCTTTCAGGCCAGCCAGGGGATGGGGTAGAAGCGGTGAGCGGTGAGCGGTGAGCGGTAGTAAATGATATCCGTTGGATTCTTTAAATCATCAAGGAGCATTTTAATGTACGAACGGAAGCAATCGGTCCTGCATAACAACAGGGGGTTTACCCTGATCGAAATCATGGTGGTGGTGGTCATTCTCGGCATTCTCGCCGCCATCGTCGTTCCCCGGCTGCTGGAGCGGCCCGAAGAGGCCCGCCGGACCAAGGCCGCGGTCGACATCAAGGGCCTGGAGGAGGCCATCGGCCTGTTCAAGCTCGACAACGGCTTCTACCCCTCCACCGAACAGGGGCTGCAGGCGCTGGTGACCAAGCCGGAAACCGGCCGGATTCCGACCAAATACCACGAGGGCGGCTACCTGAAAAAGATCCCCCAGGATCCCTGGGGCAACGACTACGTCTACCTGTCGCCGGGCATCCACGGCGAATACGACATCATCGCCTACGGCTCCGACGGGGAACCGGGCGGCGAAGGCAACAACGCCGACGTCAGCAGCTGGGAGCTCGAGTAGGGGCCAGACCCGATGCCCTTCCCTGGCAAGATCCGCGAGGCCGGGTTCACCCTGGTCGAACTCGCCCTGGTGATTCTGCTGATCGGCCTGTTTGCCGGGCTGACCCTGCCGATGCTCACCGGCATCGGCGAAGACCGCCTCGGCGCCTCGGGCCGGCGGCTGGCCGGCACCGTCAAGTACCTGTTCAACGAGTCCGCCCTCTCCGGGCTGCAGTACCGGCTGGTCTACAACCTCGACCAGGGGTCCTACCGGGCCAAACGGCTCGAGCGGACCGGCGATTTGGTGGAGGTCGAAGGGGTCGGCAAGCACCAGAGCCTCAAGGACGGCATCCGCTTCAAGGATCTCGCTATTCCCGGGCGCGGCAAGTTCAGCTCCGGCGAGGTGACCACCGAAATCCATCCGGTCGGCTGGCTCGAGGAAACCATCATCCACCTGGTGGACAAGGGAGGCGAGAATCTGACCCTGCGCATCAACCCCTTTACCGGATCGACGGAAGTCTTTGAGGGGTATCGGGAGTTTGGAAACCCGTGACGGCTGAACCTAAAGGCTTCACCCTGCTCGAGGTGATGATCGCCCTGGCGATCATCAGCATCTCGCTGGTGACCCTGCTTTCGCTGGGCAACCGCTCCATCGGCGTCAACGCCCGGCTGCAGAAGATCACCCAGGCGACCCTGCTGGCCCAGGAAAAAATGACCCAGGTCGAAATCGATTTCGGCCGGCGGACCCTGCAGGTTCTCGACGAGGACGGAACCTACGAAGAACCGTTCGAGGAGTATCGCTGGCAGGTCGGTTTCGAGGACGGTCCCCTGCCGCTGGTCAGGCTGGTTCGGGTCAAAGTGCTGTGGGGCGATGAGGCGAAAAACGAGCTGGTTGAGCTCAACACCTTTCTTTTCTAATGCTGAGCTGCTGTGGTGCTGAAAAATTGATCGGACTCGGAAGGCGGCCGGGTCGGCCGGGTGGGTTCACCCTGGTCGAGGTGATGGTCGCGGTGACCATCATCGCCTTGCTGCTGACCACCATCTACGGCGTCTTCACCTCGGTGAGCGGCGCCAAGCAGCGCCTGGAGACCGACGGCGAGGGCTACCACCAGGCGCGGGTCCTCTTCGACCGGATCGGCCGGGAACTCCGCAGCGCCTATTTTTTGCTCGGCAATGACAAGACCCTTTTCAGCGGCGGGGAAAACAGTGTCGGCAACCCCTTTCTCGACCTGACCTCCACCGCGGCGACTCCCCAGGGAGGGGTCGGCAGCGGCCTGTCGGTGATCCGCTACGAGCTGGTCGACGACGAGGAGACCGAGGCGGAAACCGAGGCCGACCGCAAGGTGCTGATGCGCAGGGAGTATTCGCCCTTCGATCCCGATGGGGAGGAGCGGCCCGGCTACCGGCTGGCGACCAGCATCGAGGCGATGAGCCTGCGCTTCTACGACGGCACGGACTGGCGCGATGACTGGGACGCCCGAGCACTCAGGGGCCTGCCCCTGATGGTTGAGGTTTTTCTCAGCATCCGGGTCGCCGAGGAAGCGGTCCCTTTCCGGTCGGTCTTCGAAGTCACCAGGATCGAGCAGTGATGAAGACCCTGCGCCAGGAAAAAGGGATGGTCCTGCTGCTGGTTCTGGTGGTGGTGGCCCTGCTCGCCTCGCTGCTGACCGAATTCGCCTTTTCCACACTGGTGGACATGCGGCTCACCGAAACCTACCGCGACAGCACCAAAGCCTATTATCTGGCCAAGGGCGGCGTCCGGGTGGGGCGGATGGTGCTGCAGCAGGACAGCAACAGCTACGATGCCCGCAACGATCCCGAAGAGCTGTGGAGCCAGGGGCTGACCAACTTTCCCGTCGGAGACGGGGCGGTCACCATCACCATCGACGATCAGGACAGCAGGCTGGACATCAACCGGATTGTCATAGCCAACGGCCAAAATCCCGACCCGGATTTTCTCCCGCGTTTCGTGCACCTTTTCGAAGGGCTGGGAATGCCGACTACGGAGGCGGAGGATCTGGCCGCCGCACTGGTCGACTGGATCGATAAGGACGACATTCCGTTTCAAACCACGGGATTCGGGGCCGAGGACGCTTACTACCAGCGCTTGGAGAAGCCCTACCATGCCAAGAACGGAACCCTCGACAGCCTGGCGGAACTTGCCCTGGTTCGGGGCTTCACCCCGGAGGTCATCAAGCTGATTGCCCCGCACGTTACCCTGCACGGCAATACGACCGTCAACGTCAATACCGCAAGCCGGGAAGTGCTGACCGCGGTTGCCGAGTGGGGCGCTGCAGGCAGGCAGGACGCAGAAAGTGCTGCCGAGGCTATTCTGGCCTATCGTGAATCGGTTCCATTCAAAAACAGCCAGGAGATCAATGCCCTACCAGAAATGGTCAATCTCGGCTACGTCGGCAGTACGTTTTTTTCCGTCAAGAGCAACTTCTACCGGATCGAGTCCTGGGGCGGGGTCAACGACGGCGCTCGGCGGGTTGAAGCCGTAGTCCGAAAATCTGACGACAAACTTCTCTATTTCAAGGTGAATTAGCCCGACATGGCCAAGCGACTTATCGGAATCGACATCGACGGATCCCTGGTGCGCATCGCCGTCGCCAGCGAAGAAAAGGGGCAGATCACCCCGCTCTCGGTCGACCAGGCTCCCTTCGAGAATCCGGAGCAGATGCTGGCCGCGGTGCGCGAGGCGGTCGGCGGCGAGTTCAAGTTCGGCGACCGGCTGGCGGCGGCGCTGCCGGCCGGCGAGGGGTTCGTGCGCTGGCTGCAGTTCCCCTTCAGCGACGAGAAGAAGATCGAAGCGGCCCTCAACTTCGAGCTGTCGGCGCAACTGCCGGTGGCCCTGGAGGAGTTCACCACCACCTTCCAGAAGCCCCGTCCCTTGGAAGGCGGCGGCTTCCGGCTGGCCGCGGCCGCGGTGCGCACCGAGGTCATCGGTTCGTACCTCGAGCCGTTTGATCAGGCGGGGCTGCCCCTGAGCATCCTCGACCTGGTCCCCTTCGCCTACGCCGGCGGCCTGCGCGAAACCATCGCGGAAGGACTGCTGGCCGTCGTCACCGGCCGGGAAACCACCATTGCCCGAATCGAGTCGGGCCGGGTCATCGACTACCTGCTGCTGCCGGCGGCGGCCGCCCAAAACAGCCAGCAGCTGCAGGATCTGCTGCACCGCGAGAGCACCCTGCTGCAGAGAAAGGCCGGCCGCAAGGATCTGCCTCTGTTCCTGATGGGCAGTGGTGCAGAGCCGCAACTGGTCGAAGCGCTGCGCGGCGCGGGCCTTGATGCCAAGGTTCCCCGGCTGGAGACCGACGGCCGGGCGATGGCGGCGGCGGACCTGCCGGCGATGGCCCTGGCCCTGAGAGCCGGCGCCCCGGCCAAGGAGCGGGAGTTCAATCTGCGCCAGGGGCAATTCGCCCTGAAGAGTGAATGGGCCGCCCTTAAAAAGGGGCTGATCGCCGCGGGGGCGCTGGTGACCTTTTCGGTCCTGGCCCTGAGCGCCTCAGCCTATCTGAATTACGCCCACAAGGCCCAGCGGGCCGAGGCCCTGAGCAAGGAAATGACCCGCCTCTACCGGCAGACCTTTCCCGGCGCCAAGGTCATCGTCGATGTTCCGCTGCAGATGCGCAGCGGCATCGCCGAACTGGAAAAAAAGGGCCGGATCATCGGCGCCGCCGGCGGCAGCACGCCGCTCGAAGTCATCAACGAGATCTCCCGCCGGATTCCCGAGGAGGTGGTGGTGGACATCCGCGACCTGAGCCACACTCCCGACGCGGTGCGCCTCGAAGGATACACCTCATCCTTCGATGCCATCAACCGCATGGCCAAAAGCCTCCAGGAATCGGCCCGGTTCAAGGAGGCCCAGATCAGCGACGCCAAGATGAGCCTCGACGGCAGCCGGGTCGATTTCCGCATCAACCTCACTTTCAGCCAGGAGCAGCCAGACCGATGATTGCCCAACTGAGCCAGCGCGACCGCGTCGCCCTTTTCGTGGGCGGGACGGTGGTTCTGCTGACGCTGCTGTTTTTCGGCATCATTGCGCCCTACCAGGGTGCCATGGAGCAGCTTGACGGCAAGATCGCCGCCCGCAAGCGGCAGATCAAAGAGGTCCAGGCCCTGCGCCAGGACTACCTCCAGCTGCAGAGACGACTGAACGAGGCCCAAAAAAGGCTCGCCAAGGGGGAATCCTTCTCCCTGTTCTCCTTCGTCGAAAGCCTGGCCACCCGGGTGGCCAGCAAGGAGAACCTGGTCTACATGCGGCCGCAGCCGGTGACCGCCCAGGAGGACTTCCGCGAGGAATCGGTGGAAATCAAACTCGATAAAATCCGCCTGAATCAGCTGGTGCAGCTCCTCTACGAGATCGAATCGGCCGACGCCTTCCTCAGGGTCAAAAACCTGCGCGTCAAAACCCGCTTTGACGACCGCACCCAGCTCGACGCGGTGCTGACCATTTCATCCTACGGGAGGCGCGCATGAGACGTTTTCGCCTGCGCCGCGGCAAAACTTCCGAAACTCAGGCATCTGCCCGGCCGACCGGCAGCTGGATCCGGTTTTACGGCATGGCCGGCGCGCTGCTGCTGATCGGCCTGGTGGCCGGTTTCTACCTGTTTTTTCCGGCGGCGGCACTCAAGGACCGCATCGAATACGAAATCGCCGCCCAGACCCCGGCGGAGCTGGAAATGGGTGAACTCTCCCTGCTGTTTCCGCCGGCGTTGCGCGGCCGGCAGGTTGCGGTAAAAACCGGCGCGCCCCAGCCGCTCCAGCTCGAACTCGCCAGCCTCACCCTCAAGCCGTCCTGGTCGGCGCTCCTCGGGGGCCGGCCGGCCGTCGCCTTTTCCTCCGAACTCTACGGCGGCACCGCCGAAGGGACGCTGAGCCGCGACGGCTCGATCAATACCCGGGTCGAGCAGCTCGCCTTTGCCGTCCCGCTGGCCACCGGGTCGGCCCTCGCCGCCGCCGGCGTGGTCGGTGAAGGGCGTTTTTCCGGGGCCTGGCCGGTGGCCCCGGAGACCGAAACCAGCCTCTCGCTGAGCGTCGGTCAGGCCCGGATAACCGGCATGGAATCGGTCGGGGCGGCCAGGGACAGCCTGGCCCTGGGCACCATCATCCTGCAGGGGAGCGGACGGGGCAAATCCCTGAAAATCGATCGCCTCGAAACCGTGGGGGGCGATCTCAAGGCCACCGGCACCGGCACCCTGATCCTGGCCGAACCGCTCGATCGCAGTCGGATCAATCTCAGCCTGACCCTGCTTCCGGCGCCCAACCTCGACCCGGCCCTGGCCGAGCTCCTCGACCTGTTCGTCAAGCCGGGGCGGGATGGAACCTACCGCATTCGCCTCAGCGGCACCCTGGCCAGCCCGCGGATGCACTGAGAAAAACCTCGGCTGATCCTTTGCTGCTTCGCAATTTCCAAGGTGAGCCGAGGTGTTCGCCTTTCTTTCGGGCAACCCATGACCAGAGTTTTTTCCCTCCTGCTTGCGGCCCTGATCTACGCGCCGTGGTTTCCCGCCTCGTCCCCAGCTCTTGAGCTTGAGCCCTTCGCGACCAGCAATCAGGCCCCCCTGGTGCGGATCTACGGCCTGCCGACCGCGGCCCGGGCAACCCTCCTGGGAAAAGGCCGGGCCTCGGTCAGACTGACCGTGGAGGTTGCCAACAGTCTGACCCGCTCCCGCCGATCGGGGGAGGCCATCCTGCTTGACGGGGAAACCACGCGGGGGGCTCTCACCCTGCGCTATGGCCTCGGGCCGCGTGTCGAGGTGGGAATTGAGGTTCCCTATCTGAGCCACAGCGGCGGAGTCCTCGACCGGTTCATCGAAAACTGGCACGATGCTTTCGGCCTGCCCCAGGGCGGCCGGGACCGGGTTCCCCGCAACCGCCTGGCCTTCATCTACATTCGGGACTCGGAGGTCGCGGTGGATCTGGAAAAAGACGCCAGCGGCTTCGGCGATCTGCGTCTGCTGACGGCCCTGCAGCTATGGGGCGAAACCTCCGGATCGTCTTCCGCGGCTCTGCACCTGAGCCTCAAGCTGCCTACCGGCGACAGCGAGCGTCTGCTGGGCAGCGGCAGCACCGATCTGGCCCTGTCGCTGGCAGGAGCCCGGAACTGGCCCCTGGAGCTGGGCCGTCTGAGCGTGTTCGGCAGCGCCGGCCTGCTTCTGATGGGCGACTCGGAGGTGCTTGAAGAACAGCAGCGCCCTGCGGTCGGCTTCGGCAGCCTCGGCGCCGGCTGGGCGCCACGGGAGCGGTTTGGCCTGAAGCTGCAGCTCAACGGCCACTCCTCGTTCTACCGCGACAGCAACCTCAACGAGATCGATTCCGGTTCGGTGCAGCTGACCGTCGGCGCCTCGCTCGGCCTGACCCCGGCCACGGTTCTGGACCTGGCCGTGACCGAGGATATTCTGGTGGACACCGCCCCCGATGTCGTCGTTCATTTCTCCCTGAAACACACCTTCTGAGCGCTTTGCCCGGCGGCCCCGCCGGCGGTTGACAACCCCATGGGCAATGATTAGCTTGTGCCGAGGACCCATCCATCAAGGAGCGATTCACCAATGAGCAAAGAGACCGAAGCGAACAACGGCCGGGAGTCTGCCGAGGCGAGCGCGACCGAGCCCAGCTCTGACAGCCTGGTTCTAGCCACCGAAATCCTCCCCGCCGGCCTGCCGATTGTTCCCCTGCGGCCGCGCCCGGCCTTCCCCGGGCTGCTGATCCCCCTGGCCGTTTCCGGCGCCGACAAAGTCGCCGCCGTCAAAAAGGCACTGCAGACCCCGGCCCAGGCCCTCGGGCTGGTGCTGGCCAGGGACCTCGAAGCGGAGGACGGGCCCGAAAACCTCCACCGGGTGGGGGTAGCCGGAAAAATCATCAAGGTGATCCAGGAAGATGAAGAAAACATCCAGTTCATCATCAATTGCCTGGAACGCTTTTCCATCGAAGAGTTGAAAGAAACCGGCGAAGGTCTCTACGGCTGGATAAGATATCATTACGCCGCCGAGCTCTCGGTGAACCCGGAACTCAAGGCCTACTCCATGGCCATCATCTCCACCCTCAAGGAACTGATCCAGATCAATCCCCTCTTTTCCGAGGAGATCAAGCTGTTTCTCAACCGCTCCAGCATGGACGACCCGGGGCGCCTGGCCGATTTCGCCGCCAACCTGACCACCGCCGACGGCCAGGAGCTGCAGAAGATCCTCGAGACCTTCGACGTGCGCAAGCGGATCGACAAGGTCCTGGTGCTGTTGAAGAAGGAGCTTGAGGTGTCCCGCCTGCAGGGCAAGATCTCCAGGCAGATCGAGGAGAAGGTCTCCGCCCACCAGCGCGAGTTTTTCCTGAAGGAGCAGCTCAAGGCGATCAAAAAAGAACTCGGCCTGGAAAAGGAGGGCAAAACCGCCGAGGTCGAAAAATTCGAACAGCGCCTCAGGGGCCTGACCCTCAACCCCGAGGCGCAGAAGGCGGTGGATGAGGAGTTGGACAAGATCAGGCTGCTCGAGCCCTCCAGTCCCGAATACAACGTCTCGCGCAGCTACCTCGACTGGCTGACCGTCCTGCCCTGGGGCCGGTTCAGCCGCGACTCCTACAACCTGGCGAAGGCGCGGCGGGTGCTGGACCGCGACCACTACGGGCTGGAGGACGTCAAGGAGCGGATCCTCGAATTCATTGCCGTGGGCAAGATGAAGGGCGACATTTCGGGCTCGATCCTCTGCCTGGTGGGGCCACCCGGGGTGGGCAAGACCTCCATCGGCAAGAGCATCGCCAGCGCCCTGGGTCGCAAGTTCTACCGCTTCTCCCTGGGTGGCATGCGCGACGAGGCCGAGATCAAGGGGCACCGGCGCACCTATATCGGCGCCATGCCCGGCAAGTTC
>NPID01008524.1_pt1 | contig 12917 bp, 16 predicted proteins | sample 8637491 | NCBI WGS metagenome assembly NPID01 (sample SAMN07420843, study PRJNA396082) | bioreactor metagenome | isolation source: sample BA6 brine-fed electro-methanogenic bioreactor BA | place: Japan: Kochi | collected 2016-06-14 | reverse complement strand
ACTTGATCTAGAATTCCATCAAAATCTGAGCTGCTGCTTAATTCATCAAGCAATTCTTCCCCCATCTGTTCAAGTTTTTTTCTTTCCATTTCTTGAAGCTGAAGATCGGACATAATTTCGGGGCTGACTTTAGTCATTCCACCGCCGTCAATAACGGTTGGTCCTCTTCCGGTTCCAAATCCTACCGGATCTTTAAAATAACCGGCTACTGCTTCTTTTACTTGTTCACTTTGTCCTAAAATCCAAAGCACAATAAAAAGAGCCATCATTGCAGTTACAAAATCTGCATAAGCAACTTTCCAAGCGCCGCCATGATGCCCTTCCCCTTTTCTTTTCCCTTTTTTAATTATTATCGGGGTATTTTCGCCGGAATCAGCCATTTACTCTTTTCCTCTTAAGAAGTTTTCCAGTTCAGAGAAAGTCGGTCTAGCATCTGAATAAATTGTTCTTCTTGCAATTTCAACAGCTACAATTGGAGGATTTCCTTTTGCATAAGCAACAACTGCAGCTTTAATTGTTTCCAAATATCTTACATTACCTTCAATCTGATGTTCAATATTTGTAGCCAAAGGATTTACAAATCCATAAGATAAAAGTACGCCTAAAAATGTTCCAACTAAAGCTGCGGCAACGTGCTTTCCAACAGCTTCGGCGCCGTCATTAATGCTTCCCATTGTTACAATTATTCCAAGCACCGCAGCAACAATTCCCAATCCGGGTAATGCATCTCCCGTTTTAGCAATTAAATGAGGAATTGGTTTCTGTTCCATTTCGTAAGTTTCAATTTCTGTATCCATTAAAGACTCAACTTCATGCGGAGGAACACCGCCGGAAAGCATTACTTTTAATGTGTCGCATAAGAAAGTCAGTGCAACTTCATTCTTTATGAATTTTTCATTTCTGGAAAGTACATCACTTTCCTTCGGATTTTCAATATGTTTTTCAATTGCTAAAAGTCCGTCTCTTTGCGCAACCAGAAATAATTCATAAAAAGATTTTAATAAATCCATATAATCTTTTTTGGAAACATGATTTCCTTTAATTGCTTTTGGTATTGCAGCAATTATCTGTTTGATTGTTTCCAGGGGTGCAGAGATTAAAAGACTTCCTATTGCCGCACCTCCAATTGTTACAAATTCAGAAATTTGCAGAAGTACAATTAAATTTCCGCCGGCCATTAAAAAGCCGACTATAACACCAACCGTTACAACAATAGCACCAATAATTATGAACATAGCATTTTACTTTATGTGTTTATTAATCTTTTTATTTGATCGACTGTTAAAAATATTTGATTACATTTAATTTCGGCAAAGAGCCAGTCGCTTGGATTATTATATTCTTTTTCCAAAATCAACGAACTCAGTTCGGTTAATTCGGGATACCCGATTGTACCACCCGCTCCTTTAATTTCATGAACTGCCATTCTCAGCATATTTTCGTTTTTTTCTCTTAATGCTGATTTAATCATTTCTTTTTTCATCTGAAATGATTCGATAAAAAATTCGGCTAATTTATTTTTTATTTCGGATTTATCAATACTTGAAAAAGAGGATGAATTAATTGAAGAAAAATTATTTCCGCCAAGTAATTCATTCACATTTCTTTTTAATTCCTCGTCGTCAATCGGTTTGGAAATCACTTTATCTGCTCCCGCTTCCAAAGCAGCTAAAACATTGCTTCTTGCGGTATTTGCGCTGATAACCAAAACCGGAATATTTCTAATATCTTTTAGTACTTTTTTTACTTGAAGCATTTTAATTCCGTCAAAATTCGGCATCATTAAATCGAGAATGATTAAATCGGGTTTAACCTCTGCCGTTTTCTGGATTCCGTCTAAACCGTCGGAACTGGTAATAACATTAAAATCAAAATCTTCAAAAAAAGTTTTTAATGAATTAAGAATAACATCCGAGTCGTCAACAATAAGTATTTTAGTTTTGCCCGGCATTATTTCTTTTTATTCAGCTTATTAATTGAGAGATTTTTTAATTCATCAGGAGAAATATTAGAGCTCTGTTTAGAAGCTTCTACAGTATGAGTTTTAACAGTTTCATAAATTTCTTCTCTTAAAATTTTCATATCTGCCGGCGCTTCAATTCCAATTTTCACTTGATTATCACTTGTACTTAGCACACTGATAATAATATTAGCTCCGATTCTAATTTTCTCGCCTTGTTTTCTGGTTAATACAAGCATAATATTTTTTCTTATTTAGTTTTCGGTAAATAGTTTATAATCCACTTGATAATTCTCTTTATCTATAATCTTTTGCTCACCTGTATTATTTTTTTGGTTAATATAAACTGGAGCCTTAAGATTAATAGAAATATTTAGAGGATCTTTATCAAGTTTTACAATTCCGAAAGGTTCACTTTCGTTGTAATCAGGATAATTTTCCTCAATCATTTTAACCGGAAATATAGGAAAAACCAGTTCCGGTTCATCAATTGAAGTTAACCAGAAAAATAGGTCATTGTCTTTTGTTATCAAAACAAATTTTTTGAATTCTTCAAACCCGAGTAATCCATCAGCAAAGTGTAATATGATTTTCTCGTCGAATTCAAATTCACCAAATTGTTGATTTTGTAGTTTCATAATGCCTGTATTATTGTTGTTGTTTTAAAATTACTATATCTACTCTTCTATTTTTTGCTCTGCCATATTCAGTAAGATTTGATTCTATCGGTTGATACTCTGCATATCCAACAATGGCAACTTTATCAGGATTCAAATTTTCACTATCTATCAAATAGTATGCTGTATTTAGTGCACGTGTAACGGAAAGATGCCAGTTGGAAGGATACTGTGCGGTTTTAATAGGAATATTGTCAGTATGACCTTCAACCCTTATATCATTCGGCAAATTTTTTATTATAGCGGCAAGCTTGCTAAGTATTTCTTTTGATCCGCTATTTAGTTCCGCACTTCCGGATGGAAAAAGAATATCATCTAAAATATGCAGTGTTAAACCCCTTTCATTTCTTTCAACCGAAATAGAGTTCCCGTAATTGTGTTTTTCAATAATTGAATTCAACTCGTTCTTAAGTTCATCAATGGGTTCAACGGAGATTTTATTACCCGTAGTTTCACTGTTGATAACATTAGCGCCGCCGAAAATATGTCCCATTGAACTCATCATTTTTTCATACTTCTGTATATCGATGTTGGAAATTGCATAGAGAATAATAAACAGTCCTAACAGCAACGTAATTAAATCAGCATACGTAATTAGGTACCTGTCTTTATTTGAATCATCTGCAAAAAGATTTTCCTCTACGTCTGGAACTCTAACAATTCTTTTTGTTCTTTTCCCGGCAGCATTCCTATTAACCTTGCTTTTAGAATCGAAGGAATCTCTCCGTTTAACAGTGCTAAAGCTCCCTCCAGGGAAATCTCCATCATATGTTTTTCTTCCAAGTGGCATTCTTTTAGTCTATCTCCGATAGGCAGCCAAATAAGGTTTGCACTTAAAACACCCCATAGGGTTGCTATAAAAGCAGTTGCTATATTTCTAATTAACAGATCGGGGTCAGAACCTGCGTTGGCAAGAGTCATTATAAGAGCCATCACGGTTCCTAAAATTCCCATGGTTGGTGCATAACCGCCCATCTTATTGAAAATATTTATATTTGCAAAATGTCTTTCCTGCATCAGTTTTATTTCAAGTTTGGCAATATCTTCCAGCATTACGGATTCGGTTCCGTCGATACCGAATCTTACTAATTTTTTTGCGAATGGATATTTTAATCCTTCTAATTGGTTCTCAACTGAAAGCAAACCGTCTTTTCTCGCTTTCAAAGAAATGTTGAAGTAAGCATCGATTAAACCTTTGAGATCATATTTTTGCGGGAAGTAAGCAACTTTAATTAACTGAAATATCGATGCAAACTTTTCCATTCCAAATCCAATTATTGTTGCGGCAAAAGTTCCGCCGAAAACAATTAACAAAGGGGCAATTAAAAACAATGCGTTTAACGAACCACCTTCGAGCAAAAATGCTCCGAAGATCGAAACTGTTCCTAAAAATAATCCTATAATTCCGCTTCGCATTTTCATTAAATGAAATCCAGTAACGATTTTGGTAAAATCATAGCAGACATTTTATAAGATACTTGCAATAAGTATTCGTAGTTCTGCATATCGATAATTGCTTTTGCCATATCTAAATCTTTTTCTGATGAAAGCATGCTTTCAATTTCAACTCGTTGCGATTCTAATAGTGATTTTGTGTTTTCCAAAGTATTGTAAATTGAGCCTGCATCAGACATTTTATTAAGCAGCCTGCTGTGGAAATCTTTTATTGAATTCACATCTTCAGCATTAGGCTCTAACCCGTTTCTCAGTTGATCGCGGACTTTTATTATAGTATTGAAAATATTCATCTCTTGATTTGCCGAAAGAGAAAGGGAAGAAGGAGTAGAGTCAATTTTTAATGAGTTAAAATCCAAGTAGAAATTGATTTTATGGGCTGAGCTTGAAATCTCAATACCTGTTTGTTGTTTACCCTCAACTGAAAGTACGTTGCCTGTATAAGAATCGAATTTAAGATTGACCGAATCTGTTTTAACTGTGGTACCGCCGCCGTCAACAATGTTATAAGTTAATTTGTATTCGTCATCTGTTATTTTTTCATAAGATAAGTTTAAGTCGAATTTGTTTCCGTAAGCATCCGATATTTGAGTGCTTACGTTTTGAACATCACCTATGGCAGCGTTTATATCGAAAGCGCCGCTTTGTTTTATTATTGTTCCGAAGAGTTCCGAGCCGGTTATGTTTACTTTTTGATTAACGCCGTTGCCGATATTTACTTTTGATATTCCGCTCAAGTTATCACTATTGTTTATTACAGCGGACCTGTCGCTTGTTAATGAAAAAGGTTTAGTAGAAAAAGAAGTGCCGCCGAATAAATACTTGCCGTCATATGAACTATTGGCTGCTGTTAGAATATTGTCTAAAACTTTATCAAGTTGATCGGCATACGAAGCGAGGTTATCTGAATTTATTGCATTGTTTGCTTCAGTTAAAGTAACAAGCAAACTTGAAATTTCTCCTTCAATTGATTCCATACTTCTTATAGTTTCATTCACAAATCCGAAACTGTTCTGAATATTGTTTATATGCAGATCTGTTGAAGAAATTTTGCTGCTTAACCGGAGAATTTTTGATGTACCGATAGGGGAATCAGACGGCTTTAAAATATTTGATTGATTTGCAATTTTTTGACTCAACGAATCCATTTTACTTTTTGTAGATGAAATATTGTTGAGATACGAATTGTTCATTAATAAATCGGATACTCTCATAACTATACCATATTAATTATTGTTTCTAACATTTCATCGGCAACACTTATTAATTTTGCCGAAGCATCATATGATCTTTGAAACTTTATAACGTTAGCCATCTCTTCGTCTATTGATACACCGGAATATGATGCTTTCTGTAGCTCCAATTGCTCTAATACAAGTTTATCGGTTGCAGCCATATTATCTGCGGATTGTTTGTGGTTACCAATTCCGCTAATTAAAGTTGAATAAGCTTCGGAGATAGAAAGATTATTAATTATTTTTTTGTTGGATACTTCATAAATAGATAGTGCTAAGTCTCCGTTCCCCGAGTTACCATCGCTTGATACCGAAATTTTATACGGATCATTTAATATTGTTGAGTTTACAATTAATCTTCCTTCTTGGCTTACGTCAAAAAAGTTAATTCCTGTAAGCGGTGGTTCATCTATACTATAACCATTTGAATGAATTTGGTTGACTTCATCTCGTATAGCATTAACTATATGGTTCAACTGATCTTGGTAATCTGTAATTTTATTAGAGTAAACATCTTTCAGCGCATACATTTCACCACCTGTTAAAGCTGCTAAGTTCAAACTGTCCTTAGATCTTAGAAATAATTCGCCTTCTTTTTCAAATGCTTCGAACTCAACCGAACTAGTTCCATCTGCTGCAAATACTCCACCGATTGAAACTGTGGCTATATTGTTATTATCATAGGAGACATTAATGTTAGTAAGTTTGCTCAGTTCATTTATTAATTTATCTCGCTCATCTAAAAGATCGTTCGGTGAAACACCGCTGCTGCTTGCTTCAAAAATTTTCGTATTTAAATTTCGTATTTGGTCTAAGTAGTCGTTTATTTTGGTAATTGTACTTTTGAATTCCGCTACAATATCGGATTTAATGATATCGAAACTTTCATTTATGTTATCAACTTTTGCACCCAACTTTTGAGCAGAGTAAATCACATTATTTCTGAGAGGAATAGAGTTGGGTGATGCCGATAACTGGCTCCACGAGTTCATAAATTCGTCTATTAAAGCACCCATTCCTAAATCGGAGGGCTCTGAAAAAACGTTTTCTACTTGTCCGAGCAAATAAGAAGATTTCTCATTAAAACTGTACTTTGGATTGTTGTTCAATATTTGCGATTCGGTTAATTGATTTCTGACTCTTCCGATATTTTCTAACCTCACACCGGACCCCCAAATCATACCGGCATTAATCTCAGGAATTTCCGTTGCAAAATTTACCCTTTGTCTTGAGTAATTCGGATTAGATGCATTTGCAATATTATGCGAAGTAACATCGAGTGCACGTTGGTATGTGCCCAAGCTTCTTTGAGCTATATCAAATATTCTGCTGAGAGCCATTTTACATTCTTCTATTAATTAATGAACTATTAGCCGAACCTCTTACAGATTGAATAATTCCTTTAATAAAAACGCGGGATGCTTCAATCAACATTTTGTTTTGCTCATTTATTTTTTGTAGTTCTTTACTCTTCTCATTTATATTTTGTAATAAACTTTTTAATCTGTTCAGATCATCTAAACTTATGTTTTTTGATACATACTCAAGTATATCGGTTAAGCTGTTTGTATCTTCATCAATGTTGAATTCAATCTTAATTGAATTGGTAAGCGATTTTTGATGCTTCGATAAATGAGAAAGAGTATTGAGTAGTTGCTGTTCTTTTTCAATCAAGTTATTTAATTCTTCATGATTTCTTTGAATAAGAACAGTTTGTTTGGTTTTTGTAATCTCCAATAATTTTTCTATTGCCGAATCAATAGATGCAACATTATTTTTTAATTCTTTTGTGTCCATTTTTTATCCGTTCAAATAATTGTAATAGCCAAGAACTCTGGATACATATTTTTTAGTCTCCTCAAAAGGCGGAATACCATTGTGTTTTTCAACATTTGCCGGCCCGGCATTATAAGCAGCTAATGAAAGTTCTATGTTCCCGTTATACTTTTTTAGTAACCGGTGAAAATATTTTGTACCTCCGTAAATATTTTCGGCTGGGTTAAAACTGTTTTTTACACCCATATCTTTAGCGGTAATATCCATTAATTGCATAAGCCCTTTTGCATTAGCTTTTGATACAGCATTAGGCTGTCCGGCAGATTCAGCAAGGATAATTGATCTTATTAAATTTTTATCGATATTGAACATTTTTGAATAGTTCTCTATTACACCATCGAATTTTTTCAGCCGATTTAAAGAGCTTTCAGACGGTTTTATTGTTTTTACATCAATTTCCGGACTATTATTTACTTCTTTATTGGTGCTTCCCGGACTACCCGGGTTTAAATTATACTTGTTTCTTGGACTTTTTAATGCTTCATTCAGTAGATCGTCGCTCCAATTTTCACCTGTCACTTTTTGATAGATCTGTTCTGCAAGACCAAGTTTACTTCCGTGCGATATCTTAGAAGCCAGCTCCATCGTGAAAATTGAATCGAAATAATCTCCACCGTAACTGTCTTCACCAAAAAATCCGTTTACCGATGAGGTCATGCTTTTCAACATCAAGCCGGTTAGCATACTTTCAAAATCTTTTGAAGCACCGGCAATTTTCTGTTTTTCACTTTTCGAATATCCCTTGGAAGTGTTTACCTCGGGAGTATTCTTAAAGTGTTTTAACTCATTCGTTATTTTTAGTTGAACTTCAGACATTTTTTCCTATTACATTATTACTAATTCAGCAGTTAGAGCGCCGGATTCTTTCAGCGCTTGGAAAATTGCAATAATATCTTTTGGTGAAACTTTAAGTCTGTTTAGTGCTGCTGCAACTTCCTGAACATTTGAAGCGGCATCTAATGCCACGACATTGGTGGTATCCTGTTGAGCGTAAGGCACCATATTATTGAAGAAAATAGATTCACCACCGGAAAATGCTCCCGGTTGAGAAACAACAGGATAAGATCTGATTGCTATGTTAAGTCCCCCGTGAGAAATTGTAACAGGCTGAATTTTCACACTACTGCCAGCTACTACAGTTCCTGTTCTTTCATTTAGAACAACTTTTGCGGTGTAGTCTGTAGTAACTTCAATGGATTCCAACTCAGCAAGAAAATCAACCAACTGCTGTTGTCTATCCTGTGGTACTTGGACTGTAATTTCGGAAGGATCAACGGCAAGGGCTATATCTTGAGAGAAAAATGTGTTGATAGAATTTGATACGTTACTTGCAGTCGTAAGGTCTGGATTTCTTAAATAAATTTTCAATTGATTTGTATTAAAACTACCGCTTGGGAGAGGTTGTTGAAGAATCCCGCCCAGTGGAACTCTACCTGTTAAAACATGATTTCTACCAATCCTATTTCCAGTGGGGGAGTCAAAATCATAACCACCTACCGATATTGGCCCTTGTGCCATTGCGTAAACGGTCCCATCTATGCCGGAAAGGGGAGTCATTAATAATGTTCCGCCTTGTAAACTGCGAGCATCTCCGAGTGACGATACATTGACATCGAACTTGGAACCTGGTTTTAAAAAATTTGAAATAGTGGCGGTTACCATTACTGCGGCTACATTACGTGTTTTAATTTGATCTTGAGGTACTGTTATACCAAATCTCTTAAGCATACTGCTGATTGATTGAATTGTAAATGAAGTTCTATGACTATCCCCGGTACCGCCAAGCCCTACGACAATAGCATACCCGATTACTTGCGTTGAGTTTTCTCCGTTTACATAAGCGATGTCTTTTATCCTTTGAGAAAACAAAATGCCTGATAAAAGCATTAGCAGTGTAATATATTTTGATATAGTTTTCATAATGCACCTAAAATAACCAATGAAATAATTTTGTTAACCAACCCGGGCTTTGCATTCTATCAATCATTCCGCTTCCTTCAATTACAATTTCCGCATCTGAGATATTGTAAGATTTTATGGTATTGTCGGCTGCAATATCTGCAACACGAACAACTCCGCTGATAAAAACTTTTTGTTCTTCACCGTTAATTGAAATCAGTCTGCTGCCTGTTATAAACAAGTTGCCGTTTTCAAGTACTGAATCGATTGTAGCGGTAATCCTGGTTTTTACCATCCCGCTTGATTTGGTAGCACCTTGCCCGGAAAAATCATTGTTGCTTCCGATATCTAGCGAAGTACTCGGAAACATATCTTCACCGTCTAAAGTACCGTTTGCTCCAAATCCAATTTCACTGCTTCTCCCGGCAGATGTTTGGGCGTTATTAGCAGCTTCGGATGATTCCATTACAAGGATTGTTATAGCATCACCAATTTTGTTTGCTTTCTGGTCTGAGAACAGTGAGCGAAAGCTGTTCTGCCTCATATCTTGAGCGCAAAGTGTTAATGATGTCAAGAATATTATGCTTATGATTTTATTCATAATTTACTCTACTATTAATGCTTCGTGATTGTTAATAACTTTTGCCGAGTATTGACGTTTATCTGTTTTCACTTTTATAATATCTCCAACCGAACCGGCTTGACGTACAGTCCCAATCATTGAGATTGCAACCGATTCATATTGATATACTAAATTAATTTGATCGCCGGGCTCTAAAACCGGCTTGGTGTTTAGGTATTCATTGCAGACAATCGTTCCAGGCTGCAAGTTTATTTTTGTAATAATTTTGCCTAACTCTTTTTCATTTAAGAACGGTGTACCTTTAATGCTTGTTATGTCTCGTAATTCTTTTATAGTATTTGTTTGATCAATCACCGTTCCTTTTTCTATAATAGATTGAGTTACCCATACTTTTTTGAAAAGCTTGATACTAACTGTTAAAAATTTTTCTTTTCTATTACGGTATTGATCGTAATAACTTATTGGGATAAAGAATTTATCACCTATTCCAGACGGCTTTCGGTTTGAATTTATTTCGGGATTTATGTACCCATTAATATCTTCGTGAATTGTATAGCTGAGACTATCATATTGAGTAAAATGGGTGTAGATATACTTTTCAACTTCACTATCAAAATTGTTGCCGGAAGCAATTACAAAAGAGAGTATAATATTTAATAATAATTCAAACATCATTATCTCTTCAGGTTATTTGTCATTGTCATCATTTCTTCAACTGTTTTAACAGTTTTTGAATTTATTTCATAAGCTCTTTGCGCAGTAATCATTGAAATCATTTCTTCAACTATATCAACATTTGAAGACTCTAAAAATCCTTGCTTTAGAATTCCAAAACCTTCTTGATTTGGTCTTCCTAATAACGGAGCACCGGAAGCTTCTGTTTCTGCATAAAGATTATCACCAAGAGCTTTTAATCCGGCTGGATTAATAAACTTTGCTAATTCAATTGTACCTACTTCAACAGCATCTCCGGTTACATCTGTAACTCTTACAGTTCCATCGTCAGAAATCTGAACTTGCAGAACATCATCATTTATAGATATTCCAGGTTCAATTAAATATCCTCCTGCAGTGGCTAATGATCCGTCGCCTGAAATCTTAAACGAACCATCTCTTGTGTATGCAAATGTTCCGTCCGGTTTTCTGATTTGGAAAAAACCCTCGCCCGAAATAGCAACATCAAGCTGATGACCGGTTTGCTGCAGATCACCTTGTTGAAATAATTTTTGCGTGGAAGTAGGCTGAACACCGTTACCTATTTGCAGCTTTGTAGCAACGTTTTCAATTATTCCGGGAATATTAACATTCTCAGTATTAGTAGAGACTTCTTGGTAAATCTGATCACTAAATTCAGCTCTGCTCTTCTTAAAGCTGGTTGTATTAATATTTGCAATATTGTTAGCAATAACTTGTATGTTTAACTGCTGTGCATACATTCCGGAAGCTGCTGTTCTAAGTGCTCTTGTTGGCATAATTCACCTCTCCTATTGTACTCTTCCAATTTCCTTTGCCATTCCCATAATCTGGTCAAGCGAAGTAATCAGCTTTTGTGACATTTCAAAATTTTTGCTGAATTCAATCATATACTGCATTTCTTGAATTGCATTTACGTTTGCTTCTTCTAAAAATCCTTGATGAACTTCATATTCATCTTCCATAGCTTCCAAGTAATCATAATTTTTAACTATAAAATTTTGTCCCACAGATCTTTTTACTTGAGATTGATCATCAATCTTACCCATTGCAAGCTGATCAACTACATTCTCACCAATTTTTATTTCACCTTTTGTATTAATATTAACACTTTGGTTTTTACCAACTATTGCTTCTGCAATATTAATATCTCCTTGTTTACCCATTACTCTTGCACCGTTTTCAGTAACAAGAAAACCTTCTTCATCAATTTTAAATCTGCCGTTTCTTGTCAACTGAATTTCATCATCAGTTTTAACTACAAACATTGCATCACCGGAAATTGCCAAATCAAAAGTATTGTCTGTTTCTATAAATGAACCTTCAGTAAAATCTGTTAATTGACTTACATCTTGATTTTGCATTCTTTGTAAATACTCGGCAAATGGAAGCTCTCTTTTAAAACCGGTTGTATTTATGTTTGCCAAATTGTTGGCAACTATTTCCATATTCTTCATTCTTGAATTCAAATTTTTTGCACCAAGTGCTAAACTTTTAATCATTTTTGAATCCTCTTTTTTGATGTTCGTTAATCATTAATCCAATTGCCGAATAAACTTTTATACTTGCCGATTTATTATCTTTTCTTTCCATTAAGTTCATTAAAGTTTCTGCTTCGCTCATTTTTATCATTTTCAATTTTCTTGCATTCGAAATAATGTTTCTATCAAATTTCATTATGCTACTCTATCTATTGAATATTTGTTTGCTGTAATTTCTTCATAAGCAAATGAACTGAAATTGAAAATTTTCAATAGTTTTTCTTCAAGTCCTTTAAATATCTTTGATTCATTTCTTTTTAGAACTAAGTGATCGGTAACTGCTGCAAAGTTTGCTTCCAGTCTGTCTAATAAGAATTTTATCGTTACATTTACACTGTTTCCGTTTAGTGATACAAAGTAAATTACCGGTGCAAAATCATTTTCGTTCTTTTCAAATATGAAATCGGGGAATACATTAAAAGTTGAGTAAACTTCTTTTTGAATTTGATACTTCACAATCAATTCGAAAAATTCATTTAATCCTCTTTTGTGTTCTTGAAGTAGGTATTCTTCCGAATCAATAGAATTCATTAGATTTACTATTTCTTCATCCTTACTCTTTAATAATTTTACTTTAGCCGGATTATTATAATCATTCTCTTCAAACATGAATGTTTTATTCAATTCATCATAAATTCTGTTTGGCAGATTTAACGTATTTAATTCTTTCATTTTTTGATAAATGGCAGCGACTAAATTTTCGAAAGATGTTGAAAAGAATTTTTTGAATACACTCTTTATTTCATCAAAGTCTTTTGGTGAATCATTCCAAATTAAATTGACTAAAAGGAACAACTGATTTTCATCAAATTCTAATCCCAATTCTTTTAAGAATTCTTCAAATCTTTTCATTTTTGCTTTCGAAAAAGATTTACCGAATGAGTTTATCTTACCGAATATTTCTTTTGTTAAAATGTTTTTATCCAGACCAAAATCGGTTAAAAGCTGAGCATATAAATTATTCATTGCTGTTTGAGAAAAACCATCAAGCTTTAGTGTAAAAGGATTATGACCAAATACATTAGCAAAAAACTCATC
>NPID01006117.1_pt2 | contig 12932 bp, 11 predicted proteins | sample 8637491 | NCBI WGS metagenome assembly NPID01 (sample SAMN07420843, study PRJNA396082) | bioreactor metagenome | isolation source: sample BA6 brine-fed electro-methanogenic bioreactor BA | place: Japan: Kochi | collected 2016-06-14 | reverse complement strand
AAATAAATTCTCGTTCCTTTTTGTAGGTGCTTTTGATAATGTGAAATTCAATAACGAAACCTCAGAAGATATTTATGAAAACTCTAGAATACTCGGTTCAAATCAAAACCAATATTTAGCAGGATTTTCATACAGACATTTATTCAATGATGGATTTTACACTATTCGCTTAAGCAGAAATTTTACTGATTTTGATTCATCTCAAAGAGACACTTTATTTAACCCGATCTTTCTTAATCAGTCGAGAGAAGGGGAAAATGAGCTTAAAGGAGATTTGGTATATAAGCTATCTCCAAATTCCGAATTCAGTTTTGGCGCTTCGGTTAAAAATATAAAGTTCTCTGCAGATATTCTTCTTCCCAATTTTATAACTTCTTTTGGTGATACATTAAGTATCACAAACCTATCAACAGAAAGAAGATATACTAAGTCGGCATTTTATTCACAGTTCAGTTCAGTTTTATTTAACAGATTGAGATTGAATGCGGGATTGCGCTTAGATTATTTTGATGCAATAAATACGAAGTTTTATCTTAGTCCAAGATTCTCACTTTCTTATAAATTAACCGAGCTCACAACCTTAAGTGCAAGCACGGGAATCTATTATCAAAGTCCTTCTTACATATGGCTTGCCGCAGATGCAAGAAACAAAGATTTAACTTCTGTAAAAGTAAATCAGTTTGTTGTGGGGATAGAACATCTTTTAAGAGCAGATACAAGAATTAAGCTGGAAGGTTTTTATAAAGATTACAAAGATTATCCGGCAAGCAAACTGAGAAACTATCTTGTTTTGGCCAATACCGGTGCGGGCTTTGGCGGTGGTGATGATAATTTTTCATCATTCGGTTTGGAGCATTTGGTAAGTGAAGGATTCGGTTATTCAAGAGGACTAGAACTTTCTGCACAGAAAAAATCTTCAGAAGTTCCTCATTATGCAATTATGAGTTTAACATACAGCGAAACAAAATATACTCCGCTTGACGGAATTGAGCGATACGGAAGCTATGATCAAAGATGGATTTTTAATTTAAGCGGCGGCTATATTTTTGACGAAAAATGGGAAGCCGCAATTAAATTTAGAATGGCAACAGGAAATCCTTATACGCCTTTTAATAATAACGGTACACAGTCTCCAATTCTTTATAACACAGCAAGATTTGATTTACAGCATAGTTTAGATGTTCGTGTTGATAGAAGATGGGATTTTGACGGATGGACTTTAATAACTTATCTCGATATTCAAAATATTTATAACCAGAAAAATGTTTCAACAATCCGCTGGGATTATAGAACGAATTCTATCGATGAAAATTCAGAGATCGGAATTTTACCTTCTATAGGAATTAGTGTGGAATTTTAAAGATTAATTAAGCCGGAATCAATTCCGGCTTTGTTTGTAATTATTCCTTACTATATTTACTTGCAATGATAAAAGCAGATCACAAATATTGGGCAAGAGCCTTATTTAACAGATACATAAAAAGACTCTTCAATAAACACTTCAATGGTTTTCTGCTGATCAATAATCTGCCCGAAATAAAAGATAAGAAATTGATTATAACTCCAAATCATTTCAGCTGGTGGGATGGATTTTTTATCGACTTTGTAAATGAAAAGCTGATCAAAAGAAAACTTCATATTTTGATGCTTGAAGATCAACTAAAGCGGTATTGGTTTTTCAGAAAACTCGGTGCGTATGGATTTAATCCTTCAAATCCCAAAAGTATTATTGAGGCAGTAAATTACACAAAGGAAGTTCTTGATGATAAAAAGAATTTTTCTATAATTTATCCTCAAGGGGAAATATTTCCTTATGATCAAAATCCAATTTTGTTAAAAGATGGATTGAAGTACTTTGTTAAAAACTCAAGTGATGATTTGGTTGTACTCCCAATTGCATTTAAAATTCAATATGAAGAAGAGAAGCTTCCAAATATATATTGCAGATTTGGAGAATTGCTGAATTCTGAGCATGTTAAACAAAACTTCAGTTTATTTAAGGATGCTTTTGTTGATAATATTGATAAGCTTAATAAAGATTCGCAAAATAAAATACAGTCAAAAAACTTATTCGATTTATGATTCAAGAAATTCTTTTTTACTCTATTCTAGTTCCGGTTGTAATTACAACTCTAATTTCTATTTATAATTTATTTACTGCTCCGGTCATTTATAACAAAGATAAGCCTGTTGAAGAAGAATTGATTTCAGTATTAATTCCGGCAAGAAATGAAGAGAAGAATATTGGAAATTGCCTATCATCTTTGATTAACCAGAGTTACAAGAACTTAGAAATAATTGTACTGAATGATCATTCGGCTGATGATACAGAAAGAGTCGTTTTAAGTTATGCGGAAGATAAAAGGGTTAAGCTAATAAACGGACTTGATTTGCCACAAGACTGGCTTGGGAAAAACTGGGCTTGCAGTCAGCTATCAAAAGCTGCAAGAGGCAAAATCTTATTATTTATTGATGCAGATGTGACGTTAAAAGAGCATGCAATTGTTAATGCTTACAGCAAGTTTCTAAAAAGAAAAGTAAAAATGTTATCTCTATTTCCTACTCAAAAAATTAAATCTTTTGGTAATCATTTAATAACTCCTTTGATGAACTGGCTTCTTTTAACTTTTCTTCCATTAAAAAAAGTTTATTCGTCAAAAAATAAATCCTTTGTGGCTGCAAACGGTCAGTTTATAATGATTGATAAAAATACTTATACTGAAATTGGCGGACACGAATCAGTGAGAAGCAAGGTGGTTGAGGATATGGAAATCGCCAGAAAATTAAAATCTCTTAATCACATAATTATAACTTGCGTAGGTGGAGATGCTGTTTTCTGCAACATGTATAACAATTTTGAAGATGGAGTAACCGGTTTTTCAAAAAATTTTTATAAAGGATTTAATGTCTCTCCATTTATTTTCGTTTTTATTTTTCACTTTTTCCTATTTCTCTATTTCGTTCCTGCTCTTTTAAGTTTAGTAAACTTTACTTACATATATGTTGTTGTCCTCATTATAATTGGAAGAGTTGCCGTATCAATAACAAGCAGACAAAATATTTTGATGAATGTTTTTTTGCATCTTCCTCAAATGTTAATTATGTACATGGTCGGCTGGAAATCTTTATTAAACACTTTGAATGGAACTGTTGAATGGAAGGGACGAAAAATAAAATAGAATTCCTTGGAATTTTATTTTTCTATATAATTTATTCGGTTGGAATTGCCGGACATATTATTACTCCGACAAGAGAGTTAATGATTCTACTTACTCCTTTTACTCTTCTATTATCTTCACTTGTGCTCTTCTATTTCCTTTGGAAGGAAGAGAGCAGAAAATTATTTGTTTGGCTGGCAGCAACTTACTTTATTACTTTTTCTCTCGAAGTAATTGGAGTAAAAACCGGAATAGTATTTGGAAGCTACAATTACGGCAATGTGCTGGGAGTAAAACTTCTTGAAACCCCTTTAATTATTGGCTTAAACTGGGTTTTTGTGATATTCGGCGCATACATTTTAACTTTAAAAATCACTTCAAAGAAAATATTTCTACCGATAATGACAGCCTTTCTTGCTCTTGCATTTGATTACTTCATGGAACCGGTTGCAATTTATCTGAATTATTGGACTTGGGACGGTTCTGTTATTCCGCTTCAGAATTATGCCGCTTGGTTTATAATTGCCTTTTTCTTTGCATCTATTTTGAGTTATTTAAAAGTTGAAATAAAAGGAAAGATTTTTGCACATTATTTTGTAATTCAGTTTTTCTTTTTTGTAATACTAAACTTGGTAATTACTTAATGGGATTATTAATTGCTTTACTAATAATATCTCTCTGGTTTACTCATTTATTTTACATATTAACTACGGTTGAAGTTAATTTCGCTTCACCTATGTTTTATTTTCATGTTCTCATTCAAGGTTATTTGTACACCGGGTTATTTATTACTGCTCACGATGCAATGCACGGTACAGTACTTCCTAAAAATCAAATTGTAAATAAAATTATTGGTTCTATTTCTTCTTTCCTTTTTGCCGGAATGAGTTATAACAGATTGATTAAAAATCATATGAAACACCATAAGCATCCGGGAACTGAAAATGATCCGGACTTTTACACAAAATCACAAAACTTTTTTATTTGGTGGGGATCTTTCCTTTTTAGATACACAACAATTCCACAATTGATTGTTATGGGAATTTCTTACAACATTTTAAAGATATGGATTAACGAAATTAATTTATGGTTCTTCTGGATTATTCCCGCTTTTATCGGGACTTTTCAATTATTTTTTTTCGGAACTTATCTACCTCATAAAAATCCTCATGATCATAACATGGAGCCGCATAAAGCAAGAACTCAAAAGAAGAATCATCTTTGGGCTATGTTAAGCTGTTACTTTTTCGGATATCACTTTGAACATCACGATTCTCCGGGAACACCTTGGTGGAAATTATATAAAATGAAAGGTTGATTTATTATATTTGATATAATCTATTAGATAAGTTTGTTAATTTTTTGTTCACGGTTTCTGTTAAAATAATTTCGAAGAGTATTTTATTATGCTGATTAATAAAGAACTTTTAATCCGTTCTTTAAAGAAAAGAAATTTGGGGAATTTTCTATTCTTTAAGATAAAAGATATACTGGGAAAACAACCTGAACCCGATTATGATTTTCCTTTACTGATTAATATAGAAACCTCCAGCGTGTGCAATCTTAAATGTATTCATTGTCCGCCGCAGCTTAACGAATTCAAATCTGAAAGAAGAAAGCACAATTTTATTGATCTCTCGATATTCAATAAAATTATGGATGAAATTGATCGGCATGGCAAAAGAAGTATTTCTCTTCATAAAGATGGTGAGCCTTTAATTCATCCTCAAATTTCTTCTATTCTAAATAGAGTAAAGAAAAATAAAGATCATAAAGTTTATATAACTACAAACGGCCATTACTTAACGGAAGAAAACATAAAACTTATTCTCGAAAATAGAATTGATATTATTAATCTAAGTATTGGTGCGGCTACAAAAGAATTTTATGAACTTGTAAGGGGAAAAAGATTTGAAAGAGTGATAAGTAATATACATAATTTATTGGAAGCAATTAAAGAATCGGAATGGAAGCCGAGAGTTCTGGTTCAAATCATAAACCTTAAGGAAATTAATGAGATTGATTCTCAAATAGAGTCGTTCAAAGAATATTGGCAGAATTATGATGTTGAACTTGCTGTTTGGGATAAATTAAATTGGGGAGTATTTGATAATGATTCCCATTTTAAATTCCGCTATCCATGTTATTCTTTATGGGAGTCTTTCAATATAAATTCCAATAATAATGTAACAGCCTGCTGCATGGATTGGAAGCAGGAATTACTCTTTGGAAATATCTCCGAACAGAGCATTGAAGATATATGGAAGGGTAAAGAAATTGATACTTTACGCAAAATTCATATTGAAGGAAAGGAAGATGAAGTACCAGCATGCAAAAAATGCAACTATTGGTTTTGGCAGCCAAGATTAATGAATTATCAAAATAATTAACTATTTTTTGATTTCTATTTTAATGAGTTCGTACTATGAACAAGAAATACATCAATATAATTTTTTCATCAATTATCGGATTGGGTTTATCTCTATTAATCGGATTATGGTTTTTCGGTTATTCTGTTTTTGATGTTAATCACCCTGCATTTTTATTTTTATCTTATGGCTTTTTTGGTTCCCTATTTTTTGCTCTTCAGAATTATGGAACCAAAACAGAATTGTACTTAAGTTTTCCATTTGTATTGATTATTCAAATGGCAATTATGGGGAGCTCAACCCCGGACTCTTATTATTTGAGAGATTTTTTATTAATTACAAGTTTATTCCTTTCGGTTTACTTGTTTACTCTAATTAACAATAAGGTTATCGGCGAGCAAAAATCGATAGTTTATAGGGCTCTTGTTTTTTCTGTTCTTTATTCTTTTAGTAATGCTCTTTTCGGCGGACTATTATTCGTAATTCAATCGGGTAATTTTACTCCCGAATTATCAATCATGATTTTCTATGCTCAATTTGCTTTTCTTATCGGATTTGCAATTTCATTTGGATTTAATATTTATCGTTATCTATTAATTAAAAAATTTACCGGCGAATAATTCTAAAATTTAATTCTCTTTAAAACCGTAAAGCCATTGCAGTAAGGATAATGTCTTACTAAAAACTCATTCCGGTAATCTGCAAAAAAGCCGGATTCATTATAGTCTGCTTTTATAAATTCCTCAACACCTTTAATTACACCTCTTCCGTTGTTCCATCCGCTCTTTACCGATCCATCTAATCTGGAATAAACTCCGTCTCCCATATTAGTATCATGAAACATCAATGTACCTTCTTCGGTTAGGTGGTTTTTCCAGACATCAATTTCTTCAACTGTATGTTCATAATTATGCGAAGTATCAATAAAAATCACATCAGCTTTTTCGGGGAGATTATTATTTCTGCACCATTCGGTAAATTTTGATTTTCCGAATTCAACATCATCAGCTTTTATAAATTTCCATCTATCTTGGTACTTAACTTTCACATTCGAACAATCTTCAATATCAATGCTTACAACTTTGCAATTGGCTATTTCTGCTGCAGCAAGAAGAGCTTTGGTACTTTCTCCTCCTCTGGTTCCCAATTCAATAATAAGTTTTGGTTTTGCTTCTAAAGTATGATAAAAAATTGTAGAAAGATGGTCTGAAATATCTGAGCTTTCGGGATATCCATCTAAAGAATAAATTAGTTTTTTTTTTTTATTTTCCTGTTTATATTTTCTTCCGCCTCTTAACCGAAGCTTTCTTTTAACATAAGATTTCCGCCAAGATTCTTTTCTTTCTTTGTACCATGATGAAAACGACATAATAATTCCTAATAAAATCAATTAAGGTCTCAAATTTATCTAATTACTAACAAAGTTTGATAATTTATTACATATTTTTTTTGGGAATTTCATCACTCCAAAAATTAACAATCGCCAATAAAAAAATTAATTTGAAGTTTGCTTTAACTACAACCATCTTTAAACGATTTTTAATGATTTTAAATCTTACCAAATATTATTAAATCAATAACTCGTCTCTTATCAAATTAATAATGGTTGTTTGTAGGGCATGCTTAAATTGTTCATAAATGCGCTCTTTTAGAGGGTATTCTTTCGGAATAATTATTGAATGAATGTAATGTCAATAATCAAAAACCGGAAAAGAAATGAAAAAATTTCTTACTACATTATTATTTCTTGGTCTATTCTCATTTAGCTTAATTGCTCAAGCACCAATAATGAGTTTCGATTCAATGGCTGATAGTCCAAATTTTACAATAGTAAATGAAGGACCGCCAAGCGCAGCAATTTTATCTAACGAAACAAGCGATTTTCAAGAAGGAAGCGGAGCATTAAAAGTACAATATACAATCGGTTCATTTCATCCATGGGGAAGTTTTACAAGCTTAGTTTATAATAAACCTGAAGCTGCTCCTTTTATGGATTTTACCGGAAGCAGTTATTTAAAAATTTGGATTAAAGTATTAAATGCTCCTGCTAATCCCGATTTTATGTTTTTCCGTCTTCATATAGGTGATCAGCCTAACGGTACCGGTCCGATTGAAGAGTACATTTATGAAAATGCAACTGCGTTAGATGCAGTTGGCGATTGGTTTGAATTGGAAATGCCTCTTATTGAAAGAGTAAGCGACGGCAATACAACTCCAAATAATGAAGGATTTGTTGTTATGCCTTTAGGTTGGGGAGGAGCTAGAAACAATGGTACATTGGATTTAGATGCTATTGTGAATTTCACATTAGTAGCTACTACAATCGGCTGGACAGACCCCGCAAATATTCCAGCCGATTCAGTAACTGTTTTGTTTGATTTCTTTAACAGAGACGGCGCCGTTATTCCGGTTGAGCTTACTTCTTTTTCTGCAGTTTCTTCAAATCAAGATGTAATACTTAATTGGATAACCGCAACAGAGGTTAACAATCTTAGATTTGAAATCGAAAGAAAATCTCAAAATTCCGAATATCAAACAGTAGGCTCGGTACAAGGAAAGGGAACAACCACTGAAATTTCAAATTACAGTTTTGTAGATAAAAATCTTAATGAAGGAACTTATACTTACCGCTTAAAGCAAATAGATTTTGACGGTACAACAAGTTTCTCTAATGAAGTTGAAACAACAATTGAAATTCCTCTTGAATACAGCTTAAATCAAAATTATCCTAATCCNNATCCTTTTAATCCTTCTACCAGCATTGAATATTCTGTAGTAAGTAATGAATATGTTAGTCTTAAGGTTTATGATATTATAGGAAATGAAGTAGCAACCTTGGTAAACGAGAAGAAAGATGCGGGCAAATACAGTGTTAATTTTGATGCATCAAACCTTACAAGCGGAGTTTATATTTATAAACTTTCTACAAACAATTTTGTACAAACCAAGAAAATGATGTTAGTAAAATAAGGAGAGATCACTTATAAGTAACTAATAACTTTCCCAAAACATGAGCGTTAGGCTTCCTCCCAAAAGGAAGCCTTTTTTATTTTAAACCTGTCCAAATCAATAATATCAAATTGTAGAAAAATATAGCTAAGAACTAATTATATTTTACAACAGACTTGAAAACTAATCGGAGTAGTATATGAATGCAAAAGTTATTTTCTTAGATTTATTTCAACACATGAAATGGGCTGATCTTCAAGTATGGAACAAAATTAAACAGAGTGAAAAATTAATGAATGATGAGAAATGCACAGATTTAATTTTTCATATTCATCTTGTGCAGAATATGTTTTTGAATGTATGGCTGAATGACAATTTACAAATCGATAGAAAAAATAGAAGTCTGGAATCTGCCGAAAAATCAGCATTAATGTTTTATGGAAGATTAAAAGAGTTTGCAAAAAATTTCGACAGCGTTAATCTTGAAGAAGAAAAAGTACTTCCTTGGGCCGGCATGCTAAAGAAGGTATTGGGAGCAGATCCAAGAAATACATTAATGCACGAAACTATCAATCAAGCAATTCAGCATTCTACTTATCATAGGGCGCAAATCAATAAAAGAATAAGGGAACTGGATGAAAATCCTCCTTTTACTGATTTTATTTATTGGGCTTGGATCAATAAACCGATAGTTGAATTTAAATTGTAATGTTTTTCTAAAGAATAACGCTATTGACATGACTGCTTGTTATTTATTTAACAAGATTACTCGCGTATTTTTTGAAATATAAAATTCAAAAGGAACTCTTAACGCCTTTATTCGTCTAACAAATATTATTCAAATAAAGAATTAATGCTTATCTTAAAACACATCATATCAACTCATTAAAAACGAGGTTAAAGTAATGAGAAAATTATTTCTATTACTCTTGCTGGCTGCTGCAACAATAACAGCTAATGATCCTTTACTAAGATTTCCTTCTGTAAGTCACGATGGTTCAAAAATTGCTTTTAATTTCCAAGGTGATGTTTGGACTGTTCCTTTTGAAGGAGGAACTGCTAACCGTTTGACTATTCATGAAGCTTATGATTCGAAACCTATTTGGAGTTTTGATGACAAATTTATTGCCTTCTCAAGTGACAGATTCGGAAATAATGATGTTTACGTTACTTCCGTTTTCGGCGGAGTTCCAAACAGACTTACATTTCGTTCTACTAATGATGAAGCTGTAAGCTGGACAAAAAACAATGAATTACTTTTTACAACAAACAGAGAATATGTTCAAGTTGAATGGATGAACGAAGTTCATAAAGTATCGGCTGAAGGGGGAAGTCCGGAAAGATTTATGAACTCGGTTGGATTTATGCATTCTGTATCACCAAATGGAAAGTTTGTTGCATTTGTAAGAGGCGAATGCAGAATTTCTAGAGAAGAATACAGAGGTCCGGCAAATAAAGATATTTGGCTTTATGATGTTGAAAACAAATCATATAAAAAATTAACTACCGATGAAGGAAACGATTATCAACCTTTATGGAGCGATGATAATACCATTTTCTTTATCAGTGCAAAATCCGGTGCGTATAATATTGTAAAAATAACGATAGATAATTCCGGCAACATAACCGGAGACCAACAAGCAGTTACAAATTATAATGAAAGTGGAGTAAGTCACTTCGGTGTTGATAAATCGGGTACAAAGTTCGTTTACGAAAGATTAGGAAAAGTTTATACCCAAGTTTCAACTCAATCGCCAAAAGTATTAAACGTTAAGATAAGTGACGATTACAGATTTGATCCGGTTGAGTATAAAACCTTTTCTGCAGATATTGATGAATATTCAGTATCACCAAACGGTAAGCTAATAGCTTTTGTAATTAGAGGAGAAGTTTTTGTAAAAGAAAATGATAAAGATAAAAGCCGTTCGGTAAACCTTTCTAAAAATCCATATAGAGATCAACATCCTTCTTGGTTAAATGATTCAACAATAATTTATGTTTCTGATAGAGAAGGACAAAACGATTTATACTTGGTTAAATCTTCAGATGAAAAACAATCTAATATTTTCAAATCGCTAAAGCACGAAACTAAAAGACTTACCAAAACAGATGAAGAAGAAACCTGGCCGGTTGTTTCTCCCGATATGAAAAAACTTGCTTATGAAATTGGCTCGGGAAAATTGGTTGTTGTTGATATAGACAAAGACGGCAGCATGAGCAACGAGGTTGTTCTTTTAGATGGATGGGATGCTCCGGGAAATGTAACCTGGAGTCCGGACAGCAAATGGCTCGCTTATTCATTAAGCGATCTTTATTTTAATTCTGAGATATTCATTCATGCCGCAGATAACAGCAGAGAACCGGTAAATGTAAGCATGCATCCAAGAGGAGATTATAATCCTTTCTGGAGTAAAGACGGATCAAAGCTTGGATTTGTATCTGCAAGAAATAACGGTGATAATGATGTTTGGTTTGTTTGGCTGACCAAAAAAGATTGGGAAAAGACTAAAGAAGATTGGGAAGAAAAAGATGATGATGCTGAGAAAAAAGATAAAAAGAAAGATGATAAAGATGGAGAAGATAAAGAAGAAGTAGAACCGATTAAAATAGACTTTGATGGAATGTGGGAAAGAATAGTTCAAGTTACTTCTTTACCCGGTGAAGAAAGCAGTTATATAATTTCTGGTGACGGCGAATATTTTTATTTTACTTCAAGTGAACCGACTACATCNNTTACATCAAGCGAACCGACTACTTCAGGAAATGATTTATATAAAGTTAAGTGGGACGGCTCTGATATTAAATCAATTACCAAAGGGGGGAAAAGTCCTTCTTCATTAAAGCTTTCTGCCGATGGCAAAACTGCATTCTTCCTTTCAAGAGGAAAATTAAACAGTTTAACAATTTCATCCGACAAAGACGAATCACTTCCTCATTCAGCAAATATGATTGTTGATTACAACAAAGAATTAGATCAAATTTTTGAAGAAGCTTGGCGTGCAATTAATGCCGGCTTTTATGATCCTAATTTTCATGGTGATGACTGGGAAGAGCTAAAAGAAAAATATAAGCCGATTGCTGTTAGAGCTTCTACTATGAGCGATTTTAGAGACTACTTTAATTTAATGCTCGGAGAAATCAATTCAAGTCATATGGGACTTTATGGTTCCGATAGAGCTGAAACCCAAAAAGAAAGAACAGGATTATTGGGAATAGAGTTTACATCTGTTTCTGATGGAATTCAAATCACTCATATAGTTCCCGGCTCTCCGGCTGATAAAGAAGAATCAAAATTAAACATTGGTGATATTATAACTTCAGTCGATGGAATGGATGTAACAGAAGAAACTAATTTCTATCAATTCTTCTTAAATAAAGCAGGTGATAAAGTTCTTCTTACTGTTAAATCAAAAGATGGTGAAAATAAAGAAATAGTAATTCGTCCTACAAGCTCTGTCAATTCTCTCCTTTATGAAGAATGGGTAAAAGAAAGAAGAGCTCTTACAGAAAAATATTCAAATGGAAAGCTCGGTTATCTTCATATTGAAGGAATGAGCTGGCCAAGTTTTGAAAGATTTGAAAGAGAACTTGCTGCAGCAGGTTATGGTAAAGATGGTATTGTTATAGATGTTAGATACAATGGCGGCGGCTGGACTACAGATTATCTTATGGCCGTTCTTAATGTTGATCAGCATGCATTCACCGTTCCGCGTGGTGCTGCTAAAAATCTTGAAAACGAATCGGGTAACTTTAAAGCTTACTATCCTTACGGTGAAAGACTCCCTTATTCACCTTGGATGAAACCTTCAATTGCAATGTGCAACTCTGCAAGTTATTCAAATGCAGAAATATTTTCTCATGCATATAAAACTTTAGGAATTGGCAAACTGGTTGGACAACCTACATTTGGTGCTGTAATTTCAACAGGAGGCAAAGGTTTAATTGACGGTTCGTTTGTTCGTCTTCCGTTTAGAGGATGGTATGTTTACAAAACCGGTGAAAATATGGAATTAGGTCCTGCTGTACCCGATTTTATTGTAGATGAAATGCCTGATGCAAAATCAAATAACGATGATCCTCAACTAAAGAAAGCTGTTGATGAACTATTAAAGAGTTTATAAATCTCTTTAAGGAATAATTAATTATAAGTAATAATACCGGGTTGGTTGCTTAAGAGTAATCAATGCCGGTATTTTTTTGATTTTTTTTTATACTCTATTCTTCTCCCCATTTTAGAATATCTAATCTTACGTTTACAATTCCATCGTTTACCATATCTAACTCTAAAGCTGTGCCATAAGAAAGATCGATAATTCTCTGTGGATGAAAAGGCATTCTGTCATTAATTCTAATTGTAGCTGATTTGTTGTTGTTGAGATTTGTTACTTTAATGATTGTTCCAAAGGGATAATTTTCATGAGCTGCAGTAAGGTTATACATATTATAAATTTCACCA